>Ga0255055_10002406_pt1 | contig 13235 bp, 12 predicted proteins | sample JV7_2_27_MG_FD_188633 | JGI IMG/M metagenome (GOLD analysis project Ga0255055, IMG submission 188633) | Seawater microbial communities from Jervis Inlet, British Columbia, Canada - JV7_2_27 | ecosystem: Environmental > Aquatic > Marine > Inlet | place: Canada: British Columbia | collected...
TATACGTGCATTACTATTCTATGCAACGGTAAATTCCTTTTATTTCTTTCTCTTAAATCTCATGAATTTGTTTGCTTAATAATTTTTTTAGTTTTCAGCATGCAGCTTGAAAAAAAGATTTATACGTTTTTGCATACGTATTATCGGAGTTTCAGAGATGTCAAGATCATATTTTTGTCCAAACTGTGGTGCAGCACTTGAAGAAGGAGTGAAATTTTGCCCAAATTGTGGTCAATCTACAACTTCCCAACCTCAATCCCCTCCCCCTCAACAACAATATCAACCCCAACCTGTTCACCAATCAGGTCCATATGCTCCTGCTCAGCCAATGCATCAACAAGTTGTACATGTACACACAGGAGTTCCAGTACCTGGAGGACCTTCACAATATAACAGAACTACAGTCCTTCTGTTAATGCTATTCCTTGGATGGATTGGAGCGCATCAATTCTATGTTGGAAAAGCAGGAACAGGAATTTTGTATATTTTCCTCTGGTTCTTCTTTGTAACACCTATCCTGTTAATTATTGATTTCATCATGATTTTATCAGGTAGCTTCAAAGATGATAGAGGTTTACTAGTCATAAATTGGTAGAGCTTGCTTCAATGGGGAATTTCTTTTTCTTTTTTTGTTTATTAACAATCAAATAGTAGAGTATCTGTTTGTTTTCTAAATTTCTGGGACTGTCAAGAATAAATAGGATAATTTATATGTTACAAATTACAATATTTAATCAATCAAATAAGAAAATAACGTGATAATAATGGCAGCAAAATACTTCTGTCCTCATTGTGGCGCATCTTTAGAAGAAGGTGTAAAATTCTGCGCAAATTGCGGTCAAGCTGTTGAAGCTCAACCTGCACCTGCTCAACCTGCTCCTGCACAACAAGCTTATGCTCCTGCACAACAAGTTGTTCATGTACATACTGGACAACCTGTTGGGGGTGTATCACCTCATAGTCGTCTAATAGCTTTTCTTTTATGCTGGTTCTTAGGTTTCCTAGGAATTCATAGATTCTATGTAGGTAAAACAGGGTCTGGTATCCTTTACTTACTCACACTGGGGTGGCTTGGAATAGGCGTTTTCATTGATTTCTTTATAATATTATTTGGAAGCTTTAGAGACTCCAATGGTTTGGTTGTTTCAAATTGGGATGCATAAAAAATCCTACTAACTTCCTTTCTTTTTCTTTAATCATTATCAGCAGAAAAACATCTATTCTATTCCTGACATGATTTCGTTCAAGGTTTCTACAAAAATTCTTGCTTCTTCTTCTGTGTTGTATAGATGTGTTGAAATTCTAACCAAATCATTGTATTTCTGTTCATACATAAACAGATGAGAACATAAAGCACCACTTCTGACTACAATATTTCTCATTTCCTCTAAAACCATTGCAACGTCATGAGATTCTATTGAATCACATCCAAAGGATACAATAGGACCATAGACTGCATTTTCTATTTCCATCAATTGAATGTTTGATGTGTTTTGCAGCTCTTTTCTAAGAAGGTCATTTATTCTCTTTTCATGAGATTCAATCTTTGTGAATCCGACTTCTGAAATTAATTTCAGACTGTTTACTAATGCTATTATTCCTGCAATATTTACAATCCCAGCTTCAAATTTCGATCCAGTTCCCCCTAATTGAAACATGTTTTCTTCTAGTGCAAGAACTGAGCTACTTCCAACAACTAATGGATTCATGCTTCCCTCGATTTCATCTGTTGTAATTTGAAAGGAAATTCCTTGAGGACCTAAGGCACCAATGCTTCCAGATCCTATTACTATGTCAGGAGCACTTTCTTTGAAGTTAAATTCTATATGACCTACTGAATGACTTATATCTAGAATAAAAGTTGCCCCCATTTCTTTACATAATTTTGAGATTTTTTTCCAATCTCTTTTTACACCATTTGTAACCGCTAAAGATGATAGTAGTACGATTTCAGGATTTTTACCAAAACTTAATTTGCTCTCTAAAGAAGTTAAGAAATCTCTTTCATCTTCCAGATTTAAATAATCAATTTCAGTGTTGAAATACTCATGAGCACGAATTGCTGGGGCTAGCAACGAGTGTTCTTCCAATATAGATGTAACTATTTTGCTTTCCTCTATGTAATCGAGTGAAAAAAGTGCGTTAATTAGAGCAACTTCTCTTGAAGGAAGGAATGATAATTGTTTTTTCTCTACGTTGAAAAATTTTGCAAAACTACTTCTGTTTTCTTCTAATAGATTTGTAGTTTCTATTGTTTCTTGACTCATGCTTCTAACGGGAGCTCCTCCAATTCTTTCATAGAATTCACACATTTTTTGTAAAGAAGATACAGGCATTTTTCCGATAGTTGCTGAGTCAAAGTAGATTCTTTCTTCTGATATGTTAAAATCTATTCCAAATCTTCTTATTGTCATTGTTTCAACAAACCTATAATTAGTGAGTTTTAAAATATTGCTGGAGAAATTACAGAATATTCATAAAACACAAAACTTGAATATCTGAAAGGAAAGTTGTTTATAGGGAATGATCGGAAGGCATTTGGTTTAGCATAGCTATGAAATCAAGAAGCTTAGGAGACCCTGCAATTTAATCTAAATTTCTTCCATGATTGAATTAAGTGTTTCATTGAAAACCTTAATCTCTTCTTGTGTGTTATATAAGTGAGTAGATAACTGAACTATAGAATCTTGTTTAATTTCTTTCATGAAGAGATGGGAGCAGAGAGCTCCACTTCTAACAGTAATGTTTCCTATATCTTCTAAAATAATCGCAATATCATGTGCTTCAATTTCTTCGCAAACAAGAGAGACTATTGGTCCGAATTTTAATTCACCTTCGGTTATCAGTTCTATTTGTGAGATACTATTGATTTCTTTTACTATCATCTCTCTAAGTTTTTTCTCATGGCTTTCAATTTTTTCAAAACTAGCATTTGATAAGAGTTCGAGACTATTAGCTAAACCGCCAATTCCTGCAATGTTTAGTATTCCTGGTTCATATCTGCTATTCTTTTTTAGAAGAGTGTAGTTTTCGTAGTCTAATGCAACAATTGCACCAGATCCAACCAATAAGGGATTGAGCTTACCATTTATTTCATCCGAGATTATTTGGAAAGCTGTTCCTTGAGGTCCTAATGCACCAAGAGAGCCTGAAGAAATAACAATATCTGGTATCTCATTATTGAAAAAGAAAGGTTGATGACCAATCGCATAGCTTATGTCAAGTATGAGAGGTACTCCAGAATCTTTGCATAGCTTAGCTATTGTTCTCCAATCTCTAGTAACACCCATACCAAGAGTGAGTACGGACAGGACAACTCCTTTTGTATTTATATCAATTTTCTCCTGTAATGCATCAAGAATTCTCCTTTCATCTTCTAGATTTAGATAACGAATACTTGACCCAGTTGATTTACTTAATCTGATTAACGGTGCAAGAATGGAATGATCCTCTAGAACACTGGTGATGATATTGTCCTCATTCTTGATATCAAGCGAAAATAAAGCATTGATTATCGCAGTTTCTCTTGATGGAAGAAATGATAATTTAGAGGGATCTACATTGAAAATATTGCTTATTTTGAATCTAGCATTTTCAAGAAAGCGAGAAGCTTGTATTGCTGTATTGTGAGTGCCTTTTGATACTCCACCACCGTGCTGGCTGTAAAAATCTTTCATTACTTGTAATGATGAAACAGGCATCTTACCGATGGTTGCTGAATCTAAATAAATTTCATCATCAGAGAGTAAGAACCCAATTCCAAATTTCATATTTGAAGACATTAGTGATAATTTTGATAACCTCTTCGTTTTAAATATTTGTTTCAAAACACCATTCTTTTATATTAAATCCAATGTTTTGCAATTTAATGTCTGGAATTTCTGAAAAAAATATACAGAGCTTCAAGAAAGAAGTTGGATCAGTAATCTCTAGATATAATGATATTATTAATAACTTAACAGAAATGAAAGAAAGCAGAGTTAATGATCTTTTTTGGAATATCAGAGCAGAATTAGAAATAATCATAGTTGAATTAAAATCTATTTTACAGAAAGAAATTCTCATAGAGAAATGGCAGAGCAAATTTCATGATGAATTAAAGGGGACAAGATCAAAGGAGAAAGCAAAAATTCTGTTATCAAAATACAACAAAAGTGAAGAACAAGTACTGCTTTTACTTTCAACAGACTTGGAGAACGGGTACAAATACCTATGGAAATTAAAAGAGGTCATTACAGCTATTTTAGCCGCTTTTCCAGTGGACAAATATATTTGGGTAAATGGTGAGCTCAAAAAGGATTCAGAAAAAGTATTTGAGATTTAGTCAATTTTCCATTACACCTAACAGTAAGTATAAATTGTTCAAAGCATGTTAGTTAGCATATGAGTATGAGTCCAATAAAGAAGGAATTTCTCGATGATAAGGATAAAATAAGAGAAGCTATGCAACTAGAAAGATACATCTGTCCTCATAGAGAAATAAACTATCCTTGTGTTATATGTAAAGATTGCAGAGATATGGACCTTAAACAATTTCCTCTTAAGAATGGTTTTATTGAAAAAACTAAGAATTCCAGTTTAATCTCCTTAATACTTGAATTAAGAGATCCATTTGATGACATGTTGTTGAAACGATTAAGTACTGCATTATTCGAGGGTACAGGCATAGTCCAGAAAGAACCTGAACCTGGATTCTCTATCACTTTTTATGTCTCTGAAGCTTTATTGGAAAAGGTTCAAGAAAGGGAAAAATTAGTAAATTTTATAGCAGATTTTCAACACACATTTCTTTCTGAAACGATTTCTGCTAGAAGTGCAATGAATAAGTGGGAAAGGTCAACAACTCAAAGATTATCCTGGGAAATGAGTATAGTTTCTTAAAAGAAAAAAAGACTAGCTCCTAGAGCTAGTCAAATTCTAATTTATTTTCTTCTTCGTATTATGGCAAAAGTAGCGAAAGTTAAGCCTAATCCAATCATTATACCAAGGATAATTGTAAATTCACTAAGGGAGGGAAGACTGTAATAAACATATTGACAATTCGAAGTACTATTGTAGGTACCATCACTTGCAACAACAACGTAGTAGTAGATGCCTTCAGTAGGTAAAGTGTCTATAAAGTTACTAGTCACATCTGAGTATATTGGTGTAAGTCCCTCAACAGACCATATGAATGACGTAGACCGATAAAGTGTATATAACACAGCTCCAGGTATGTCATTCCAATCTAAATATACAGAACTCACCTCTGTAGGATTTGGTAGAATAAAAGCTAATACAGGTGAAGGAAGCGAAGGGATTGCTACTTCAACATACATACAATTAGATTTAGTGCTATTCCCATTTGATGTTTCAGCGACAATACAATAATAGTAGAATCCATTTTCAGTTAGACTATCTAGATAGTTACTTGTTGTAGTAGAGTCTATAGGAGTTATCTCATCAATAGACCAGATATAAGAAGTTGACCTATATACATGATACTTTACAGCGCCGTCTACATTATTCCAATCAAGATATATATCTCCTGTAGTACTTGGATTTGGAACAATAAAGGCTAATTCAGGAATAGTTGCTGAAGGTTTGTAGTAATTTCTGTAGAAAATATCTTGATCTGTTCCACACCCGCCAAAGTTGAATTCATCAGTCCAATCAAAATGAATATTATCATTTAAATCAACAAAGACGTCAGCATAACTAGATGTAGCTGTACTCTCATTAGAAACAACCATAATAGGACTCCAGGTATCAGTATCTGCATCTAGATATTTATAGAAAATATCAACATCTGTTCCAGAACCATTATAATCTGTTATATCATGCCAAGCTATATGGAGATTATTTCTAGAATCAATTGCAGTATCACACATAACTGAGTAACCTGTACTTTCTATCGAAACAACTTCAGTTATTGTCCAGATGTCAGTAGTGGAATTCCAAATTTTATAGAAGATATCATAATCTCCTGCTGCGCCATTATAATTAGTTAAATCGTTCCAACCTATATGGGCATTATTGCTAGTATCTACCACAATTGAAGGACGATATGAATCACTAGTACTTTCTGTTGAAACAACTTCAGTAGTTGTCCAAATCAATAAAGAGGAATCCCAACGTTTATAGAAGATATCTTCATCTGAACCACAGCTAGCAAGACCAGTAGCATCATTCCAAGTAATGTGTATATCCCCATAAAGACTTACTGTAAGTGAAGGATACCAAGATCCAAAACCATGTGTACTTTCTGTGGATACTACCTCAGAAATAGTCCATGAAGCAAGAGTTTTATTCCAACATTTATAGAAAATGTCCATATCTGTACCAGCACCATTGTAATTAGTTTGATCATTCCAAGCAACATGTAAATTATCTAATGTGTCAATTGCTAAATCTGGGCTATTTGAATCAGCTGTACTTTCAGTTGAAACTAGTTCAGTAGAAGACCAAGTAGACGTTACTGAATCCTTTTTTTTGTAAAAAATATCTCGATCTGATCCACTTCCGGCAAGATCTGTAGAATCATACCAAACAACATGAATATTATTTTGGGAATCAATCACCATTGAAGGAACATTCGAACTACTAGTACTCTCAGTAGAAATCACTTCTGTTTTAATCCATTCAGATTTTGATGAATCCCATTTTCTGTAAAAAATATCTCTGTCAGTTCCACAGCCATTATAATCTGTCATATCCTCCCAAACAAGATGGATATTACCAATAGAATCGACAACGAGAGATGAATCATAAGAGTAACCAGTACTATCATTAGATACAACATTCAGGGGGCTCATTATCCAATTTGATATGTCGAAAGATTCAACAGCTTTGTGACTTATATGATTATCTTGATTAGCTAAAATATTGAGATAATTCAAAGATGAATAGCATAACAATAAGCTAACTAAAATACTTGCAGTGATAAAAACGAATTCTTTTCTGTATTTCATTATAATCAACTCAACTGTTAATTTCCTAATGAATAAATCATTAGTTGAAATTAAATAGTATACACATTCCTGAAGATAAGTTTTACTAATTATACACTTAAACTACTTAAAATTCAAAATTTGGAAAGTAAAATAGAATAATCATGATACACTTTTCCAGTATAAATTGAGATCATCCGCGTGTTTTCTAACTTCATACATCTCTGATGTTTTAGGACGTCGATTGATTTCTGGAAATTCTCCTCGAAGTACTTTGTAATCAGGATGATACTGAGCCATAATGTTTACTAAGGGTGTCTCTAGGTTCTCATTTACCCAATCAAGGATAGGTATGGAACAACACTGTGTGTGATTTGGCATCACTAAATGCCTGATAACATACTCCCCACTTCCTCGTTCTTCTATCATTTTCATATTTCGTTGTATAGCATCCCAGTACTTTGGAGCTTTAGAGTATTTAGCAGCACATTCATTATTGGCATATTTCATGTCTGGAAGCCATATGTCAAATACATCTGACATAATTTTCATACTTGTTTCTGTTAGGTACATGTTGCTGTTCCATAACATAGGTAAATCAACTTGAGCATCTAAAAAAGATTCCAATATTATATGTAAGTTTGGAGTAGGATCACCGCCAACGAAGTTAATATTTCTAGCATGTTGTTTACTCAAAGTATAGTAGGTTTGAGCCAAATCAAGAGCTGATGTTCCTCTTCCTTTAAATCTGTCAAAACTAAATTCATGGCTAATATCAAAATTCTGACAGAACTGACAATGCATTGTACATCCATAGAAGAATATTGTTCCACTAGGAACTATCGGAGATTCTTCCCCCATATGTATGAAAGCACTACTCACGTAAGCTTTGCCATCGACTCCACATTTACCTATCTTTCCTTCAGCACGATTAGCTTTACACATATTTTCACAAAAAATACAAGCTGATAAGATGTCTTTAACTAACATAACTTTGAGCTTCATATAGTTATTATTTTCAATTTCCTCTTCCTTATGCTTGGAAAAAACTTCTTTCTCAAGCTCCTCTAAGGACATTGTTTGTTTCTCTTTGAGCCATTCTTTGAATTTTTCATGATAATGCTCATGTATTTCCATCAGTTCTTCTCTATCCTTGTTCTCTTTAATTGGAACATGGAAAAGACGAGCTAATTTGTATCTAGGTAATCGTTTTTTTTGGAAAATCTCTCTATAATAAACTAATCTATTTTGCAATTCAACTTGTTGCCAAACAGTCATGGCATCTCTTCGTAAAAGACTCCACATTAAACAACCATAGCTTTTCAATTTGAAATATCTTTTGATGAGCAGAAAATTTTCTATAACGCACCTTAACTTCTAAATATATTTTATGATTATATCCAATCAATTCAAAATGTTAGTTTAATAATATTTAATAACCGAGTTTTAAATTTGGTTCTGAATCCAATGTCAACTCCTTTGCTACATGAAGCAGAACACTACGAATTACTAGATGCCGATACTCAAATTGTACAATGTCATCTTTGTCCAAATGAATGTGTTCTTTTGATTGGTGAAAAAGGAAAGTGTCAAGCAAGGATGAATATGACTGGGAAGCTATATTCTCTAAATTACGGTATAACAGAAATGAAGATTGACTTAATCGAAAAACAACATATCTACCATTTTCATCCAAATTCAAGGGTTCAAACCTTTTCAACTTATAATTGTAACATTGATTGTGATTACTGTCCAAGTCCTGAATTTGCAAATGTTGATCCAGAAGACACAACAAGAAAAAGATTCGCACCAGATCAAGCAGTGATGTTTGGAATGGCTTCAGGTTCAAAAGTAATTTGCTTCGGAGAATCTGAACCTCTTATATCTTTTGAATGGGTAAGAGATACAGCTAAATTAGCAAAAGAGAGAGGATTAAAAACACTAATTCGAACAAATGCATACTTCAATGAAGCACCTATTCTGGAATTGTTGGAATATATTGATGCTGTTGCGATTAATATTAAAGCTACAACTGATGAAGGTTATCAAAGATTGTGTAAAGGTGGGAGTTTTGAACATATCAAGAGGATTGTTAAGCTAATTCATCAAAGAGAAAAATTACTTGAATTATCAATTTTAATTCATGAAGATTTAAAAAATACGGATGAAACAGCAAGAGAGCTAGCTGAATGGATTGTAGCTGAATTAGGACCAAATGTCCCATTACATATTTCAAGACTTAAGCCTATTCATAGAACTAACCATCTTCTACCCACTTCACAGGAATTGTTGGAAAAGTCATATGTAGCAGCAAAAGATAAAGGATTAAATTTCGTATATATCGATGATATTATTGACCACACAGCAAATAATACTTACTGTCCAAATTGCAATGAATTATTAATCCACAGAAGTTCAGCAATGACTGAAATTCGAAGAATTTCTCTACAAAGCCAATGCAATAAATGCCAAACGCAGTTGAATATTGTGCTTTCTTAACAAAGTTTTAATTGATTTCTTTATGCGATATTTTCCACATTAAAATCAATAATGATTATATTCATCTGTCCCTGAAGAGTTTCAGAAACCAAGTCAATATAACGATAAATATCTTCATTTCCGTCTCGAAAAGATGCTCTAAAAACAAAATTAATTTCTACCCATTCAGGACTAAAGAAATTAGTCTCAAGTCTAGCATTTCTCTTTGGTTCTTTTTCCATTAATTCTTGTTGGACTAAATTTAAATGTAAGTCAAAATCACCATGGTCTTCAAATTGTTCTTCATCATTAGGTTGAGCAGTTATCCCACAATAATAATGGTAGAAGCCTGATGTTGTCATAAAAATTATCTCTTTCTAGCTTCTTATTTTGTCTTTTTAACTTTTTTACTAGTATTATTGGCTTCTGTAAACTCTTCTGCTAATTCTTGATATTTGTTTGCAATATAATGATATTCAGTAGGTAAGGCTGCTCTTAAAACTTCATGGAAATAATGTACAGGAATTATTTCTACTTTATCTTTGTATTTTTCTTCTATCTTAACATCATCTTTGTTCTGAACAGGAATTATAACTCTTCGAATTCCTGCATCTACTGCTGCTTCAATCTTTGCAGTTGCTCCACCAATAGGGATGACAATACCTCTGACTGTAAGACTTCCTGTCATAGCGGTATCTTGCCGAATAGGTGCATGTTCTAATGCTGAGATGATGGCTACAGCTATTGATATCGAAGCAGAATCTCCTTCAACACCTGCATAGGCTCCAACGAATTGAATGTGATAATCAAAATCTGATATGTCTTTTCCTACATATCTTTTTACAATTGCTGAAACGTTCTGAACAGCTTCTCTTGCAATGATGCGGAGTTGTCCTGTTGCTATTATTTTCCCTTCCCTTCTACTAAATGCTGGTACTACTTCTGCTTCAATGGGCATTACTATACCTGAGCGTTGATTAATAACTGCCAAACCATTGACTCTACCAACTTGTGCTTCCTGAACTTCAAAGATTTTGTAGAGTTTTCTATCTTCAGCATATGAATCACTTATTTGATTTTCAAGTGTTCTAGCAATTGTTTTAGATAGTATAATTGTTTCAGCAGAAACAAGTTTTTCTCCCCTTTCCTTTGCCAAATCTCCTGCTGCTCGAATTAGTCCTCCTAGTTCTCTTAATCTTAATGTGAGCTGTCCTTTCTTGTCAGCTCTTCTTTGAGCTTCATATATTATTTCTTCAACTGCTTCACGAGTGAAATGTGGAATTTTACGATCTTTAACAATTTCCTGAGCGCAGAACCTTGCTAGTTTTCTTCTGTTTTCAGGTGTGTCTGGCATAGTATCTGTCATATACACCTCATAACCAGATCCTTGAATTCTTGACCTTAAAGCTGGATGCATATTCCTTGTAGTTTCGATATTTCCAGCAGCTATTAATACGAATTTACAGGGAACAGGGTCACTTCTAACCATGGCTCCACTACTTAGTTCAGATTGCCCAGTTATTTGCAATTTTCCTTCTTGCATAGCTGTAAGAAGTTTTTGCTGAGTTCTCATTTCAAGAGTTCCGATTTCGTCACTGTAAAGAACACCTAAATGAGATTTATGAATGAGACCGCTCTCTACACGTTCATGTGGAGGTGTTCCTAATCCACCACTTTGAAATGGGTCATGCCTTACATCTCCTAACAATGCTCCAGCATGACTGCCTGTTGCATCATTAAATGGTGCTGTATCTTTCTTACCATTATCAACCAGCAATTTTGGAACAAGCATTTCTGTTCTTGATCTTGATTGATTTAGCATAAAGAAAATAAAGAATCCAACAAACATTGCCATCAGAAGAGTGGTTGGTTGTTGCGCTGGATTTCCTGCAGTAGCAATTAAAGCATATCCAACAATTGCTAAAAGAATTGCTAACGAGATTATAAATCGTTTATTACCACTTTTTTTTGCTACTTCTGCGTCCATTTCAACCTTTCTAGCTCCATGACCTGCTGGTAAGGTTGCTACTCGAGGTTGATTTGGATACTTAGGATTAGCAATACATAGAACATCTACTAATTCTTCTTTTGGAAGAAGCTCTGCCATAGCTTGACCTAGCATACTTTTTCCTGTACCTGGGTCACCTATGAGAAGAACATGTCTTCTTTGCAAAGCTGCTTTTTTGATTATCTCTGAAGCATTTTCTTGGCCAATAACTTGATCAATTAATCTTGGTGGAACTGAGATTTCGCTTGTATCGTTAAAATCGATGTCTAAGAGAGATTTTTTTCTCATTTTTACTTTCTTGGTCTCCTTCACATCAGTCATAATTACACCATTAGAAAATACCAGATTGTTTCAATAAATATGTTTCTTAACCTTTAATAAAGCTATGTTTTTAGTCAAATTCTCTCACTAGAACTCTTTTATTTGATGATTTAAATCAAATGAACAAAAACTCTTTAATCTGCTTACTATTTTTTATCTTAGTGACTATAAAATGAAGATCTTATCTGGTCCTGCTTCACTAGAACTTGGAAAAACTATTGCATCGAATCTTGATTTACCTTTGCTTCCAATTGATTTCAAATATTTCTACGATGGTGAATCATATCTTAGAATTGATGGTTCTGTAAAAAATGAAGAAATCATCATTGTTCAGTCTACAAATCCACCTCAAGAGAAACATTTAGTTGAACTACTATTACTTTCCTCAAAACTTCAAGAGATGGGAGCTGAGAAGATTATTGCAGTTATTCCTTATCTATGCTATGCAAGAGCAGATAGATGTAAAATAGAGGGAGAGGTTGTTTCACACAAAATCATTTTAGATTTAATTTGTCACTCAGGCATTAATTCAGTTTTAACTCTAAATGTCCATAATAAAGAAGTATACGAGCAATTAAATCAAGATTTAGAGAAATATAACCTAAATGTTATTCCTTTGCTTGTTGATCATCTGAGAGAGATGGGTAGCAAGGATTGGTTCATTATTGGTCCAGATGAAGGAATCAAAGATAATGTTCTTGATGTAGCTGAAGGATTGAATACCTCTTATGCATTTATGCAGAAACATAGAGATCCATACACACATCAAATTGAATTGCAAGATACAGGATTTGAATGTAAAGATATGGATGTGTTATTAATTGATGATGTAATTACATCTGGGGGAACTGCAATTAAAGCAGCTGAATTAATTATGCGAAAAGAACCAGCAAGTGTTATGTTTTTTAGCATTCACGCTTTATCTAAACCAGAGGTTTTTGAAAAATTAAAAAACATAGGAGTCACAGATATTATTTCAACCAATACGATTCCCAGAACAGATATTTCTCAAATTGATGTGGGTTCTTTAATTAGTAATTTTATTGAGGAAAAGTTTCTATGAAAGAGTATCTAGCCTTTGTTCGTGGACATTATCAACAATTGGGTTTCGAGGAATTTTATGCTACTCTTGAAGCTGAGGGAATTAAATACAAAGTTACAAAAACAAAAGAACAAATAGCTTTTTTCACAACGAAAGATAATCCACTCTCAGCAGCAAACAGATGTGCTTTCTTACATTCTATAATTGGTTTAATTGCTGTTGGAAGAGTTGAAGGGAAGAATCTAAATATTGAGATTCTAGAAGATGATTATAAGCTCAAACAAAATAGTTCCTTCAGTGTTAGAGTTAGGAAAATTGGAAAAAAAGAAGTTGAAATTAAAAGCACAGAAATGGAGAAGAGATTAGCAAAATATGTTTTTGATTTATTTGACGAATATAACCTAGAAGTAAATCTTAAAAATCCAAACCATAGTTTTGTAGGAATTTTAATTAAAGA
>Ga0255055_10002407_pt1 | contig 13233 bp, 10 predicted proteins | sample JV7_2_27_MG_FD_188633 | JGI IMG/M metagenome (GOLD analysis project Ga0255055, IMG submission 188633) | Seawater microbial communities from Jervis Inlet, British Columbia, Canada - JV7_2_27 | ecosystem: Environmental > Aquatic > Marine > Inlet | place: Canada: British Columbia | collected...
CCGGCTGCCGTTGCGACGGATCTTCTTGCACACGTCCAGTCCGCTCATCTTCGGCAGCATCACGTCGAGGATGATCAGGTCGTGATCCCCCTCGGAGGCCAGCTTCAGCCCGCTGGTCCCGTCGTTCGCCATGCGGACGTCGTAGCCCTCATAGGTGAAGCCGTCGCGTAGGGCGACGGCCATCGCCTCGTCGTCTTCCACGATCAGTACTCTGGGCATCGTCACTTCCTCGGTTGCCAGCACGGCGGTTCCCTCTTCGATGTGCTGTCTAGACGGAGTCGATCGGCGCCGCGGTCAGCTCCGCCGGCCGGCTCTCGGCGGTCTTTCCGGGCGGCAGGTGTATGGAGAACGTGCTGCCGCGCCCGAGCTCGCTCTCGACCCGAACCGCCCCGCCGTGAGCCTTCACGATGTGATTGACGATCGAAAGTCCGAGGCCGCTCCCCTTGACGTCGTGGATCAGCCCGGTGCTGACGCGATGAAAGCGCTCGAAGATCTTCTCCTGCTCGTCGCGGGAGATGCCGATGCCGTGGTCCTGCACCGAGACGACCACCTGGTCGTCGGCCGCCGCCAGGCGGATCTTGATCTCGGAGGCTCCGTTGGAGTACTTCACGGCGTTGTCGACCAGGTTCGCCACGGCCTGCCCGATGGCGTCGGCGTCCAGCTCCAACTCGGGGAGCGGGTGGGCCGGCGCCTCATAGTTCAGCCTGAATCCCTTGTGTTTCAGGCTGACATCGAGCGAGCGCAGCGTGTCGGTCAGGACATCGGCCAGGTCGACCGTCTCGAACTGATAGGACTTGGCCCCGGACTCGATCTTGGAAAAATCCAGGATGTTGTTGATCAACTGGGTCAGCCTGCGACTCTCGGTCTCGATGTACTCGCCGTATTCGCGAGTCTTCTCCTCGTTGCGCACACGGCCCAGCCGCAGGAATTCGCCGAAGACGCGGATCGAGGCCAACGGTGTGCGCAGCTCGTGCGACACGTTGGAGACGAAGTCGGCCTTCATCTGCGACACGTGGATCTCGCGCGACGCTGTGCGCAAGGCGAGCACGATCCCGCCCAGCAGCACCACGGCCAGCAGCATCGACATCGAAATGTTGAGCAGGAAGTTCGACTTGGCCCACTGCTCGGGAGTCTCGTAGCGGCTGCCGAGGACGAGCTTCCAATCGGTAAACACGAACGGCAGCGACCGGGCGACCTCCTTGGAGCCCTTGATCTCTTCCTCGCTGCCCAGCACCCAGTTGTCGCGGCCGTCGTGTACGGCGATGACGAGGTTCTTGCGCGCCCGCTCGTCGAAGAACTTGGGCAGCGCGTGCTCGATCGCACCGGGGAGGACCTTCTTCTCGAAGAAGGCGCTGTCGACGACCATTCCCGCGACCCCGACGAGCGTACAGCTGTCGTCGGAGAGCGGATTCAGGATGATGCGGTTGTTGGGGTCCTTCTCGTCGACCGTGAGCGCGTGGGTCGACAGTTGGCCGCCTTTCATGAGCATCGTCTTCCACGGCGCCAGCGCGACGTGGATCGCGCGCATCGTCGCGTGATCCTTGGGCGGCCCCACGGTCTCGTTGATCGGATCGTAGTAGGCGACCAGGGTGTCTTTCTTTTCTTTCTTCTCCGGCGATTCGTAGTGGACGAAGAGGTACTTCGCCCCCTCGACCTGCTTCTTCTTGAGGTAGTAGCCGACCTTGTACGGGTTGTCGTGGGCCAGCAGACTTTCGGGGATATTCAGGCCGCGCTCAGCCTGCTTGGTGTAGAAGTACTCGACCTCGCTGGATACGGCCTCGAGGTAGTTGTCGAGCCAGGCCTTCTCGGCGATGGCCGACGTCTTTTCCAGTCGCGCGAGCCATTTGTACTGCATTCCGAGCAGAATGCTCAGCGGCAGGAAGACGCCGAGGAAGCCAATCCACAGCATCCGCCTCTTGACGAAGTGCTCGCGCCAACGCTTGGCCATATTCGAGATCATACGTCAAACGAATCCGCTTATCCTGCCGCTTTACAAGTGCATTACAACGCAGACAAGTTTTTACCCCGGGTTTAAGACATTTACACAGCTCGCCACGTACCGTACGGGTGCCGATTCGGTACAGGACCACGGGGCCCACGTCGGCTCGAGGAAGGGTCGGGCGTTCCCCCGGTCGCTCCCAAGATGGGCTCCGAACAAACACAAGGAGGTTCCCTGATGATACGCCGTATCGCCCTTTGGTCGTTGATGCTCGTGGTCGCCGTGGCGCTACCGCTGGCCGCCGGAGAAAAGCACGATCATGCGAAGTGCACCGCGGACACGCAGACGTGCCTGAACAAGATGGCTCTAAAGTTGAAGGAGCGCGGCTGGGTCGGGATCGAGATGGACAAGAACGAGGACGCCAGCCTGACCATCCTCAAGGTCGTCGAGGGAAGCCCGGCGGCAGCCGCCGGCCTGCACAGCGGCGACGTGATTCTGGCCGTAAACGGGATCGGTTTCGGCGACGAGAACAAGGAGAAGCTGTACGCGGTCAAGAAGCAGATGCAGGTCGGCAAGACGATCGAGTACACGATCCAGCGCAAGGGCAAGTCCAAGGACGTGGAGATCACGCTCGGCCAGGTTCCCGATGACGTGATCGCCTCGTGGATTGGACAACACATGATGGCGGATCACGCCGCCATCGAGCTGGCCCAGAACTAGCTCCGCCCCCCTCGCCGACGGGCCGGGCCCCTTGGCCCGGCCCCCTCCTCTCCTCCTGCCCTGATTCATGTGATTCCTCTCGTTTGCAGTGTCTCATCGACTTTCGTCTTACTTATCCGTTGACGAACCCCTCGATCTGAGTATCATTTCATCCGGATATACGGATTGATTGTGAGGGAGCGGTGGAGGCGATTCGACGACCCCAGATCTTCGAGCAGATGTCCTCGCTCGCCGACGGCGTGCGCAGCCGCATCTTGCTGGCCCTCGAACGGCGCGAGCTGACCGTCTCGGAGCTGTGCGCGGTTCTCCAACTGCCCCAAAGCACGGTGAGCCGGCACCTGAAGACGTTGGCCGATGCGGGATGGGTCGTGAGCCGCCCCGATGGCACTCGCCGGCTGTACCAGTTTCGGCCGGACGAGTTGGAAGCCACGGCCTGCAGCCTCTGGTCGCTGACCCGACAGGAGGTCCAGGTCACGGCCTCGGCAGGCGAGGACACGCGACGTCTGGTCAGCGTGCTGGCGCAGCGGCGCGTCAGGTCGCGCGAGTTCTTCGCCGAGGCCGCGGGCCGCTGGGACCGGCTCAGGGACGAGATGTTCGGCAGCGACTTCTTTCTTCTCGCGCTGCTGGGTCTGCTCGACCGGCGGATGACTGTTGCCGACCTGGGCTGCGGCACGGGACCGGTCAGCGAGGCTTTGGCTCCCGTCGTCGGCCGCGTGATCGCCGTCGACGAGTCCGAGGCCATGCTGGGAGCCGCCCGCGAGCGACTGCGGCGATTCGATAACGTCGAGTTGCGCCGCGGAGAGCTGGAGTCGGTGCCGATCGACGACGACGGTGTGGACGGGGCCACGCTGATCCTGGTGTTGCACCACCTGACCGAACCGGCGCGTGTGTTGGCCGAGGTCGCTCGCGTGCTCGGACCTGGCGGCAGGCTGCTCGTCGTCGACATGCTCCCGCACGAGCGCGTGGAGCTCCAGCAGGAGATGGGTCACGTCTGGATGGGATTCGACGAGGCGCGGCTCGAGCGCTTCCTCTCCTCGGCGGGTCTGAAGCTGTCGCGTTTCGTGGTCCTGCCGCCGGACGCCGAGGCCATGGGCCCCACGCTGTTCGCCGCCACTGCCGTGGCGGCCTGAGAATGTCAATTCAGTGGATCAAACCACACGATGAAGGAGTCGAAGATGAGCACAGCGGTCAAAGGTAAGGAACACCCGTTCGCGGCGGCCGTGAGGACCGGGCGCGAACCGTTCAAGCTCGCCGATCTCGCCCTCGCGGAGTTCGGCCGCAAAGAGATTCGGCTGGCCGAGCATGAGATGCCTGGTCTGATGGCGGTGCGTGAGAAGCACCGCGACCAAAAGCCCCTGGCCGGGTCGAAGATCATGGGCAGCCTGCACATGACGGTGCAGACGGCCGTCCTGATCGAGACCCTGGTCGACCTGGGCGCCGACGTTCGCTGGGTCTCCTGCAACATCTTTTCCACGCAGGATCACGCCGCCGCGGCCGTCGTCGTCGGCCGCAAGCAGACGGGCGGAACGCCAAAGGACCCGCGGGGCGTCCCGGTCTACGCCTGGAAGGGCGAGACGCTCGAAGAATACTGGTGGTGCACCAACGAAGCGCTGTGCTGGCCCGACGGCTCGGGTCCGGACCTGATCGTCGACGACGGCGGCGACGCCACGCTGCTCGTCCACCTCGGCTTCGAGTGCGAGCGCGACGGGAAGGTGCCCGAGTTCGACCCGGACAACGATCCGGAGGAGATGGGGGTCATCTACGACCTGCTGCGCCGCGAGCTGAAGGAGAACTCCGGGCGCTGGACCAAGGTCGCCGCCGACATCCAGGGTGTCAGCGAAGAGACGACGACGGGCGTCCACCGCCTGTACCAGCGGATGGAAAAGGGCACGTTGCTCTTCCCGGCGATCAACGTCAACGACGCCGTGACCAAGCACAAGTTCGACAACATCTACGGGTGTCGCCACTCGGTCATCGACGGACTGAACCGTGCCTCCGACGTGATGATCGCCGGCAAGGTGGCAGTGATCTGCGGCTACGGCGAGGTGGGCAAGGGTTGCGCCCAGGCGCTGCGCGGACAAGGCGCGCGCGTGGTGGTCACCGAGATCGATCCGATCTGCGCGCTGCAGGCGTCGATGGAGGGCTACCAGGTGGCCACGCTCGAGGACGTGGTCTCGACGGCCGACATCTTCATCACCTCGACCGGAAACTTCGACGTGATCACCGCGGATCACATGTCGCGGATGAAGGACAAGGCGATCGTCGGCAACATCGGCCACTTCGACAACGAGATCGACATGGCCGGCATGAAGAAGATCCCAGGAATCGAGAAGATCAACATCAAGCCACAGTACGACGAGTGGCGCTTCCCGGACGGCCACAGCGTGATGGTGCTGGCCGAGGGGCGCCTGCTGAACCTGGGTTGCGCGACGGGGCACCCCAGCTTTGTGATGTCGGCCTCGTTCTCGAACCAGGTCCTGGCGCAGATCGAGCTCTACACCCAACGCGAAAAGTACGAGAACCAGGTCTACCACCTCCCCAAGAAACTGGACGAAGAGGTGGCGCGACTCCACCTGGACAAGCTCGGCGTGCGCCTGACGCGACTGACCCAGGAGCAAGCCGACTACATCGGAATCCCCGTGGACGGCCCCTACAAGCCGGACCACTACAGCTACTGATCCACCACAACCAACGATCTCAAACGCAGGCGTCGGGCGGCCCACAGGGGCCGCCCGACGTACCTAATCCAATGCCCATCCGGGACGAAGGCGGCCGACGCCGTTCGTCGTCTCGCCAGGCCCTGGCGGAGCGGCGGGGACCCATGCGTTCCGCGCGGAGTCGCCCGCCGCCGGAGCAACAATCGCGAGCGAGTCCACAAACACCCATCTCACGTTGTAAAGCCCTAGCGAGTCCAGGAGCGTTAGCGGGCGGCGAGCACGGAACGGCATGGGTCCCCGCGCAGCCCGGGCCGGGCGAGATGACGAACGGCGTCGGCCGCCTTCGCCCGGATGCCCCTTACGACCCCATCATCGAGACCGGCTGACCAAGAGCCTCGAGGACGCGCGCCCACAGCGCGCCACCAGGGTCGATCCGGTTGCGTTGGCCGGCGACCGCCCGGATCGGCACGTGAGTGAAGCGCTGGTTCCAGAAACCGACGACCATGTCCGTGTGGCCGCTCATCCCCGCGTGGACCGCGTGCTGGCCCAGGATGAGACAGAACTCCGAGTCGAGGGCGATGGCTGGCAGGCTGCGGATCATGTAGCTGGGATCGATGTACTTCACCGACGTTGCCATGCCGCGGTCCTTCAGGTGATCGAGGATGCGATCGTGGAGATAGCGACCGATGTCGAGCAGTTTGACGTTGCCCGACGCGTCACGCTCGGTCTCGGCGCACTCCAGCAAATCCTGCCCGGCACCCTCCGCGACCACGATGACCGCGTGGTGCTTGGTACGCAGCCGCTGCTCGAGCAGCTCGAGAAATCCGCCCCGGCCCTCGAGCGTGAAAGGAACCTCGGGAACGAGGCAGAAGTTTGCGTCGTTGTTGGCCAGACACGACTCGGCCGCGATGAATCCGGAATGGCGTCCCATCAATTTGACCAGACCGATGCCGTTCCAGGCCCCCTCGGCCTCGACGTGAGCCGCCTGGATCGCCGTACGCGCCTTCTCGACCGCCGTGCTGAAGCCGAAGCTGCGCTGGACCCACAACAGATCGTTGTCAATCGTCTTGGGGATACCGATCACGGCGATGCGCAGGCCGCGAGTGGCGATCTCGGCGGCCAGCGCGGAGGCGCCGCGCAGCGTTCCGTCGCCGCCGATGCAGAACAGCACGCCGATGTCGTGCTTGACGAGCGTCGCCACCACCTCGCCGATCTCCTGCGGACCGCGGGAAGAGCCGAGGATCGTGCCGCCCTGCTCGTGGATCCGCTTGACTCCGTCGGGTGTCAATCGCATCGGGTCGGCGGGCGGATCGGCGGAAAGCCCCGCGAAGCCGAAACGAAAACCGAAGATGCGCCCGACGCCGTAGCTATAGCTGAGGGTCATGACCAGAGAGCGAATCACGTCGTTGAGCCCGGGGCACAGGCCACCGCAGGTGACGATGCCGCACGCGATCGCGCTCGGATCGAAGAACAGCTTGGCCCGCGGGCCGGCGCGTTCGAAACACGGCGGCTCCGCGTCCGCCCGTGCCCCGCTCTCGGTGTCCGGTGAGACGAGGACTCGCTCGTTCTCGCGGACGAACCGGCCGTAACGCTCGGGCTGGGGTGACGGGAATTTGCGATCGCCCAGGTGTGAGATCTTCAGGTTCTCGTGTTTCAACATGGGCCGACCTTCCTTGGATATCGCCTTTCACTCCCCGCCGGCTCGAACCACGATTGCGGAGAGGCTGCCCTCCGGCGGCGGCCAATCGATGACCAGGCCCCGGGCCACGCCCCGGGCGACCTCCTCGCCGTAGAGGTGGTCGACGAGATAGACCGCCACGTCGTAGCTCCTGGCTCCGCCCTGGGAGGTGAGCGCGGGCCCGTCGTGGACGAAGCTGACTCCCCTCTTCAACTCGAGCCCGGGAAACGTCTCCGCGAAACGGTCCTGATCGCCGGGAAAGGTGGTGCACTCGCGCCCGTCGAGCAGACCCGCCGCGGCGAGGACGAAGGCACCGTCGCACAGCGAGACCACGAAACGCGCGCGGGCGCCGGTCTCGCGCACCCAGCGCATCATCTCTTCGTTTTCCAGATCGCGATCCATGCTGCCCTCCGCGCTGGGCACGACGAGGATATCGATCTCGGGTGCGTTCGCGAAGCCGTAGTCGGGTGTCAGACGCAGACCCTCGAACGTCTCGACGGTCCGCCCGTCGGGAGAAACGGTGAAGACCTCGATGCCGGGCTCGGTGTGGAAAACGGTGTGGTGCAGGATGTCGTAGGGAGCCACCAGCTCCGAGTTGTAGACCCCGTCCACGATCAGAAAGCCGGCTCGCAAATTGCGGTCCGCCGGAAGATCCCCGGGCCCCGGCAGGCGCGCCCACCCGGGCCCCGCCGAACCTCCGCTCGCCGTCGGCTGGTCGCGACAACCGAGAGCCAGCAGCGAGGCGGCCGCCAGCAGGATCAGCGGCACCCGCCGCCGCCAAGAAACGGTGAGGGTCATCCCCCGGCCCTCTTCGCCGAAAAACCCGACTCGACGAGGCGGGCTACGACGCGTTCGACGTGATCGCCCTGCACCTCGAGCGCGTAACAGCTCCGGCCGTCGGGCGCCGTCGCGGTCTTCAGTGTGCCCCCGCCGCCGCAACCACGCTTGAGATCCTTGAGCAGAGCGCCGGCGTCTTCCCGCTCGAGGAACAGCGGCATGGCCACCGTCACCGTCTTGCCCTTGCGCCCGCTCCTCTCCCGGCGAACGCGAACCGACTGTGCGGAAGGCGGCAGCGCTTCGACGGCCGCACAACCACAGGGCCGGGAGCCGCAACGCGGGCACTCCTCGGCTTCGTTGCCGGCTCCGCCGGGACCGACGGAGTAGACGATCCTTGCGACCAAGCCCCGTTATTCCTCGCCTCCGGACGGCAGCAGGATGTCCGGGAAGAAGTAGTTCTTGAGCTCCACGACCTCGCCCCCGCGCAGAACCTTGACGACCATCTCGTCGCCCGACTCCAGCGCCCCGAGCTTGGCGCGTATCTTTTCGCGGGCGTCTTCCTCCGCGATCGACACTCCCATCGTCTCCAGGATGATGTCCCCGCCGACGATGATCTCGTTATCCCCGATCTTCGCGCTGACCATGCCCCCCTTGACGCCGAGGTGCGTAGCCGGCGAGCGCGCAGCCACGCGCTCGACGAGTATCGCGCGCTCCTGCGGGACGTTGAAGATCTTCGCCATCTCACCGGAGAGCACGTGGCCCTGAATGCCACTCCACAGCGTGCGCTGATTCAGCAGCAGGGACTGGAACATGTTGGAGGTGATCACGAAGCCGAGCCCCTCGAAACCTCCGCTCTGAGAGATGATGTAGCTGACAATTCCGACGATCTCTCCCTGCAGGTTGTACATCGGCCCGCCCGAGTTTCCCTGGTTGATCGCCGCGTCGGTCTGGAAGATCTCGGTGTCGAACATCCCGCCCATGAACTTGTTGTCCCTGCGTCGAGCGCTGATGTGTCCCACGGTGAGCGAGTGCGTGATTCCGAGCGGAGCCCCGACGACGAATACCCTGTCCCCCACCCGGACGTCGTCCGAGTTGCCGATCTTGGCCACGTGGCCCACCCCCGGCTTGCGCTCGAGCTGGAGCAGGGCCACGTCCGCACCGGGCTCGGAAGCCATCACGCGGGCCTTGATCTTCTCCCCGCTCATGAAGTGCACCAGGATCTCGTCCGCCGTCTGCACCACGTGCGCCGCCGTCGCGACCTTCCCGTCCTGCGAAATCAACACGCCCGAACCGAGTCCTCCCACGGAGACCAGACCGACCGAGGTCGTCGGGTCGACCTCCTTCTGCTTCGTCTCGATCACGACCACCGAGGACTTGACGCGGTGATAGGCGTCGGCCAACTCATCCGCCACGGCCGGTGCGCTCGCGCAAACCAGAACCAGCACCAAGAAAGCGATCCTGCGTGTCATCTCGACTCCTATGGGGCGGGAGCGGGGTCCTGCCCGTGCTCCAGTAGCAGTGTCATCGTCGGAAGCCCCGAGATCTCTCTGGGGCCGAAGTATTGAATGGCTCCGGGAAAAACGAAATCGTCCTCGATCTCCCAGCGACTGCGGCGCGCCGCCAGCTCGAGAAAAGGCCGACCCTCGGTGTGCACCAGCGCCTTTCCGATCACCGGAGTCGGCCGGCCCTTGCGATCCTCGATCTGCATCATCGAGGTCAGCGGGACCCCGGCGGCATGCCACTCGCCGGGCGGCGCGACCAGCTTCTGGACGGCACACATGTATCCGGTCTTGCCGAAGGCGATCAGCGCGGCGGCCAGGTGCCCCAGCGCGTAGGTGTAGGCGGCATCGAAGTTGGACGGCGCCGCGCAGCGACCCTCGTAGCCGAAGAAGTGATCCTGCACTTGCAGCCTGCCGGCGAACTCTCCGCGAGCCTGCATCTCGCCGATGCGCTCGGTCACCTTTTCGACCAGCATCGCCTCGGTGTCGATCCGGCTGACCTGGACATTGCCGTGCGCGTCGCGCTCGAGCAGCAGCTGTTGCTGAATGCGGACCGGCAGGCAGCTGAAGGCGTAGCTGCTGTCGCGGCTCAGTTTTCGGTTGACGAACTCCTGTCGGTCCGAGAAGAGCGAGAGGCTCTCGAAGTACTTGGCATCCTCGTGAAGGATCCGGTTCAGCTCGCCGATCAGGACCCGGATCTCGGGGATGAACTCGATCAGCCCTTCGGGTACGATGCACACGCCGTAGTTCTTGCCCGCCTCGGCGCGGCGCTTGACGATCAGCGCGACGTGCTCGACCACCTGGTCGAGCGTGGCCCGTCTCTCCTGCACTTCCTCGCCGATCAGCGTGATGTTGGCGTGGGTCCGCAGGCCACACTCCAGCGCGACGTGGCTCGCGTTGCGGCCCATCAATTTGATGAAATGCCAGTACTTCCTGGCACTCGCGGCGTCGCGACAGATGTTGCCGATGAGCTCGGAGTAGACCTTTGTCGCGGTGTCGAAACCGAACGACGCCTCGACCCCGTTCTCCTTGAGGTCCCCGTCGATCGTCTTGGGCACGCCGGCGACCACGGTCTCGACGCCCTGATCGATGAAGTACTCGGCAACCGTCGCCGCGTTGGTGTTGGAATCGTCTCCGCCGACGATGACCAGCCCGTCGAGGCTCAGCTTCTCGCAGGTTGCCCGGCAGGCCGCGAGTTGCTCGGCGGACTCGAGCTTGTCGCGACCGCCGCCGATCAGATCGAACCCACCCGTATTGCGGTAGGGTGCGAGGACCTCGGCGGTCAGCTGGCGGTGGTCGCCGGTGAACAGGCCCCGGGGCCCGCCGAGAAAGCCGAACAGACGCGAGCCGGCGTGGACGGCCCGGATGGCGTCGAACAGACCCGTGATCACGTTGTGGCCGCCGGGTGCCTGACCACCGCTGAGGACGACCCCTACGCTGAGCGCCCGCGCGTCCTGCAATCCCCCGCCCTCGACCAGATCGAGCCCGGGGCGACCAAAGGTCTTCGGGAAGCTCGCCTCTATCCGGTCCACGTCGCGGACCGCGGTCGTCGCGTCGCCTTCCTCGAAGGTGACGTTGCGGAATCCGCCGGTCAGGATGTCGGGTAACTCGGGTCGGTGGCCTAGCCTCGCCCGTTCCAGTGCCGAAACCTCACGACTCATCGACTCCAGCCTCCGATCCCGTTTGAGAGCTAACGATTATAGGTCACGGCCACGATAGGCTATGCTCCAGATCCTGGGACCGATCCGGGAAAAAGGGACCCACGAGGATGTCGGATCAGGAATCGAAGAACCTGTTGAGACGGCTGAGCCTCGCGGCCGGCCCGCCCGGCGGCGAGGACGAGGTGCGCGGGATCGTTCGCGAGACCCTCGACGGCCTCGGGACGATCCGCTACGACCGTTTGGGCAGCATTCTCTGCGAGAAGCGCGGCAGCGCGGACGATCCGCGCGTCGTGCTGGACAGCCACCTGGACGAGGTGGCCTTCATGGCGCAAAGCATCTCGGACGACGGGACACTGGCCTTCGTCCCGCTGGGAGGGTGGTGGGGGCACGTCCTGCTCGGCCAGCGGGTCGAGATCCTCGCCGGCAGCGCGAGACTGCCGGGCGTGATCGGCTCCAAGCCGCCGCATTTCCTCTCGGCCGGCGAGCGGGAGAAGGTGCTCAAGCCGGAGTCGATGTTCATCGATCTCGGCGCATCGAATCGTGGGCAGGTCGAGGCCCTGGGCGTGCGCGTGGGCGACATGATCGTGCCGGCGGCCGAATTCCGCGAGATGGGGATCGAAGGGGTGCTCGGCGGCAAGGCGTTCGACAACCGCGCGGGCGTCGCGCTGATGTGCGAGGCCCTCGCCGCCCTGACCGAGCGGGATCACCCGAACATGGCGGTCGGTGTAGGCGCGGTGCAGGAAGAGCTCGGCGCGCGGGGCGCGCAGACGGCCTCGGAGCTGGCGCGGCCCGACGTGGCGCTCGTACTGGAGTGCACGCCGGCGGACGACCTCCCTGGCCAGAAGGAACGCCAGGCCGTTCTGGGGCGCGGCCCGCAGATCCGGCACTTCGATCCGACGGCGGTCTCGAACCGGCGCTTGGTGCGCTTCGTCGAAGAGGTCGCCGGCGAGGCCGGGATCGAGCTGCAGATGGCGGTGCGCCGTAGTGGCGGCACCGACGCGGGGCAGATCCACCGTACGCGCGACGGCGTTCCGACGGTCGTCATCGGCGTCCCGGCGCGCTACATCCACAGCCACGTCTCCCTGCTTCATCTGGAGGATTACCGGGCCGCGCTGGAGCTCGTCCTCGAGCTGGTCGTGAGGTTGGACCGATCACGCGTCGAGGGTTTCACGAGTTTCGGGTAGAAAGATCGGTTTGCAGCCAGGAAGGAGAGCCGCGGATAATGAGCAGTTCGGTTCGTGTCGGCACGGCAGTCGCGGCTCTCTGTGCTCTTGCGCTCGGAGCGGGCCTGTCGGGATGTGCGCCGCGGGTGTCGGAGCGCGGCGTTCCCGAAGAGGTCCTCCGGCGCAACGTGCTGGGGACCGCCTATCTCGGACAGCAGAAGTGGGCGGAGGCCGAGGGGGCGTTCGCGAAGGCGTTGGAGCTTCGGCCGACCGAGCCGCTGTTGTTGAACAACCAGGCGGTGGCGTTGGTCCAGCAGGGGCGGATCGAGGAGGCGGAGGCGCTGCTCGAACAAGCGATGGCCGACGACGCCGCGAACCCCTACGCGCACTACAACCTGGGATTGATTCTGAAGAATCGTGGGGAGTTCGAACCGGCAGCGGCACACTTCGAAGCGGTGGCGCGCCACGACCCGAACGATCTGTTGACGCACTACAACCTGGGCATCGTCTATTCACGGATCGGTCGCGAGGACGCGGCGGAAGCCGAGTACCGCAAGGCGCTGACGCAGGACCCCACGCACGTCTCCACCCTCTATGCGCTCGGTCGCTTCCTGCTGCAGAAGGGCGAGCAGGAGGAGGGGGTCACGCTGATCTCGAGATCGCAGGAGATCCGGGCGCGGTCGGGTCTCGACGAGGCCGTCGGCTCGCAGTACGGCGAGCAGGGCCCGTATGCGATGGGGGTGGACTATCCCGGAGACGCGCTGGCGGCGCCCGAGCCCGTGGAGGTGCGGTTCAACAAGTTGGCCGAGGGAGAGATCGTCGCCGGCGCTTCGGGAAGCTCGCCCTTGCACTGGACGGAGGGACCGCGCTCCGGTGATGACCGTCCTGCGGTCTTCGTCGCGGACGGAACGGGCGGGGCGCGAGCGTTCGACGTCGAGGGGCTCGGCGATCCGGTCGTACCCCCCGGTGAGGAGCGCGTCGTTGCGATCGCGGCCGGCGACATCGACAACGACGAGGCGGTGGAGCTGGTGGCCCTGCTCCTCGACGAAGACCGGGTGCGCGCGGCGACCCTGCCTCCCGCCGGTGGAGGCGACCCGGATCCGGCGAGCGAGGGCACGCTAAGCCTCGATGCCGTGCTG
>Ga0255055_10002408_pt1 | contig 13230 bp, 15 predicted proteins | sample JV7_2_27_MG_FD_188633 | JGI IMG/M metagenome (GOLD analysis project Ga0255055, IMG submission 188633) | Seawater microbial communities from Jervis Inlet, British Columbia, Canada - JV7_2_27 | ecosystem: Environmental > Aquatic > Marine > Inlet | place: Canada: British Columbia | collected...
CATCTATATGAGGGGTCGGGGTGTTTTTTTCTTGCCATACAAACCGGTTGCTCTGCAGCCGGTTGCAAGTGCACCGAGTAAAGCACTAACGTGCTTTTGTCTCTCTCCGCTTTTAGCGGAGAAAGACTGCCATCCCGTGCTGGGCACGGTCTGGTCGTTGACTGCACGACAAGATGATCGCCCCGGTGCTTCCAATGAGCAGGGGGCTATTACCGCCCGAAAAGGCAAAAAGACGGGGTCGGTTCTTGTTAGAGTGAGCGTTGTAAACAGACGGCAGTAAATTGTAAGGCAGTTGCCGCTGTTTGGCTTTGCAGGCAACAACCCGGCATCTTGTCCTGTAAAAAATACCCCGACCCCTCATCTAAATAATGCCGAAACTGAAAGAGAGCGCATATGAATGCCAAACCCATTGGAGCCGGAAAAAGTAGTTTTGATCTGATAGACCCGGCATTATTTTTTGATACCCTTCAGCTTGATCGCAATCTGGTATTTCTCGATATTGCCTGTGGTACCGGCAATTATTCCCTGGCAGTTGCTGAAGCACTTGGAGAAAATAGCATCCTATATGCCATAGACTTGTGGCCGGAAGGAATTTCATCCCTGCAAAAGGCGAGTTCAAAAAACAAGACATCCAATATCTGGGCCACCGTTGGAGATATCAGCAAACGAATTCCAATAAGCAGTCAATCAATTGATATATGCTTGATGGCAACAGTGCTGCATGATCTTGTGGAGGTGAAAACTCAACATGGAGCGCTTAAAGAAATAGCGAGGGTTCTAAAACCCGGAGGTTTGCTGGCAATCATCGAATTTATAAAGGCCGAAGGACCACCGGGCCCACCCATCGACATCCGCCTGACGGCTGAAGAAGTTGAAAGCATCGTTTCACCTTATGGCTTTCTCAAGGAATATATAAAAGATGTGGGCCCCTATAATTATTTGGAGGGATTTATATTACGGTAGTATGTTCTCTAGGTTGTCCTTAAATATGAAGGAACCACTAAATTGAAAATCGAATTTAAAAACCTCTGCCCGGCCAACGCTGTGTGCATGGTCAAAACCCTTGAGGCGATTTAGTTTTAATTTACTTTCGTTCTGCCACCAGCGCTACCGCACGGCACTTTGAAATCAGGACCGGTGCTATCCGGGCCAAGGAAAAAAATTATGCAGAATATCATCGCGGTTATATTTGATTTCGATGGCACATTGGCACCCGACAGTACGTCCAGTTTTCTTGAAAGCCTCGGCATTGATGTGCCCCATTTTTGGAATGAAGAGGTGGAACCGCTGTTAAACTCCGGATGGGACCCGGTTCCGGCTTATCTTTATATGATGATACAAAAATCAAATTCCATAAACGACCAACTTATAACCCGGCAAAAGCTGGCTATATGGGGGGGGCGGATATCTCCCTATAACGGTGCCACCCGGATATTCTCGCGGCTCCGTCAACACGTGGCCTCCGTCAACCCGGATGCCATCGTAGAGTTTTATCTTGTCAGCAGCGGAATTGGAGAAGTCTTGCGGTCTACTAAACTCGCAAAATATTTTGATGACATTTGGGCCTGTGATTTTTGCTATGGAGATTCCGGGAAGATTATGTTTCCTAAAAATATTGTCAGCTTTACCGATAAAACCCGATATTTGTTTCACATCGCCAAAGGAATCACAGGATCCCAGTTCCGTGGAAAACCCTTTGAGGTCAATAAAAAAGTAAAAGATGAAAACCTGCAAATACCGTTTAACCAGATGATTTTTGTCGGAGACGGATACACGGATGTCCCCTGTTTTTCATTAATCAGAAAACACGGTGGCACCGCGATCGGCGTGTTTGATAAAAAAAACAGGGATAAATGGGGCCGTGCCTGGGGTTTCATTGAGGACGATCGCGTATCCAATCTGGCTCCGGCGGATTACGGAAGGGATTCTTCCCTGTCCATATCCTTGATGATGGCCATAGAAAATATCGCCAAGCGAATTAAACTCAGAAATCAAACCTATCAGGGTTAGAAAATCTCATTTCGTTGAGCGGTCGGTGGGTTTTTTCGGCCAAACGTTTATACTAGCTCAGACAAATAAAGGCGGCCTGAAAGCCGCCTTTTTCATGTTATTGAAAATTGGCATGCGCCAACAAATTCTTCGGCCCACCGAAAACGGCCGTCATCAGCCGCAGATACGGCAGTCCGTTAAGCAATCCATATAATCTCTGTCACGATTTCCGGTACTGTCTTTGTTATCCGGGTCACCCCAGAATTTAAAAATACATTTACTGATACAACTCTGCTCTTCCCTCGAAATTCTATGACCTTCCATGTCACCATCCTCCTTTAAAGGTTGATTATCAGAATCAATGAATTATACATTAAGGTTAATCATTTCCTTCAAGGATGCAATGAAGGAATGGCTAAGAAATTGGGGGGCTTTTTAGCAGCTTCAAACTAATGGCCCGACAAAACATTACTTACAATCCAGCCCTGGCAGGGAGTAACTTTTTGCCAACAGTATGATCTCAGATGACGACCAGAAATATATTCTAACCCGTGCGTATGTGCCCGAACACAGCGTGGATTTAATCACCCGCGTGTCCGGTGGAGAACCGTTTCTCATCAACGATTTTTTTTGTTGCCGAAGAGATGACTGGTTGATTGTGGTCGGATATCCTTTGGAGGGAGAATTTTCCCCAGACAGATTTGAAAATATCTTTGCGAGAATTAAAAACCAATTCCATCCCAAACATTTGTCCCTCATGGCGCCTGAGTTGCCGCCTTCAATCTCCCCCGACTGCCAGGAGAAGCAGAGCGACTACTTTTATACGCTTGATATGAAAAAATTCACTCTTAAGGCTGTCTTAAAACGTGTCGTCAATAAAGCACTCAAGGCTTTATCTGTGGAGCGCTCTACCGCCATGGACGAGCCCCATGATGAACTGGCGCGGGAATTTATCAAACGAGTTAACCCGCCACCAAGGATTCAAGAGCTTCTATCCAGGATGTCTAATTATGTGGGTTCTGCTGCACAATCTGTTGTTTTAAACGCCTGGGACAATGCGCATAAACTGGCCGCCTATTATATTATCGACCTGGCTGCCAATAATTTTTCCACTTATGTGGTTGGTTGCCATTCTAAAAAACACTACACACCAGGTGCGTCAGATCTTTTATGCTATGAAATGATAAAGATGAGCCAGGAATATGGTAAACGATATATTCACCTGGGCTTAGGGGTAAATGAAGGCATCATACGGTTCAAAAGAAAATGGGGCGGGCGTCCCACCATAAAATATGAACTGTGTGAGCTGGTCTTAAAAAAACCCTCATTGCTTGAAACCATATTTGCGCTGCGATAGATTATAAAACCCCTCTTTCAGGATGTTGATTATATGTTTTTTATAAAACCAAAAGAAAAAAACCTTAAAATGATCTGGGAAGTGCAAAAGAACAATAAAATATCGTACCTCATCGGAACGGCACATTACTTTCCATACAGTTTTAAAACCTCCCTGCGGCGATATCTGGACATTGCCGGCACTGTCATTTTTGAAGGCCCGCTGGATCAGGACAACCTGGACAAGGTCCAGGCTGCAGGCAATACAGACGGCAACCACGTTCCCCTGGTGGACGATCTGGGCTCCCAAACCATCACCGATATCTATCATTCCCTTTTTCCCGAATGCCGCCGGCGTGATCCCTATTTTCTTTATAACTTCCGCACCGGGAAAATGGAAAACCCGGTTTATGATTTGATCAAGGGCATGAAAGGTTGGCTGGCGTTTTTTACGATATGGTTCACTTACCTGAAAAGAAACGGCTGGAAATATTCGGTCGATCTGGAGGCTTTCAACATCGCCGGTGAGTTGGGAAAGAAAATCATCACCCTCGAAACTATAGAGGATCAAATAAAAGTTTTAGAGACATTATCGTACGAACGAATCATCAATTTTCTAAAACTGGTGAACCGCTGGAACAAGTATATGAAAGACTATATCAAAAGCTATCTGGATGGTGAATTAGAAAACTTGAGATTGATTGCCCGGGGATATCCCAACCGCACCCCGACAGTGATCGATCGGCGCGATCGGATCTTTTACGAAAGAATGGTATCCTATCTGGAGGAAGGTGGCGTCGTGGCATGTATTGGTGCACCGCATATCCGGGGTGTCAGCCAATTGCTCATTTCAGACGGGTATCAAATCCAAAAGCCACGCAGTTTGTGACACCAGGGCAATTAATTCAGGGAGCGCGTTAGTTTTTTTATGGGGATTCTAAAAAGAAATTTTTTTGAAAGGGATACCCGACTGGTTGCCAGTCAATTATTGGGTACAAAATTGGTCCGTCACTGTAATGGCCGTCGATTGAGTGGCATGGTAATAGAAACCGAGGCCTACCTTGGCGCCGATGACAGCGCCAGCCATGCCTTCAGGGGCAAAACCCCTCGTAATCAAATCATGTTCGGCCCGGCCGGCATCGCTTACGTATATTTTACCTACGGCAAGCATCACCTGTTAAACGTCGTCACCGAGGCGCAAGACAATCCCCGTGCGGTACTATTCAGAGCCATTATGCCACTGCGGGGCCGGCGTCAAATGGAAGCGTCCAGAGGAAAACGGGGCAGAGAACTCGCCAACGGTCCCGCAAAACTCTGCCAGGCGATGACAATTGATCTCTCGCTCAATGCCTGGGATTTAACGTGTGGCAAAAAATTATGGCTTGAAAACCATAATGCCATTCCCGAAAATTTTATCTGCTCCGGCCCCAGAATTGGAATCGATTACGCCACACCAAAGGATAGAGAGGCACCTTGGAGGTTTTGGGTGCGAAAAGACTTCACAGCTAGCCTGCTATAGTGGTTGTCAAAAAAACGTTCCGGTATTCAAACGTTTTTTTCTACAACCACTTATGCCGCAATACCGTCATTCGGAACATAATTATGGAAAGCGGTATAAAAAGTAAATCGCATGAAAGAACTTAGTTCGCTTCGCTCACAATTGGAATAATGGAACAATGGATTGATGGAATATTGGGGACATTCGTGTTCCATCTGGTTGAAAAATAATATAGAATTTGCGAGACGTTTAGCTAAAACCCTACCGCAGCCAATCCGATCCCGGATAGGAATCGAATTGGAATTAGGTTAAAGACCGTGGGGCCTGTCAAAGACGATCCCGGCACCGAAATCGGGTAGGTACAAAAGGATATTCACCATGCACATTTATAGTCTCGAAAGCTGGAAACACAGTCATCGTTTCACCATCGGCGATGATCAAGGCCTGCGCAAAACCAAGCAGGTGATCCTACTGACTTTGACAATGATGATCGTAGAAATCGCCGGCGGCGTGCTATTCGGATCGATGGCCCTGCTTGCCGATGGCTGGCACATGGGCACCCATGCAGCTGCCCTTGGTATAACCGCTATTGCATACTATTTTGCCCGCCGTCATGCCGATAATCCAAAATATACGTTTGGCACGGGAAAAATCGGCGTACTGGGTGGGTTTACCAGTGCAGTAATTTTGGCAGTCGTGGCGCTACTGATGGCCGTGGAGTCGTTTGAAAGGCTGCTCTCACCCCAAGCCATCAGGTTCGATGAAGCCATTGTCGTCGCCCTAACCGGTCTAATCGTAAATTTAGTTAGCGCCTATATTCTGAGGGATCGCCGCCACGTCCATGATCACACCGGCAGCCATCGGCATCATCATGACTATAATTTAAAGGCAGCTTATCTCCACGTGCTGGCGGATGCGCTTACATCCGTACTGGCTATCATTGCTTTGACGGCCGGTAAGGCATGGGGATGGGTCTGGATGGATCCGATTATGGGAGTTGTGGGTGCAGCAGTGATCATGCAATGGTCATACGGCCTGTTAAGGGATACCGGCAAAATTTTACTCGATAGGGACGTAAGTATGGAAACGGTAGCCACCATTTATTCAACCATGGAAGCGGATTCGGATAACCGGGTATCTGATCTGCATATCTGGCGCATCGGTACCAACCAACTGGCGGCTATCATTTCAATCGTGTCTCTTTTTCCCAGACCGCCGGATCATTATAAAAAACTTTTAACCCAATTTAAAGAGCTCGCCCATATAACAATCGAGGTCAATCAATGTGAGAGCGAGCCCTGCCTGGTTTCATAGGTTATTTGGTCAGCGGCAGGTGGAAGTGGTTTCAAAACCCTATTTTATCCGCCTCCGTTGGGCTAAGGCCCAATAGCTGCGTTGCAACCGGTTTGCATGCCAAGAAATCCCTTCGAGTCGTTGACACCGCCTTTGGTGGGTTCAGGCGTAAGTACATAAAAAAAGCCGGAACAGCTCCCCCCGCATGTTCCGGCATTTTTTTGGACCCAATTACTTAAATTGTCTATTGACATGATAAACAAATGTTACTGTCTCACTGCCTTCAGAGGATCTAGCCATTCCCCTGAAGGCGTCAAAAAGGCATTTTCAGGACAATCTTTTCCATGACACATTCCTCCTGTACAGAGGTTTAGGGTTGTCGATCATCCTCCGACTAAACCCGGCGAGTCCGAATGAACCGGCAGCAGGGAGGGCTATTGCCCCGGCTCATTTTCAAGGCGGGTCCGGGTTTGTGGGGGACCACGCAGTAAAGAAGGATCTACCTGCGTCAAGTAAAGAAGGTATTTTATCGCCTGGATTAGAAATCCAGGTTATAATTTTGTATGCCACATTGTGGCATACTCTGTCAAGTCTTTTTTTTGATTTATTTTATTTTTATTGTAGACAGCTGGCGGGGTGTCAAAGATTGGCGCGATCCATTAGATGTTCCTTCTATTTATTAGATGGGTGCCACGGAGGGGGTACAACAATCGAGGCAATTACCTAAGTTACCGGTTTTTTAACTTTTTTATCACTTGCTTCACATACCGGACAACTCTGCATTCTCAGGGGCTTTTCTAAACCGCTTCGTTCAATAAGGGTTTCATCCTGTAACAATTTTAAAGTAGGTCCATCCGCTGTGACCCGACCTTGGTAGATCACAATAGTTCTTTGACAAACATCAACCGCCATATCCAGATCGTGAGTAGCGATTATTTTCGTATGCTTGAAGGTCTTCAGCAATTCAATCAGTCGTCTGCGGGCTCTGGGGTCCAGATCAGATGTAGGTTCATCCATCACCAGAATATCCGGTGACATGGAAAGCACCGAGGCGATGGCTACAGACCGTTTCTCTCCTCCGGAAAGCTTGTATGGCGGTCTAGACTTCAAGTGAGGTATGCCGACTCTTTCAAGTGCCTGCATTACTCGCTCCTCCACCTCCTCTGGAGGAAGTCCTAGATTCAGCGGACCAAAGGCTACATCATCAAAAACAGTGGGCATAAACAGTTGATCATCAGGATCTTGGAATACCATACCGACGGATCGCCTAACGGCTTTTAAATTTCTTTTTGTCAGCGGATAATCCCCGATGCGCAAAATGCCCTGAGTCGGAGTAAAATAACCGTTTAGATGGAGCAAAAGTGTGGATTTGCCGGCACCGTTTGCACCCACCATTGCGACAGATTCACCATGGGTGATGCGAAAGCTAACATCCTTTAGACCCAGGGTGCCGTCCGGGTATGTATAATGCAAATTTTGGGCTTCGACAATATGATGGCTCATCTGAAAAACTCCGTAATAACGGTGCCTGCCATTAGGGGAAGATTGTAAAATCTCATCAAGATAAACAGAGCCGACCATCCCAAAATAAAACAAATTTCTACTGGACGGATTCTTAACGGTGTCATGATGCGGACTTGGCCGTCAAATCCGCGGCAGCACATCGACAAATGGATGCGCTGGGCGCGGTCCATGGTGCGCAGCAGTAAATGGCCAACCAGAGGACCATATGTTTTGACGCCTGCCCCTCCACCGCCGAACGACCGAAGGGATCTGGCACGAACCGTTCGATAGGCCTCATCTACCAGTACAAAAATATAGCGGTATAAAAACATGAGTTGGATCACAAAAACTTTAGGCGTACCCAGCCTTTCAAGGGCCATACAGACAGCGTTGAAACCGGTAACGGCAATTAAAATTAAGGCAGCACCCACTGTAAGAAAAATTCTGAGTAAGATGGATACAAAAGATACCCAACCGCCGGAAATTCCAATCCCGGCCAAGCTGATTAGGATGTCGCGGTCCATTAAGGGGTTGAATATACCTATTAGTAAGGCAAAGGGCGAAACCAACAATATTTTTTTCAGTAAATAGGCCGGTGGAAGATTTCCCAGGCCGCATAGTACTGCCAAATAAATAAAAAAGGGAAGTAATGCCAAAATTTCATATTTACCGAAAGAAACCACAGTTGTAATGAACACAAGGGTCGTCAAGAGTTTTGCGCGCGGGTCTAACTGATGTATGGGGGTTTGCTGGTAGGACAGATTGTCTAAATATCCAATATCAAAAAAATGTGTGTCGATCTTTGCCATAGTTAATAGATAATAAGGTAAGCAGCGGTTCCCCGTGTCCATCACCGGGACATCGATGCTGGTGTTGTGTCCCGCAAATAAGTTACAAAATTTAACACAAGATTTGAAAGGTTTTTACGAGCACCATTGAGCATTTTGGGTTTAAGACGCGTGCTGTAGCAGGGCGTAAAAAATCAAAAGCTGTCTGAGTCCCGAGCGTAAGCGAGGTCGAGTTCTTTTGATTTAGCCCTGCTTCAGCTGGCGTCCCCAAAATGATCGCCGGTGCGAGCAAAAGGCTTTCAAACCGCTATATGTTTTTTTAATTTATTTGCGGGTTAGTTGTTAAATTTTTTGTTTCCCCCGCTTGCGACGCCTGAGCAAATAACCGATTAATCCAGTCACAAACAAGGTAAGTACTCCGCCGACCAGTCCGGAGACAGTCGTGCCCGCATCCACCTCCGGCCAGGATTTAGGGGTTTCAGTCTTGGGTTCGGTTTCACCATTTTTAAAGTCATAATCCGGTAAAAGGGCCGTTTTTTCCTGGATGTTGGCCAAAGGAATGTGTATACCCTTTTGCGGTCCTGCCGGCTTCGTTCTTCGGGTGGCTTTCAATATAGACCACTCCAACCCGTCCGGATAGGATGAGGCAAACCAACTCAAAGCACCGCCCATTGCCGCTGCCACCACCAATAGTACAAAAATCACTTTTCGAATGGAGATTCTTTCAATGGGTACCGATTGGGTCGCGGCTTTTATTATTTCCGGACGAACCCTCCAGACAGATATAACTACTGCGGTAGTTGCCAGCCCTTCTACTATTCCAATGGCTAAATGAATGGGCTGCATCACAAGGATAAAAGTGCCAAAGGACAAATCTGAAATGCCGGAAAAAATAGTTTGAAACACCACGCTTAAAGCGCCCAGTTGGAGTCCCAGGATAGCGGAAATGATTGCACCTGCAAACAGACGGCCCCGGCCGGGGTTATCAGCGACAATTTTTTTGTAGACAAGCGGATAAGCGATAAAGCATGGGAAAACGCCGAGATTAAAGATGTTGCAACCCAATGCCATCAAACCGCCGTCCGCAAAAAACAGTGCCTGAACGGTCAGCACGGATGCCATGGTGAGAAAGGCAGCATAGGGTCCCAGCAGAATAGCGAGAATCATCCCTCCGCCGAGATGGCCGCTGGAACCGGTTCCGGGAATTGTAAAGTTTATCATCTGGGCTGCGAAAATAAATGCCCCAACTACCCCCATCAACGGGATTTTTCGATCATCCAATTCTTCTTTAACTTTTTTGGAGCAAAAACTGATCAGCCCTGCGGAAGCCGCCCACATCGTAGCGCCGACAGCAGGTGAAATTAAGGCATCGGCCATGTGCATATGCCTACTCCCATCCATTTATTCCGGTGAGTCTAAATCAATACAATCCGTGATATTGATTTCCAGCATTTTAATACTGGCCAAAATTCGATCGGCATTTCGACTCAGGGCCGGAAAGTTATAGCCCAAGTGTTTCAACTCCTCAGTTGTCTTTTTTATCCCCTGAATCTTTGCGTTGATCGAGTTCAAATCTATGGGGTCGTCCATTATAACCTCGAGTCAATCTATTTATTGTTCGTATTCTTTTTTCTTAAATCCTTGAAACGTTTGGCCTTGACCTCATAACGCGGCAGCCGACCATAATCATAAAATTCGATCCGAAAGGCCAGATTGGTTTTCAGCCGCAATTGATCCTTGAGTTGGGCCTCAATGGCTTTGGCACTATCTTCGGATCCCGGTATTAACTCCACCTTAAGTTTAATGCGGTCCATATCACCCAGTTTATCGACCACCACCTCGTATTCATCACCTAAACCGTCAATTCCTCTGACAGCCGCTTCAATTGCCGCCGGGGCTAACAGAACGCCTTTGACTTTGGTTATGTCATCGGAGCGGCCCAAAACCCCTCCCTTTATAAGACGAAAGGTACGTCCGCAGTCACATGAATTGGGATCCCATTCAATAACATCTTTAGCGTCAAAACGGATGCACGGTTGTGCCTGGCGATCCAGCGCGGTAATGATCATCTTACCCCGACGCCCCGGCTCCTGAATAAATTCTCCGGTTTGCAAATCTTCTATTTCCACCAGAAAAAAGGCTTCGTTCACATGTATCCCGCCCGGTTGATTCCGGCACTCATAGGACCAGGCACCGATTTCGGTGGCACCGGCATGATCGTATACCCTGGCTCCCCAGGCTGTTTCCATTCGTTTTTTAGTACTGGGAATGCTGGCACCCGGTTCACCGGCACAGGTTATCTTATTGATACTCAGTTCGGACGGCTCGATACCCAATTTATTACGGGCTGTATCCGCCATCCCCAGAATATACGTGGGTGTGGCCATCATCGCGGTGGCCCTTAATTCCTTGATCTTTAAAATCCGGGCCTGGGTGTCGAGCACACCGCCGGGTATAACTTCGCACCCTATTTTTTCGGCTGCATAGTGACCGGCCCAGAAAGCCACAAAAACATTGTAACCAAATGGAATAAACACACGATCCTTGGCCCGATATCCCTGGGCCCACAGAATATAAGACCAGCACTCTGCCCACCATTCCCAATCCTGCCAGGTATCGGGCTGGTAAACGGGCTGGCCGGTGGTGCCGCTGGTCTGGCGAAAAGCCGTTACCTCCTCGAGGGGTACGCACAGGGCATCACCGTAGGGAAAGGGATCTTTGCATTGGATCTCCCGCATCATGGCTTTTTCAACTTTGGGAACCCGCCGGATATCCTCAAACGAACGAATATCCCCGGGCCCAAGGCCCGCTTTTTGATAAAGATTGCGATGAAATTCGGAATGGTCATAGGCCCATTGAAATATCCGTTTAAATTTCTTCAGTTGGAGATCCCGGATCCTTTCCCGGGGAAGTGTTTCAAGAACGGGGTTCCAGTATTTCTGGTCTGCAATCATAAGATATTCTTTATAATAGATTTACTTAGATATCTTTTGTTACCAAAAGATTCAGAAAATACAAGTAGTAATTATTACCGTCAAATTAAGCATTACATATCTCACACAGGGAAAGGAAAATGCTATGGACATCAAAACATAAATCTCGGCTATTGAAAAAAACCACATAATAGCATATGATATTAACTGTTTAGAAGAAAATCACGTCATGGGGTCCAACCGTCATGGCCAAAAAGCGTCAAAGGATTTATAAACGGGCCCCTAGGAGCCAGTTTACATGCTTAATTCCGGTCAAAATTTTAATAGCACCCCTATCCGATCTCAGTTAATTGCGCTGATCGATATCATGTCAGAAGCCATGCAGTTAAAACTTTTGCGGTTTCTGGAAAAAAGGTTTAAGCGGATCAGGGCTGGAAATAAAAAAGCCGAGAGAAGGGGAGATTCAAGACGACAGTGTTTAATTCCGGTTGATTATCTCGTTAAGGGACAAATTTTCAAAAGTTACATCCTCGACATCAGTACTTATGGTGTTTTTATCGAAACCGATTTAACTTTTGCATCCGGACTTGATATCAGACTGACTTTTTCACTACCCGACCAAAAGGACCCGTTTAATCTCAACGGGGTGATTGTCTGGAGCGGATCCCAGGGATTTGGCGTAAAATTCAATTATATTTCAAAACACCACATGGATATTGTCCAAAAATTTGCGGAGCAAACCCAACGCATCTATGAAATAATCAGTTGACACCATCTGCTAATTAATCAAAAACGATACCCCCGGTTACCCGGGCACCCGCTTTGCGCCAATAAGATGTTACCACCATTTTACCCGCTCTTTCTATAATGACATCTCAGTATGTGAGCGTAACTAATTATTTGTCTATCTGTCATTTTTCTGCTAAATAAACCATAAATCTGGCTAAAGAGACGGACATCAAAAATGAATCAAAAACAACCCGCCCCTGAAAGTCACGCCCTTGATCCCGAGGTATGGGTCGACCAGCACGGCGACTATCTTTACCGTTTCGCCCTTGCCAGGATTAAAGACCCAACGGTCGCAGAAGATCTTGTTCAGGAAACCTTTCTGGCTGCCCTCGGTGCCCGCAAAAATTTTGAAAGCCGATCTGCCGTGCGAACCTGGTTGACCGCCATTTTAAAGCATAAAATCGTCGATTATTTTCGCAAAAACAGTAAAGAACAAGCCCGGGAGGATATCGAGGCCATCGGCGAGGCCATCGATTCCCTTTTCGATAACACCGGCCAATGGAAGATCAGGCCCGGCAAGTGGTATGTAAATCCCATGAAAATCTATGAACAAAAGGAATTCTTGGAAATCCTGTATAAATGTTTGGCCAAACTTCCCGAGCGTCTGGCAAACGCATTTATACTGCGTGAGATGGAGGAATTAAGTACGGAAGAGATCTGTAAGGCTTTAAAGGTAACTGCGACGAATAGTTGGGTAATGCTTTACAGGGCCCGCATGAAGTTAAGGGGTTGCCTGGAGATGAATTGGTTTAATTCAAAAGCCTGAGGAAATTCATGATGAAACATTGGATGTTTAATTGCAAATCGGTTACACAAATTTTATCCGAGTCAATGGATCGGGACCTGCCGATTCATCATCGGGTGTTAATCCGCATGCATCTTCTGATGTGCAAATACTGTGCACGATTTAACCACCAGTTATTGGTAATCAGAGAGGTTTGCCGTTCAGAGGAGATGATGCCCGGCGATTCAGATGACAAACGGGTACTTCCGAAAGAGGCGTGTGAACGTATCAAACAATCCCTGCAAAAACCTTCATAACACCTGAAAAATCGCTCTCTCCCGGTGAGAGACCCTGCCACATTACACTACCGGAGCCATC
>Ga0255055_10002409_pt1 | contig 13228 bp, 16 predicted proteins | sample JV7_2_27_MG_FD_188633 | JGI IMG/M metagenome (GOLD analysis project Ga0255055, IMG submission 188633) | Seawater microbial communities from Jervis Inlet, British Columbia, Canada - JV7_2_27 | ecosystem: Environmental > Aquatic > Marine > Inlet | place: Canada: British Columbia | collected...
CTTCCGTGTGGGAGTGGTACATCCAGAAGACCGAGCTCAGGTCTCCTTCGGCGGGGCCTGCCCGTTCGGGCACGGGCCAGACATACACATGCGTGCCGCCGGTAGGCACGCCGTCGTCGAACTTGTCGCGCTCATCGGTGGCGTCCGCGTAGGGCGTGCCCTCCGAATCCTTGTGGTAGAAGACCCCGTGCGGGTGAAGGCTCGTGGGGAAGTGCACGTTGTTTCGGTAAACGATCCGGATCGTGTCGCCAACCTGGGCGCGAAGAAGCGGCCCGAGTATGCCAAGATGCTCCCACTCGGGAGCGCGAGGTTTTAGCGTCGCGAAAGTCGAATCCGTGTACTCGTGGTAGATGGCCTTCTTGTAGACGTGGCCAATGCTCGTCGGGCCGCGTTCCACCCAGTGGGACTCCACTTCGCCGAACGGCTCACGGGTCAGAAGGTTCTCGCCGGTCGGAGCATAGTCCCACACCACCTCGTCCGCCGCGATGTAATACGTTCGCGTGGTCGGCCCCTGCAGAGAGTCCCGATTCGCTCCGAGAGAATCGCAACCCGCAAGAAAGGAAGAAAGCAGCAATACGGCGGGCACCACAATCCGGTCCGTCAAAGGGTCCTCCCTGTGGCATTCTCGGCAGAACTCGATCGCGACGGCGCCGCAGTCACGCCATGCGACCGTTGAGCGTCTGTGGCTTATTTAAGCGCTTGCATGGGTAACTGCTACCTTCGCCCCCGTATGGCGTAAAGGCTTCTCCATGAGGACGAGATCAGGATCGCGGAGGGGCAGATGAGAGCGGGGGCGGCCCCGAAGGAACCGCCCCTGAAACCTTTTGTCCTCTTGACCTGGTCCTTCTTAATGGTGTTAGGCAGCGGCCGGATACAGTCCCGGATCTAGGGGTGAATCTGACCGATAAGCGGGGACTCATGATGGTGTGCCTCCTTCCACTCGTGCCCCTCCCGCACCCACACGGCAGTTACGCGCCAGGTCCCGTTCTTAGTCTCCCCACCCCGCGCGTGTGTGCCTACGAGATAAAAGGTCGCGACAGCTACGTCGCCGTAGATCTGAGCATTGAAATCACTCATGTACACGTTCCCCGTGCCGAAGCCTAGATCTGAGCCCATACGCGCCGCTGCCTCTGCAAACCCGGCTTCCATCAGCAGCCGCCCGTCCGAGAAAAACATGGTAAACTCCGGCAGATGCTGTTGTAACACGGACTCTAGGTCCTGAGCGTGAATAGCGGCGTAGTGGCGTTCAATCGCGGCACGTAGGGAGGCTGCATCCTGTGCTTGGGCGGCATGAGCCGGCACGAGAGCGACGCCGAAGGCAACTAGCAAGGTCACGGTTCTCATTGGTCTGCCTCCTCGAGATTTGGCAAAGTTCGTTCGACGCTCACACGTTGGTAGCAGGGCCACCGCTCAAGGTGGCATCGGAGACCTCCGGGCAGGGGACAGTTTGCTGCTACTTCATCGTTTCCAGCATACGCAAGGCACGAGGCCGGTGTCTACTGCTCGCTCACGTACGGTCGGCTGCTCTACGAGGACGAGAGCGGGAGCGTGCAGGGGCCGCGTTGTTATAGGGGTAACAGGGAGGGCGAGGGCGGCCCCGAAGGAACCGCCCCCTGGCTTCAGGATCCGAACGACCACCCCGTTACGTTCTGTAAACCATCGGCCAGTTGGTTCAACTTGCTTCCTCCGGTTCCACGATCGCCCACATCTCTCGGATGATCAACCAGCTTCCGTCGGACTGACGCTGCCAGACGACGAGCCACTGGCCTACCTGCCGACTCGTCTCGCCGCCAGCCTTCGGGGTCCAATGTTCTCGGAAGACGGATAGCGTGACGGCAAGATCGCCTGATGCCTGAATGTCGGGTGCAGTAACCTCATCAAGTACGTAGTCATTGTCCTCGAAGAAGGTCGACACATCGTCGCGAATGGCTGCGATCCCATCCATGACGGCCCCGTCTGAGTGAACCCGTATCGCATTGTCGGCATAGAAGGCCACGACGGCTTCCGGGTCAGCGGCGCCGAAGGCGGCGTTGAATGCGTCGTGCCGTTCGAGGATGCCGTCCTCTTGAGCTAGGAGCGCCGACGCGTTGAGGGACGCAACGGCCCCGACTAGCACAGGCACCAGATACCTGCGCATGGGACCTCCTTTGTGGGATTGCAGCGATTACTCGCGACTCAACGTTGCATCTAGAGGGTTGTGGCATACCGGGCGCAACTGTACGGCGGCGTACGGATCTACCGCTCTACGAGGACGAGATCAGGAGCGTGGAGGGGCCAGATGCGGAAGGGGCGGCCCCCGAAGGAACCGCCCAACTCAATCATCGGTTCTGATACCCTGACTTCGGAACCCTCCATAGGTTCTCGAGGTAGGCCTCCTTCCGTGATCGTGACGCAAGCCATGGCACAGCGCATGTAGATGAGCGAGCCCGAGAACCGATCTCAGCTGACGGTCGTCGAGTTCACCGACTCCTTCGGAGAACTGTGGCCTGAGATCGCGGAGCGGATCGGTCTCGAGCTTCAACGCCTCGAGTCCCCGGAGCCGGTCCGCGATAGGGGCTGTGTGGCTGTCGTCCTGGCGTGCGCGGGCGATGAGGGCCACGCCGTCGATCATCTTCACTTGGCCCATCGCTCGGGAATCGGCGCTCCGATCGTCGTGGGGGCCGAACCCGACCACCGTCTGGCTGTCGAGCTCATGCGCCGGGGCGCCGCCGCCTACTACGCGCTGCCGGGCGACGCCGAGAGACTTGAGAGAGAACTCACAAGCCGGTCCTACCGGAGCGTCGCGCCGGGGGAGGGGGCCGCACTTAGCGAGCTCGAACGGGCAGCGTACGACTTCAGCGCCATCGTTGGCGAAAACGACTCGTTGAAGGCAGCGCTGGATCGAGCTGCCAAGGTGATCCCGGGCGGCCGCGCGACCGTGCTCATCACGGGGGAGACCGGAACCGGCAAAGAGTTGTTCGCGCGGGCGATCCATTACAACGGTCCCCGGGCGGCCCAACCCTTCGTCGCCGTCAACTGCTCGGCGATACCCGCCAGCCTGCTCGAGTCCGAACTCTTCGGCCACGAGAAGGGAGCTTTCACGGACGCGCGAGCGGCCAAGCCGGGCCTGTTCGAGCTGGCCGACAGAGGGACCGTGCTCCTGGACGAGATCGGCACGCTGGCGTCCGAGCTTCAAGGAAAGCTGCTCCGCTTCCTCGAAACCCGCGAGGTCCGCCGGCTCGGAGGGGTGCGCGACAAGCTGGTCGATGTCCGAGTCCTGGCGGCGACGAACGCCGTCCTGCGAGATCTGATCGCGGCCGGACAGTTTAGGGAGGACCTGTTCTACAGGCTGGCCGTCATCCCGATCGAGCTTCCTCCTCTGAGAGATAGGGGCGAGGACGCGGTGCTTCTGGCCCGGCGTTTCCTGGCGGAACTCGCCGGCGAGTACGGCCTCGAAATCCCTGCTCTGAGCCGGGAGAGCATCTCGGCCATTCGGGGTCACCGGTGGCCGGGCAATGTTCGGGAGCTTCGAAACGCAATCGAGCGCGCGCTGCTGCTCTGCCCCGGCGAGACGATTCGGCCAGGCGACCTGGACTTGAACGAGACTCTTCCGAGGGCGAATCATGAACCGGCGTCGGATGGCGATGCCTCCGAGCCGCTGCCCTTCCCGGCCAGCCTAGCCGAGCTCGAAACTGCAGCGGCGCATCGCATGGTCGACTTCTGCGCAGGAAACAAGAGCGAGGCGGCCCGCCGGCTGGGCATCACCCGGTCTCGACTGTACCGCATCCTGGATCGCGCCAAATAGGCTGTATCAATGCAAGACACGTGTCGCGTTGCGCACACCGTCGTAATCTTCTAAAGGCCATAATAGTAATGACATACAATCGGAACGAAGCTTGCCACTCAGTATCGCTGAGGGCCCGGCGGGACTCGTCGAGGCAGAATTCCGACCGACCGATCAGCGAGAAAGGCAATACGATGCGATTTCTGAACGCGGCCTTGGTGTTGCTTGCCATGGTGGTCACCCTGGGCTTGAGCGGGTGCGGCAGCAACAATGGAGGGACGGGCCCGGATCCTCAGCCCGATGACGAGGTCCCCAGCGGAGACTTGCTCTTCCTCCGGCAATCCGAGAACGCGCCGCCGCTCGTTACCCGCGACACGACGTTCGTCGCGACCCGCGGTGAGGATCTCAAGATAGAGATCCGCTACGAGCCCGCGCCCGGAGAGGATGACGACTCGGGCGAGCGCTTCTTGGAGTTCGAGCTCGACAAGGAGTCGCTTCTCCGGTATCCGGCCGGGCACCCGAAGGCCGGTCAGGCCTTCGCGGAGGGAGACACGGTCACGATCAGGATACAGGTCGACGAAGAGCAGATCCTTACCGTGCTGGAGCCGTCCGGCCTTGAATTCGATCCTGGTCGGCCGGCGGAACTGGAGCTGAGGTACCGAAACTCGGACGACGACTACGACGAGGACGGGGACTCCGATCCGGAGCTCGAAGGAGACATCGACCTCTGGCGACAGGAGGCGGTAGGCGATCCCTGGGAGCGCGTCGGAGAACTGAAGGACGCCGACGAGGACAAGATCAGGGCCTTCCTCACCTCATTCTCGAGGTACGCGCTCGCCATATGAACGACGAAGTGCGCCAGCGCACGCGATCGCTGGCTGCCGAGGGAGAATGGGAGTGGCTTCGCGAGTCGCTCGGTGAGATCGAGCGCCCGTCCGTCGCCGCCGACCCGATTCTCGCCTACGCCTTCGGTGAAGCGCTGTATCACACCGGCCGGATGCGCGAGCTGGCCGCCTTCGCACAGGAGTATGAAGAGACGGCCCGCGCTGCAGCGGATCCGCGAGAGACGATGAGGGCTCTCAATCTCCGGGGGATCGCGGCCTTCGAGTTGGGCGAGATGGAGGACTCCCATCAGAGCTTTGATACTCTCATGGAGCTCGCGGAGGCCGAAGGCGACGAGGAGATGCTCGCCCGGGCCGCCAACAACCTGGGGGCGATCGCCAACCTGCGGGGCCGGCGCCACGAGGCGATCGCCTACTACTCTCTTGCGATCCCGATCTACCAGAAGCTTAACCAAGCGCGCGGCCTCGCCCAGACGCACCACAACCTGGGACTCTCCTATCGAGATCTAGGACGTCCGGACGACTCGGCGGCAGCCTACTCCCGCGCGATCTCGCTGGCCGAAGGCATCTCGTATCCACTGGTCGTCGCGATGTCGACGGTAGGGCGTGCCGAGATCGAGCTTCAGCGTGGCGACGTCGAACTCAGCCGGCGGCTGGTGGATCGCGGTCTGACTCTATCCAGGGGAGTTCCCGATCCCATCTCCGAGGCCGAGGCGCTGCGAGTCCGCGGACTAGCCAAGGCGCGGCAAGCCGGATCGGCCGAATCTCGAGCCCAAGCCGATCTGGAAGCGGCGCTTCTGCTCGCACGAGATACTGGGAATCGCTTGCTCGAGGCCGAGATCAATCGCGATATGGGCCGCTTGGCCTTGGAGCGCGGTGAGTCGAGCGAAGCCGCGCAGCTGCTCGAAAGCTCTCTGAGGGGATTCCACACGATCGGGGCGGCGGCCGAGGCACGTGTCGTCGAGAAGGAGCTCGCGGCGGTTGCCTGATTCACGCCGCCGGTCCGTACCGCCGTTCACGTTCCCGAGATCTGAGAACCGGAGAGACAAGTAAAGAGAGAGGGGAGAAGCCCGAAGGCCCCTCCCCTCGATTGGGAGCCCTTTAGCTTTGCCGCCGACCGTCAGTCGTCGTCCCCGTCGAAGTCCTCGTCCTCAAAGCCCTCGATCGAGTCCTCGATGTTGTCCTCGACGAGCTTCTCGTTGGGTCCGCCCTTGTTGGCGGTCGAGGGGTTCACGAGCGTACCGCTCGAGCGGCGGAACCAGGAATCCACGTCCACCATCAGCGTGACATTCGTCTGATTCGAAGCGTCGCTCACCGTCATCGGTGGCGTGAGGTCCACCTCCTGATCCTCGTTCAGATCCGTCTCGTATACAAACGCGTTTCCGTTGTAGTCGCCCTCGACGCGAATGCTTATCCGCCGAAAGTCGGGGTGCTGCTGGATGAAGGCGAGGTCGTCCGACGTGTCGTCCTCCGGCTTGTGGATGTCGAACTCGAGCTCGTCGTACACGCCCGGCGTTACATCCTCCAGCGTCACGATCGTCTCGACTGAGCCGTCGAGCGGCAGCTCGAGAAGGAAGGGTCCGGCCACGAACTTCTCGCAGTCATCATCGTCATCATCGTCGTCGCGGCTGTTGGAGCTATCATCCGAGCTGTCGGAGTCGTCGCCCGAATCGTCATCGGACGAACCGCCGCTTGAGTCGCCAGACGAATCGTCATCGCCTCTACTCGACGAATCGTCGCACCCATTGTCGTTCTCCAACTCCAGCTCCACCTCACGCAGCACCATGGCAACGCGGGTGAGCAGAAGGGAGTTACCGGCACCATCTCCCAACTCGACATCGAAGGCCGGCATTGAGGCCGCGGCGATGCGCGCCGAGCTGCCGATGGCCACCGAGAACGATACCTGCCCGCCTTCGGTTGAGGATGCGTCGCCTACCGGCTGCGATCCGCCCGGACTGGCGGGATCAACCGAATCACCGGTTGACGAGCCGAGACTGGTGGGAAGTGCCTCGCCGCACGCGGCGACCAGCCCGGATACGATCGTCACAACTAGATACCTTCTGAGGGCTCCAATCATCGTTGCCTCGCTTTGCGTCTCTGGTGATCTCCCCTTCCGGGGAGTCCATGTCCGCAGCGGGCACTATCGAAGAGGACCCACGCCGCGGCGTTTCGACGCTCAAGAGGGCAAAGAAGTGGCCCGAACGCCGCCGCGACCTGTAACTGTCTACGGGGATGGTTTTTAGGATAACTGGAGATGCGTATCCGACAGAGGTAGGCCTGTATCGATACGGGACACCTGTCGGCCAGCGGTACGACGGGGCTATGTCAGCCTGTCAGCGCCCCTCACTCCGCAGATCGGCGGGTATCCACCAGACCGACATGCCGGCACCGAAGCCTGTGACATCCGCGTCCACACCTCGCAGGCGCGGACCCACGGCAAGTGGCATGTCGAAGAACCACAACCAGGCGTAGGGATACTCCGAGGCGATCCGTCTCGCCGCGTCCCGCCAGTACGGAGCGGCGGATTCCGACGTGGCTTGGCTCTGTGCGCTGTCGATGAGGGCAGACACTTCGTGGTCAACGAAGCCGACGAGGTTGAACGGGCTTTCGGCGTCAACCCAGAACATCGAGATGTCGGGGTCGAGGCCGATCTGCCATCCGAGCAAGGCCGCCTCATAGTCGCGCGCCATCGCGCGTCCGAGCAGCGAGCGAAACTCCTCGACCCGTACCTCGGCGTGGACTCCCACGTTCGCCAGCTGGCTCTGAACGATTTGCACCGCCGCCTCGCGCCGCTCGTTGCCGGCGGTCGTCGAGAGCGTGAAAGACAAGGGCACGTCGTCCTTCTCCCTCACACCGTCGTCATCCGAGTCTACCCAGCCGGCCTCATCCAGTAATGCCTCAGCGCGGGCGGGATCAAACGGCAGTGACTCCGGCGGTGAACTCGCAAGCTGAGGAAAGAGCGAACCGTAGGGACCGAAGGCGGGCTCCGCGTAGTCGCGCATGTCGAGGGCTTCGATCAGCGAGGACCGGTCCAAGGCCAGCGACAGAGCCCTGCGCACGCGATGGTCGGTGAAGGCCGGATGCGCGGCGGGGTTCCAGGCGATGTAATCGAAGCCACGCTGCTGGATTCGCAGGATCTGGATCGTCGTATCCCGATCGAGCCTCTGTGCGGCTCTGAAAGAATTCACCTGGGCCACGTCGAGGCCGCCCGAGCGGATCTCGGCTTCCCGAGCTGTCTCCTCGGGAAGAACCCGGATCACGATTCGGTCGAGGTGAGGCTGTGCAACGCTGGTAGGGTTTCGGTCCAGTATGATTCTGTCGGTCGGCTGCCACTCGGCCAGCGCGTAGGGACCGCTGACCACGAACTTCTCAGCCGACCCCTCGTAGCGCGGCATCCCGCGCATCTCCTCGTGCGGCACGGTGCCGTACACGTGCTCGGGAATGATCCCAACCCCTGTGTCGAACAACATTCCCGGGTACGGTTGCGCGAAGAAAAAAGTGACCGTCGAATCGTTGACGACAACAACCGAGTCGAGGCGTTCCGTTGTTGAGGAAAGGGGCAACGCCAGCACAGTGTCGGAGAGCAGTTGGTACGTGAAGACCACATCGTGGGCGCGCACCGGTTGACCGTCGGACCAGCGGTGCGACGTGTCGAGAGTGTAGGTAAGCGACGAACTGTCGTTCCCGAACGTCCAGCCCCTGGCTAGCGCCAGCGGATGCGGGGCCTCGTAGCGCAGGCCCCCATCCTTCCAGCTGGCAGAATTGAGCGGGAGAAACAGGTTCCCGCCCAGCTCGAAGTCGAGCGCTGCGGCAGCAAGGGCAGGCAGAATGGTCGTTGCACCGGACGCGACCCCCACGACCGCTGTTCCGCCCGACTCTGGTTTCTCGTCGGCGTGCTCGCGGATGTCGGTCGCTTCGCCGCAGCCCGCGGCGACGATCGCGAGAACGGCTAGCGTGTGCTTGATCTTCAAAACGGCCATGATTCCCGATCCTGGGCTACACTGGCTCTGTCCCAATCCCCGCTTCCGCTTCGGGTACGAAATTACCGGCTGCACACACGACGGGCACGACCGGCGGGGAACCGGTCACGACGGCGATCAGTTCTTTCAAGGAATCGGACCGGTCACGAACGGCCGGGTCCGGCCGTTCTCACAACAGGTTCTTGAGCGGGGCCTTCAAGCGAGATTCGATGATCAGGATGCGCGGACCAAGCGCCGGAACGATCCTTCTCGCGGCGTCCACGTGCGCCGGCACGCTTTTGCCGGGCGGGACAGCTGCGGCGCAGCCGGTCACTGAACGGACTCCAAACATCCAGGGCACCTGGGTAACCTCCCCCTGGACGGTCTACTTCCAATTCGCCCATCGGTTCGAGGTCGTGGGCGATGCGACGATCGGCGACATCTTCACGGACGGCAAGGTCGTCAACTACCCAACGTTCGAGCTCGACGTCGGGCTGTTCTCGGGCTCGATGGTCGGGATCCGCTACAGCAGCAACTCCCTGGTCCAGGCCAACTTCAACGAGTGGCAGCCCTTCCTGAAGTGGGCGCCGATCCGAGGAGTGGGTAACGGCAAGCCGTCGCTTTCGCTGCTGGGAGCTTACAACGGAGCGTCCAAGAGCTTCGATGCCGAGGTGTCGGGGGAGACTCGGTTCGGTCCCGCTCAAATCCTGGGCGCCGTCCGTGGATTCACAAACCCGTACAACGTGCCAGACAGCGTCGACAACGCCTCGCTCGCTCTGGCTGGCGGCCTCGGGTTCAGGATCACCCGCTACCTGCAGATCGGGGGCGACGTGGGCGGAATCGTCGCCGGCCTGGACGGCGTCCCCGCCGCTTGGAGCGCCCAGCTCGGCATCGGTATTCCGTTCACGCCACACACCTTCTCGGTGGTGGCCACGAACGTCGCGAGCGGGACGCTCCAGGGCGTCTCGGCCGGCGTCAAGGGTGCGGTGTTCTGGGGGTTCGAGTTCACCGTTCCGTTCAGCGGCTTCGCGCGCTGGGGGAAGATCTTCAAGCCCCAAGAGGTTGCCGAAGAGGACTTCGAGCTGCCGCCGGGCGGTGCCGTCGTCGAGGTCCGTATCTCGCGCTTCTCCTTCGGCCCTTCGGAGCTCCGAGTCCCGCCGGGGACGACGGTGCGCTGGATCAACAAGGACCCCGTGGTCCACACGAGCACGTCCGACGCGGACGTCTGGGGATCTCCGGCGCTCGCTCCGGGCGAGAGCTTCTCGTTCACGTTTCAAGAGCCGGGGACCTACCCCTACCACTGCATCCCGCATCCGGTCATGAAGGCGACGATCGTCGTGACGTCCGCCCCCGAGCCCGAGTCGGTACCGTAAGGACCTGCCGACAAGCGGCGTTTGTGCACCTCAAGGATGGAGGAAGAGACATGGGCAAGACCTCATCAGACTCCTCTGCAGATTCGTCCGTGGATCGACGAAGGTTCCTCGGTTTTCTGGCCAGCGCTGCGGTGTTCCTCGTGGGTTGCTCTAGCGAGTCTGCCGGACCACCGCCGCCTCCTCCCCCTCCTCCCCCTGCTCCTCCTCCTCCTCCTCCTCCACCTCCACCTCCACCACCGCCACCACCTCCGAGCGGTATGGTGACCGTGAACATGCAGAACATCGCCTTCGTAGCACCCGACGGCTCGGACGACGTGACGATCACACTCGGCCAGAGCGTGGAATGGGTGAACCTCGACCAGGGCGTACAGCACACCGCGACCAGCAGCGCCGAGCCCGACGACGGCGACGAGTTCGACAGCGACCTTCTGAGTAACGGGGAGACGTTCGTCTTTACCCCGAACGTGCGCGGGACCTGGACCTACTTCTGCGAGGTCCACCCGAGCCAGATGCAGGGCGCTACAATCGTCGTCGAGTAGCCCTTCAGCCACAGCGGGCAAGACGCGAACGCCGGTCCACCGAGCCGGTGGATGTATCCGTGCCTCCGACGCCTATTCCTCGAGAAGCGACTCCTGGAGGCGGAGAAGGACCGCGGCCAGGTCGGTCTGGAGCTCGAGCACCGGCAGGATCGGGTCGTCCTTCATTCGCCTGACCCGGCGGGGGAGCGTCCGGATGGTATGTGCCCCGATCTCGAGGCCGGGCTTCACCTCTCGCCACCGGAGCGGGGCGGAGACTGGCCCTCCGGGGAGGGGCCTGACGCTGTAGGGCACCACGATGAGCTGGCCGCGCCGTAGAGCAGCGGGACTGGTTGGATGCAGGCTTGGAACTGCTGCGAGTCCGAGGCATCGGCGGAGTAGAGGTCGGTCCGCTCTGCCGTCGGGTGGGAGTCACAAAGGGAAGCTTCTATTACCACTTCGAGAACCGGGACGACTTCCTTGGGCGTTTGATCGAACACTGGCTGGCCACCTGTGCGCCAACGCAGGACCAAGTTGCGGGTTTCGACGATGTCGTGGGACTGGAAGACCGGGTCCGAGCCGTACTCGACTTCATCCGGGAGAACGATCTCGGGCGTTACGACCTCGCGATGCGGACGTGGGCTACAGAGGACGAGAAGGCGCAGCAGGCGGTGCAGTTGATGGACAAGCTGCGGCTGTCCGCCACGGCCAAGCTGTTCGAGGCCGACGGCTGGGCGCGGGAGGCCGCCCATCAGCGAGCCAAGACCATGTACTATTTCATCGCAGGCCGGTACGAGATTGAGGGCAGCCCGCCGACCCCTGAAGAAGGAGCGGAGTTCGCCCGTATGCTCACCTGCGTCGAGGCTGGATCATGCTGAACAATGAGGAGCGAGCATGATCGATCTTCTGGGACACTGCTCTACGAGGACGAGATCAGGAGCGTGGAGGGGCTAGATGCGAGGGGGTGGCACGCCGGCGTGACGTCTCTTGGGCTTTGACATTTCTTGTGCTCCTGTCGCGCGCTCAGGCCCCTCCACGCTGTTCGGCCGCTCGGATGGTGCCCAGGTAGCCGCCGACGTAGCCTAACCGGCCCCACCAGGCCTCGATACCAAACGCTAGAAGAATGCTTAGGACGATCAGAAGCCCTTCCGCGACGACTCGGCCCCAGCGCCAACCTCGGGCGACTTCGCTCATGGATCTCCAGGAAGGTGGAAAAGTTCTAACGACTCGGCGATCAGCGGCGCGGCGAAGCCGCGACCGTCTGCATCGCCTTGTTAGACGTCTTCAGCAATCTGTTTACTGCCACCGTCCCTCACTGCTCCGACGCGGAATCGTCGACCGTCGTATCGAGGATGCCCAATTGTTGTCGCATGCCCAAGATGTCGGCGACTGTCCACTGTTCAACTATCCTGCCATCAACGATGCGGTAAATCGCGATCTCCGGCATCGTGACCTCTTTCCCGTGCGACGGTTCGCCTTCAAACGTCCCACGTGAGGTAAAGCGTGCCACGACTAGGTTGCCCTCTGCCACCACTTGTTCAACGGTCTCGTTCCAATCTGGAAACCTAGCTCGCGCGTCCGTGACGAAGGCTTTGAACTCCTCGCGCCCATGTGTATCTGGACGTCCCGTCCAGTGCCCGACGAACTCCGGAGCATATATCTGGTCGGCGGCTGCCATGTCACCGCCGCTCCAGACCTCGGCGTGTGTGCGCAGGGCAAGCGCTTTGTTGTCGTCCAATTGCCCACCTCTGTCGACGGCTTGACATCCTAGGCCAAGAGCCACGACCGCGAAAAGCAATGTCACCTTCTTCATAGCTCGTCACCTCAAGAGACGTCTAACTCTTAATGGGCGGCGAAGGGTCTAGCGAGCTGCCGCGTAGCCGGAGGTCTAATCATCCGGAGCTTGAGGCCCACGTCGGTCGCTCCGCCATTCACCATCGCAAGTTATGGCCTTCGGTCATCCGAACAAACGCCGCAAACAGAGCAGTCTAAACAGCGGCGGCACCGTTAACGCATAGGCTGCGGCGCAGGGAGTAGCTACAGGGCATCCGCCGGGAACAACTGCTCCCTTCGCAAAAGGAAGCAAGCGGCTCCACTTGGAGTAGTCTTCCAAGTCCGTGAGGACGGCCCACGCTTCGTCGGGGGAGCCGTCGATGGTAGTGGAGATCTCAAACTCACGGGGCATTGCCCGGCGTCCCTCTACTCATACGGGGCGGCCCCGAAGGAACCCCAAGGCTTAAAAGACTTTCGGGATTATGCTGTTGACGAACCCACCCGGTGTTCCACAGTGGCCCGGCATTCCGAAATCACGTCGGCTGGAATACGCTTGAGCGCCGTTACCACCAACAGCGGCACTAGTATCGCGTCGTCCACATGGCCGAGCACAGGAATGAAATCGGGTATCAAGTCAAAGGGCAGCAGCATGTAACCAACAGCCACGCCGAGTAGGATTCTCGCGGGACGCGGTGTACCTGGGTGCCGAAGCACTTCTCTGTAGACCGTTATTTCGCGCCGAAACTTCGTGCCGACCGATCTCAGGCGTTCGACAGTCCCCACTTCAGTCGTCGCTCTCGTTCCGCTTTTCCTTCGAGGAGACGAGCAGCGCCGTCACTATCGCCACAACACGCCCACACATAACGACCTCCTGGCTCACAGCCGTAGCGAGAAGGCCAGCCGCACCGACCCTAACGTCCGAACAGCGCCGCGTGCGGCAGAGCTGGTCCCGTCGGCCCGTGCGGCCATTCGTCCCGGGTCATCGAGAGGCCCGGTCCGAGGC
>Ga0255055_10002410_pt1 | contig 13227 bp, 15 predicted proteins | sample JV7_2_27_MG_FD_188633 | JGI IMG/M metagenome (GOLD analysis project Ga0255055, IMG submission 188633) | Seawater microbial communities from Jervis Inlet, British Columbia, Canada - JV7_2_27 | ecosystem: Environmental > Aquatic > Marine > Inlet | place: Canada: British Columbia | collected...
AGCTCGGCCTCAAGAACGTGGTCGCGCTAATCGGCCCATATCTGTCGTGGGAACAGCGCTGGATACTTGAAAGGATCGGAGGACGGGTGTTCCTATTCCTCGACAACAACTTTGCTGGCCTAAACGGAACAATGAAGGCCGGAGAAGACTTGCTTAGGAAGATAGATGTGCACGTCATTGAGTACCCAGAGAGGTTGATTGTGGACGAAGATGCACAGCCTGATTCCTGCTCTTCAGAAGAAGTACACGAACAGCTCAGCCGAGCTCCAACGTATCTACAGTGGCTGCGAGCGCAGTCTTGAGGAGAGACGACATGTCCTACGGAAAAGATGAGAACCAACTCGGAAACGTGGTCCCCTACGGCGGCAACATGAGCCAGCGTGCTCGAGCGCTATCCGCCTCACGCAAGGAGAAGAAGGGCGGTGGAGGAGGACTCTTCTTCACTGACGTGCTGAAGATCCCTCTCGATCACAGCCGGTTCCTCCGGCTGATCGCTGGCGCGTACCTCCAGTCAGTCTCGTTCGATGACAAAGAGGTCATCCAAGCACAGTACGAGTACTGGATGTACCGTGAGCACTTCCACGGCATTCACGGCAAGAGCGCCATCTGCTCCGGCGGACCGCTCTTCATGAGCAAGAACAATCGTGAGCCGTGCAGTGGTTGCGACATCTTCTGGGACGACTACGACCACAACAAGGGCAAGAAGAAGGCAGAGCGTGTGAAGCGCATCTCGATGCGTGACATGTACGCGTTCACGGTGTGGGACTACGGCCTGTGGCTGAAGATCCCTCGCAAGGGCGACGACGGCAAGGACTACTACGACTGGTGGCCGGCGCCGAACGGAGACCCTCGTGTGAACCAGTTCGAGCACCGCTACGGGCGCCTTGTGCCCTGGCCCATGGGCGAGACGTACAAGGACTACCTGCTGGACTACAACGACAAGACGGTCCAGCACGACTGCGCCACCTGTGGCGGCGTCGGCACGGTCTACACCGTGGCGAAGATCTGCGGAAACCCGAACTGTGAGCATGAGGTCTACGACCCGAACAACACGACGCTCACACAAGAGCAGCAGCAGGCGATCACCACCAAGCCGTACACCTGCCCAAAGTGTGGAAGTGTGGGCTTCATCAACGAGCTGGTCAGCTGCAGGGGATGCGAACAGGTGGGCACCACCCCCCGACGCGCATCGATCTTCGACATCGACATGGAAGTGACTGCAACCGGGTCCAAGGGACAGCAGACGTACCTTCAGATCCTCAACCGGTCTGAACCCCGGGCCATGCAGGTATTCGATACCGAGATCCTCAAGACCATCAAGCCCCTGCCGCTGGACAAGAAGTTCGGGCCCACACCACTGGACATTCAGAAGAGGATCTGGAAGGTAGCGGATGCACCACCGCCCCCGCCGCCTCCGCAGACCGCAACGCCTGGAGCTCCCCCACCTCAGGTGGCGCCCCAGGTGATGCCGCAAGCGCCGCAGCCACAAGCTGCTCCGCAGGCTGGTCCTCCGATGATGCCCTCCATGGGTGGAGCTGCTGGTATGACGATGCCTGGGATGCCTGGTACCCCCGTGGCTCCCCAAGCGCCGCCACCAGCCGCACCAGCCGCTCCGGCAGCACCTCCAGTGCCAGCTGCACCACCAGTACCGCAGCAGCCGGTAGCACCCCAGCAGATGCCGGGCACCATGCCCGGAATGCCCGGAGGCAATATGCCGGGTAGCCAGGGATAACAACGGTGGCCCGCCCTCGACCTCGGGGGCGGGCACACCACCCACTCGAGGACCATGAGCTGGAACATCGAGCTACCTGACACTCAGTTCTTCATCGGGCACGCCGGCAACCGGTACCCAGATGACGTTCAACACCTCATCCACCGAGTCGACTCTGACGAGTTCACCTGCTTGATGAACGAGGTGAACGACCAGAACGTCATCTCCATCGACACTGAAACCACGGGGCTGAACATCGCCAGGGACATGCCCCTCTACTGGTCGATGGCTTATGGGAGCAACAGGCGCATCACGCTGCGTGAGGACACGCTCGATTTATTTCGCCCCATCTTTGCTAAGCCCGGCATTCAGTGGATCTTCGCCAACGCCAAGTATGACATGCACATCCTTGGCAACAACGGCATCTACCTCGAGGGTGACTGCATCGACACCCAGGTCATGCACGCCCTGCTCTACGAGGACCGACGTCATGCCCTGAAGCTGATGTCGGATCACATCCTGGGATGGACCTGGGCGGACTTCGAGACCACGTTCGGCAAGATGAACATCCAGCTCGGCAAGGAGCGCGTGGAGCGCCTGAACCGAGCCTGCCAACGACTGGGGCCTGTATCGGAGCCCATTCACGAGAAGAGGATCTGCGGACCCGAGGACCTGATACGTATCGCTGAGAACGAGAACCTGGCGCTGCTTATCGAGTACGCGTCCAACGACGCTTGGGGCACGCTCCTCATCTTCTGGGCGCTGAAGAAGCAGCTCGAGGAAGCGTGGACGCACAGCCTGTTCAGCAACAAGCCTCCCTACATCAACACCATGTGGGACTTCTTCGACAGGATCGAGAAGCCCTACACCAAGGTGCTCTGGAAGATGGAGCGCCGCGGGATCATGCTGGACAAGCAGAAGCTGATAGATGCCGAGCCTGATGCAATCAAGGCCATCGCACGCATCGAGAGGAAGATCGTCAACCACGCTGGCAGGATGATCAACCCCAACAGCCCCAAGCAGATGCGCGAGTACTTCGTGGATCAGGAAGGGCTGAAGCCGCTGGCCATGAGCAAGGGAGGCAAGACTGGAGTCCGGCAGCCCAAGGTCGACAAGAAGTTCATGGAGCGGTACGAGAATGAGCACCCAGTCGTCAGCTTGATGCAGGAGTACCGCAAGTACTCAAAGCTCTACGGGACGTACATCAAGGGCATGGGGAGAATGCTCGACTACAACGACCGCATCCACACGCACTTCAACCAGGATGTGGCTCGTACCGGCCGGCTCTCGAGCTCAGAGCCCAACCTCCAGAACATCCCACGGCCGGAGAACGACTACTGGAACCTACGTGGGGCCTTCATCACCCTCCCGGGGTGGAAGATCATCGCTTGTGACTACGAGCAGCTGGAGATGCGCCTGTTGGCCTGCGCTGCGCAAGAGCAGGACATGGCGGACATCTTCCTACGTGGCTGGGACGTGCACTCCGGCAACGGGTCGCTGATGTACGACGTGCCCTACGAGGACGTAGCTGCTGGCAAGAAGTTGGACAAGGCGGCCGAGAAGATGAGTGATGCAGAGCTCATTCAAGAAGCCGAAGCCAAGTCACCAGGGATGTTCAGCCGATGCGACGGAGACATACACGCCTACGTTCGCTACTGCGCCCAGTGTCGTGCTGACGCCAAGAACATCGGCTTCGGACTGAACTATGGCATGGGCTCGAAGAAGTTGGCCAGCGACCTCGGATGCACCAGCCAGGAGGCTATTGAGAAGATCAAGACCTACAAGGGTCGCTACCCTGCCGTAGACAGCTTCATGAAGGAGGCTGTGGAAGAAGGCAGGAAGTACGGGTACGCCTTCACCCTCATGGGACGGCGACGCAACATCCCCATGATCGGCTCCAACCGAAGAGATGAACGTGCACTTGGGGAACGTCTCGCAGTCAACACTCAGATCCAGGGCAGTGCTGCCGACGTGTGTCGTGCCGCGCAGCTCAGCATCGATTCCTACGGCCTGGAACGAGAGCACGAGTGCTACATGCTCTTGCAGGTCCATGACGAGCTGGTGTTCGAGCTCCCAGAAGGCAACGCGGAGCCAGCCAAGAGAGACATCGAGGAGCTCATGGCCCACCCATTCTGTATGGACCTCATGGTTCCGCTGACGGCTGCGGCAGAACACGGCAACAACTGGGGAGAGGCAAAGTGATCGGGAAGATCGAGTTGGACACGCGCGCCACAATGGGCGTCACCAACCGCTACAGCCTGAAGACCGTGAAGCGCATCACCAGGGCGTTCTTGGAGGAGGTCATGAACGCCCTGTCCGAGGACGGCGAGGTCTACCTCGAGGGATTCGGGGGACTCAGGGTGCGCGTCTGCGCTGAGAGAAAGTCCGAGTTGTGTGCGGGTACTTTCAAGAAGGGCGAGCGACGCGGCAAAAGAGTAGTGACCGAGAGAGATGTCCGCGTATACTTCTCCAAGAGCCCCAAGTTGAGGGACCTACTCAAGGAGAAGTACCGTGGAAAAGTACGCCGTAGACGAGCAGGGAAAAAGAGCTGAGAACGAGAAGCAGTCGGCAGCGGGTTGTCCCGAGTGCGGGCAGCCTCTCGAGAAACACGGCGCGGTAGTCAAGTGCCCAACGCACGGCACCGAGCCCTTTGAGGCAAACAGGAATCCATGGCATCCACCAAGAGAGTAGCGAAGAAGAAGAAAGCCAAGAAGACAGCCGTCCGCACCAGAAAGAAGAAGGCGGCCAAGGCCACCAAGAAAGCCTCGAAGAAGTCGCCGGTGCCTGTGGCATCGGCGCCTGCCGAGATCAAGGTGGCGCAGAGCACCTCAACTGCTTACACGCAGGTGAGGGAGCTCCCCATGAAGGAACGGCGCAAGCGACTGCGAGCGCTACAGAACAAGGCCAACGAGGCGAACCCAGGGATCCTGGTCACAGCCGACCAGATGTCCAGCCCATGGATGCTGCGTAGGCCCACGGGGATCATCGAGCTCGACATCGCCATCGGTGGGGGCTTCCCAGCCGGTGGGGCGTCGGTGGTGGCCGGACCGGAGAACTCAGGCAAGTCCTGGCTGATGTGGCGGCTGTTCGCCATGCAGCAGGCCATCTACGGTGACGACTTCATCGGGGCCGTGGCCAACGTCGAGCACCCCATCCCCTACGACCAGGCCATCGGCGCCGGGTGCAAGATCGCTGTGCCTGATGAGATCTTGGGCCAGTGGGACGAGTGGTTTGTGCAGAGAGGCATGCCTGGTCTCACCGGAGAGCAGGTGGCGCAGTTCAAGCAGCAGGTAGGTACGTTCATCGGCATCAACGGCGTGACTGGGGAGGACATGCTCGAGCAGATACTGTCCCTCACTGAGCAGGAGGTCTGCAGCATGATCGGAGTGGACTCCGTCTCCGTACTCACCCCTGCAGCAGATGCGGACAAGGACCTATCTGATGAGAACAAGCGTGCTGCCCACGCCACGATGATGAAGAAGTTCTGGATGCACTTCTCAGCAATGGTCCGTGCTGGCACCAATCACACCTCGCTCATCTTCACCTCCCAGGTGGTGTCCAACCAAGAGCGCGCCAACATGCCTACCTACATCCAGAAGAGCGTCCCTGAGTGGGAGCTGAAAGGTGGATGGGCAGGCAAGCACGGCTACCTCATCACGCTGCTCCTCTACAGTGGGGAGAAGATCAAGCGCAGCAAGGACTCCAAGGACATCCTAGGCAAGTACATCAAGTACCAGACCAAGAAGGGCAAGGCCGGCGCTCACGACAACGTGTACGGAGAGTTCCCGTACTACTACCACCTCAAGGGCGTGGACTCGCACGGCGAGCTCATCGCCTCGGCCATACAGCGTGGCATCCTGGTGAACATCAGTGGGACGCTGCAGGTGCTCAACGGAACTACCAGAGAGCCCATAGCTGGCATGTTCGCCCCGGATGACAAGACGCTGCGGCAGATGCTCGAGGCGGACTTCGACTTCGAGCTGGCCCTGCGACGTGAGGTCCTGGCCTCAGCGGACATCCAGTGTTTGTATCGGTAGTCGTCACGGGTGACGGCAATCATGTGCACCTGGAGTGTCTCGGACAGCAGAAGTCCGTACTCTTCAGTATCGATCCCCAACGAGTGGTCTTCAACACCGAGCCCCCAAAGCGGTGCCAGGCCAACAAGAAACGCCGGCGCAGGAAGGCAACTAAGCAAGAGGAAGCTGCTGCAGACCTACACGGTGGTCGGCGACACAAGGGCTCGGGCTCACTGCCCTACCTCAAGAGCGACGCCAGCACGCGTGGCAAGTACAGAATGGAGTGCAAGAGCACGGCCGGTCTGGGCATAAGGATCACGAGGGCAGACCTCGACAAGATCCGCTCCGAGTGCGACCCCGGCCAGGTGCCGGTGTACATGATGCAGTTCAATGAGCCCACCACTCTTCGCACGCAGGACGAGTGGGTCATGGTGCCCAAGAAGGAATGGGAGAGACGAATTGCTACTGACGATTGACGACCTGAAGGCTGAGGGGTGGCAGAACTACCTGCCACACATCCACCAGCTCGGGGACTGGTACACAGAGTTCCTCAGGCGGGACACCGCCAACCGAAACATCGTGGTGGAGCTCCGGGACGGGCTGGAGAGAAAGCCCGGCGTGCATGCCTCAGAGGTCTCGGGATGTCTGCGTCGGCTCGTGTACACGTTGGGCGGCAAAGTAGAGAAGCTCAGCCGGCCCGAAGACGTGGACGTGAACATGAAGATGCGCATGCGCCTGGGGACCGCTATGCACGCAGTCCTACAGGATGAGCTGCAGCGCATGTGCGTGATGTTCGGCGCTGGATACGTGGAGTTCGAGGATGAGGTAGAGATCTCCCCCGAGCTCGGCGGGTTCGCTGCCAAGCACAACTGCCACTCCCACGGTGATGGCATCTTCACGTTCTACACGCAGCAGTTGGAGCCCTGCATCCGAGTGGGGCTAGAGATCAAGACCGCCAGCGGCCCCGAGTTCGAGAAGATGAAGTCGCCCAAGGGCTACAACGTCGACCAGGCGCAGATCTACTTGGAGTGCCTGGACCTGCCGCTGATGTGGTTCCTCTACTACAACAAGAGCAACAGCAACTGGACGAAGCCCAAGGCACCATGGCTCATCACGCACGACCCCAAGCATGTGAAACGCCTGGAGTCAAAGATCGTCCTGGCGTACAGCTGGGCGAGGAGAGGCGAGCTTCCAGAGCGGGAGGAGGGCATGCCCTGTGGGTGGTGCCCATTCGCCCATGACTGCAAACCGGCCTACCTCCGCATGAAGCAATCACGTCGGAAGGGGCCACCCAAACCAGGGGAGTTCAAAAAGTGAATGGACTAGAAGTTCCTCAGGACGTTGGCATCAGCCAAACCGAGGCGCAGGAGATCAACAGCGTGTGGGACACCTACGACGCCATGAACGAGTGGCTGGCCAGCCTGGGGTTCACTCAGGAACAGAGGCCACCGTACCCGTTCCCAGAGCTCACGGAGGATGACTACGTCAACGTCGAGGGTGACGACTACAGCCGCCTGATGCTGCGCGTGGACAAGTGGTTCGCCTATGCCAAGGGAACGCGGTCTCAGCTCAAGGGCAGGCTTCTGGCGGTGATGGATGAGATGGACATCATTGCGGTGGACTACCGACAGCAGGTTCGGCAGCAGTACGCGGGCACGAAAGCCAAGAAGCCCACGGTTGAGGAAAGCAAGGACAACATCAAGTCCATCGGTCGCTACCGTGAGCTCATGCTCTACGAGCAGAACCTGAACATCTCCATCGACTCCATCGACTCCAAGATCGCCAGCCTGGAGCGGTTCAGCAAGGGCCTGTCGAGGCAGATCACCCTACGTGGCCAGGAGGTCGACATGGGCGGCCGTGCCGGCCGCGGAACTGGCAGGATGCAAAGGTAGTGCCCGTCTACGTCAAGCTGCCCTTCATCCCACCATCCTCCAACAACGCGTACTTCCAGCGTGGCAAGATCAGGGTACTCACGTCCAAGGGCAAGAAGTTCAAGGCTGAGGTGAAGACGTACATCGCTCAGCACTGCCAGCACTTCATGGCCTACTTCAAGAAGGACACGCCCTACACCTTGATCGCTTGCTTCAACATTGGTAGGGACGAGCTCCTCAACAAGACGTGGCCAGAACAGGCGAAGGAGCGGTATAAGAAGTACGACGCCAGCAACCGACTCAAGTTGTTGGAGGATGCCATCTGCGCAGCCTGTAGCCACGACGACCGACAGCACATGATCGTGGTTGCAGCCAAGGGCATGAAGGCCACGGAGGATGAACCAAACACTGAGGTGTGGGTGTTCAACCAAGAACAGGAGAGTTGCCCCGTTGACGAATGGATTGGTCAACAGCCCCGCTGAGCTTTTCGATGAGAGACACGAAACGCTGCGGGGACTGAACAGAACAGAGCTACTGCAGCTCTGCGCTGCAAGGGGCTTCCGCATGAGCCCCTCGACACCGACAGAGGCCCTCATTCTCCTGGCCGTACCCATAGACACGACGACGGGAGTGGAACTTCAGGTTCCAAACGACAACCCCATCGATGAGTGGAGGCTGGGCCTCATCAACTTCATCGGTGAGTACTGGCAGAAGATAGCCCCACAGCTGAAGTGCCCGGCACGACACCTGAGAGACCCGGACCTGAACAAGAGAGACCCCCAGCCGTGCTTCAAGTGCACGGACCTGCAGGTGCTGACCTGCATTGTACAAGCGGCTGAAAAGTACCCGCGCAACGAACAACTGATCAAGGACCTACGGAGGAAACCTCAATGACCGCAATCGGCGTGGTTCAAATCGACACCATCCCACGAACTCAAGAGGCCATCCGCCCGCTACGGCGAAGTGTGCGCTTCAGGCTCATGCTGCAATCCGGAGCCTTCACGGACGAGAACCAGAAGAAGGCGTACGGCAACATCGATGACGAGGATGAGCAGACGAACATCCTCCTGCAGGCACTCGTGGCGTACGACGCCCGCAAGGGTCAGGCCCCACCTGCAGCTGTGGCTGCACCAGTGGCTCCTACCCCAGTAGCAGCGGCAGCAATGCCCGCGGCAGCTCCCATACCAGCAATGCCTGCTGCAGCTCCTGCAGCCCCTGCACCAGCTCCTGCCGCCCCCATGCAGCAGATGCCGATGCCGGGGATGATGACCACCCCAGCGGCGCCCGCGGCTCCCATGCCGGCTCCCATGCCTGCGCCGGCGCCGGCCGCTCCAGCCCCAGCTATGCAGGCTCCAGCCCCAGTCCCCATGCCGCCCACGGCCAGTATGCCCATGCCAGTAGGGCCGTTGCCGGGCATGCCAGCCTCGATGGGAGCTCCCGCCACGCCGGCGTCCGCGCCGGCCCCTGCTCCCGCGCCGGCCGCGCCGCCCGCGCCGGCCCCAGTTGCTCCGGCCCCACAGCCTGCCAGAGAACCGGACAACGGGCCTACGACAGCCAGCGTCGCAGGTGAAGACCTGTCCACCGTGCTCGCCAACCAGGGCAAGATCGCCGAGAGCCTGGAGCACCTGGCCACGAGCATCGACGCGTTGATCACTGGCATCAACGCTCTGCAGAGCAACACTGCGGGCACCAGCATCAAGCTGGACATGGCCTTGGTCATGCTCCTGACCTTCATCGAGAACAAGCAGCAGGTGCCCAAGGAGCAGCTCATCGCCTACTGGAAGCAGAACCTCGACACTGGCGTGCTCACGAACTTCCTGCAGCAGATGATGGCAACGGAGGGAAAAGCGCCGGACCCGGGCCTGTCCTAGGCGATACCTGGCCTGGCTGCCTACTCCCCAGGGCAGACGACATTGTCGAAGTGAACGAGGGAGTACCCGTACTTGAGGCGCTTGAGCAGCTGGGGCTCAAGCGGCTCAAGGGGTACACGGAGGAAGAAGCAGCGCGTGATCTGGCAGCGGCGGAGATCTAATTCTTCCGCTTACGGATGAACAGCTTGGGGGCTCGGCGCACGGTGGCACGTGTCGAGCCCCTCTTCTCCTCTTCCCTAGCCCCAGAAACGAAGATGTTGCCCCTGGGCCCACGAGCTGTGGTGGAGACGTGGCTAGACCCAGGGTCACACTTGTACAAAGGTGACTCGAGGTACATGAGCACCTTCGGACCACCAGGCAGGCCAACGGCAATCTGAACATCCCTGCGCCCCTCCCGGAAGAGGTCTTCCTCTTCTGGAATGAGGATCTCCCCAAGCCCACTCTCAAACCCGAAGGCGGGAACGAACCCACCGAAGGGGATGAAGGACCTGGAGATGAAGCCGGTGCCGGGGAAGCTCATGGACCAGGTGTCCCCTGAGACCTGCGCGCGGACGCGCCCTGGATGGCCACGATGCCATTGCCTGCTTCATCACGGAGCTGCCAACGGTACAGGACTGTGGTGCCATCATCGTCGTAGAGCTCGAGGATGCCCGGGTTGCCCGAGGTCTGCTCTATGCGGTTCGTGACCATCTTCCTCATGAACTCCGTGTCCTGAGCAGCGTCCTCGATGATGAACACGTCGCTGTCCACACCTTGAGAGCCGACGTTTGGCACGTCGTACTCCGCCACGTACTGATCACCGTCAGCTGCACTGATGGTGGTGAGGTCCAGCCGGCGCTGGTAGTGACCGCCACCAATCTCGATCATCGATGCGTTCTTGATGGTCCACCCAACTGTCTTGAACGTGAGGTCGTTCCAGTCCAGGTACTCATTCGTCGTGGCAGCCTTTCGGAAGGCCACAGTGGGGCTGAGTCCTGAGATGCCACCAGTCCCAGACCTGGTGACCGTCAACACCATGGGAGCAACTACGCTCGGGCTGACGATGGTGTAGCTCATGCGTCTAGTCTACCATCAGGTGTTACAACCCACGAGTGCAGCGTTGAAGGCCACAGACATGAACGTCCACCGTGGGTCTACCGTGTAGGTGTCAAGCTCTGCACCGCCAGCAAGAACCCGAAACTGGTAAGGCTGGCCGAGCAATGCCTGCGCCGTGCCTTCCAAGCACCACTCATCCTCACGGTATTCATCGGCATTTAGGTTCACCGCATCGGTGGGGTTCTCGTCGTCCTGTATCCTGCCACCACCGAAGTCACCAGTAGTCTTGCCGCTAGGTGCAGCAAGCTGGAACGTCGTGTTCTCACCACTTGCCGTGATGTTGCCGCTGAGTGACAACGCAATAGCAATCGGTCTCATGAGGTGAACAGCAAAGCCACCAGACTGCTCCGAGCTGTCGTTCTCAACGTGGACATACCGGTTACCATCACCAGGCCCGAGAGAGTGCAGCGAGTCAAGAACCGACTGGCTCAAGTTACTCAGGTTCAAACTGATCGAAGTATCGCTCCACGAAGTCACCGCAGCAGTAACGTCAACCACAGTGCCCGAGCCTGTCGTCGCATTGTTCGAGACAGTCACCTCGGCTGCGCCCTGGCTAGCTTCAAACCCAACCCCAACAATAGTCACGCTGGACTGGTCCATGCGCAGGGGATCATCAGGAGTGACGGAAGAGATCAGAACTCCGGTGAACTCATCCCACACTGCTGCGATGCGCACCAACCGATTGAGTGTACCGGTGAAAGTCGAGTCCAAACTGGTCTCGCTTGCTCCGCCACGAAGCTCAGCAACAGCGGTCTGCGAACTAGCGTCAGTGAAATCGAACGTCTCAACCTGGCCCTGCCCGTGTGCGAACGAGCCCGTGTTACCAGCACCCACGACCGAGAACGCCCACTCGGTGCTGGCAATAGCTGAGAGCGTGTTCTCAATTACTGCATCGCCTGGTGAACTTTCAGCAGTCGTGTCTGAGTTGGTCGATGCTCCCTGCGCAATATCATTGTACTGGGCAACTGCCGCCCACATCTCACTCGTGCCCTCAGTTCCGGTCCAGGTTATGACGCAATCGTTCGCACCATTCGATGGAAGGTTGGCTTCGTCAATGAACCACATTGCACAGTAGTTCCTGAAGCCAGTCGTGCCTGTGACAGCGTTGGCAGCCTCGGTCATTGCCACCCCACCGTAGGTCACGCCAGAGATGCCGGTCGTATCGCCATTCTCACACTGGATGTAGACAATGACCTTACGCGGGGTAGCACTTGAGACAAGCGTGTGAGAGATAGCAGTCTGCGCGCCAGGAATGATACCGGCATCCGAACCACTGGTGTCGGTGCCTTGCTTCGCAATAGCCATTACGCTACCGGCTCCCACTCAGAAGCTGGGTCACCAACGAGCCTGAACTCCAGCGTGGTTCCCTCACTCGGCGCATCGCCAGTCACATCGGTCAACACTCTCAACCGCCTGTTCACCAGTTTCCCACTCGAAATGTCGCTATCCTGCGCACCTATATCTGAGGCTCCAGACTCACTACCATTGTCCTGCCGGAACTGGTGGCCCTCCTGTTCATAGCTGACAGTGACTCCTGGTCGCAGAGCTATAGAAGCAGCAGCCCACTCATCGTCTCCACCAGTCGCCAACGTCCATGCACTTGGATTCTCTGGTGAGCCCCCTCCACCAGAAAGAATCCGATAGGCAGCCATCAAATTTCCGCCTGTCGGATTCGCAGTCGTGTTGTTGATGAAACCCAAGTCCGTGTAGTTGGTCGGAACGCTACCAAGTGTTGCCGTGTCCGTATCATCCATGATGCCGACAGCCAAAATCAGGCAGTCATCATTGGTCGGAGTGATTGACGGAGGATTTGGGACACCTATCGATGTACTCTGAACAGTCTGGTTTGAAACGTCGAGCGGAGTAGATGTGTCCACCCCACGCAACACGAACATGATAATCATCCAACCGCTCGTGAAGCTGAGGTTAGCCGTGCGAGTTCCTGATTCACCCCCGCTGCACAACTCGTAGAACACCTGTACACCAGGAATGCTAGGAGGGGTCTGACCAACCTGCAACTCCGGCAGCCATTCACCATCCATTCCTGATGGTGTGGTCGTCGTGTTGTCCTCTGCTTCACAGCAAGCGAACACCATGACAATGTAGTCGCCACTTAGAATACCACCACCAACGGTCGGCACAGTCCCAGCCCCACTGGACCCGTCTCCGAAGTTGGTGGTTGGAGTTCCTACGACTGATGCCACGGCTACGCCTCAGTCTGGAGCATGTACTGCCCCGTCATCGACAGCAGGTGCTTCTTAGCCTGGCCACGGGTCAGCCCAGTCAGAGGGATGCCATTGCCTGGACCATCAACGTAGGCTACGCCACCAGCTAGATTCGTGACCTTGTACGTCTTCGTCTTCTGGTAGTCCTTTATTTGCTCGCCATCAGAGTTCGTCACAATCTGTACAGCGACGCAGATAGCTGCACGGCCTTCGCTGGAGGTCCAGCTAGCAGTTGTCTCATAGGTACCAGCAGAGTCCTGGTTTGCATCAGAGCGAAACACATCCAGGCACAGGTCGTTGTCTCCGTTGGCCTTGATGACCCGCTCGAACACGAAGCCGTTGGTCGCACTTGGAGTTTCTCCATTGTGCGCAAGGCTAACGAACAGAGCTGCCGCGTAGCCTGCCAGAGACGAGGTCGTCCCTGAGCTCATGCTGTTG
>Ga0255055_10002411_pt1 | contig 13222 bp, 18 predicted proteins | sample JV7_2_27_MG_FD_188633 | JGI IMG/M metagenome (GOLD analysis project Ga0255055, IMG submission 188633) | Seawater microbial communities from Jervis Inlet, British Columbia, Canada - JV7_2_27 | ecosystem: Environmental > Aquatic > Marine > Inlet | place: Canada: British Columbia | collected...
GTCTGAGCTACGGCTGAAGGCTGTAGAGAGTGTTATGGACCGTATTGGTCTAGCTAAGAAGCAACAAGTAGAGGTCACTAGTGAATCCGCTATCCCTCTGTTTATCCTACCTGAAAAGAAACAGGTAATAATTGAAGAGACGTCTAATGACTCGTAAACTACAAAAATTTGGTACTGATCAGATTGAACACGATCCTCTCGGTACTGCCGGTACAGCTGTACAACTAAGTGCTTTTCTTGAGGGTGCTCTACCTTCAACTGGTGAAGTTGTAGCTACTAAATTCCAACTAAGTGCACTTAATACTGCTCCTGCTAATGCTACCGATACTGGTACTGCTGGTGAGATCCGTATTGATGCTGACCATATCTACGTATGTATTGCCACCGATGTGTGGGAACGCGTAGCAATTGCGACCTGGTAATAGAAATCATGGCTACTAAGAAGAAAGTAGAGAGAAACCCTAAAGTAGATTGGCTCGCTCCTGATAGAGTAGCAGTACGTAAGCGTATGGCTAAAGAAGCAGTGCACCGTACTATCAAAGGAAAGAACTCTCCTGCCTCTATCCAGAAGCAGATTGATAAGCTAGTCAAAGAAAAGGAAGCTCTCGCCAAGAAGCGTGTAGCTCGTTCTAAAGCTGATGCAGCTAAGAAAGCTAGCAAAGCTAAAGCTAAGAAGAGTAAATAGAAATGGCTAAGAAGTCACTAAGTAAGATCCAAATTGAAATGAATAACGAAGCTAAGGCTGGTGTTACTCAACGTGAAACTAAGCGTGCTAAGTCTGCAGCTAAGAAAGCTGAGAAAGAAGCTCGTGAGATGCAGGAATTCGTTTCTGCTGAAATGGAAGGTGAAGTGTAATATGATGATGCCTCATAATAAAATTGCATCAGAAATGGGTGCAGATACTCCTAACCGTATGCCTACTGAAAAAGCGTCTATGGAAGAGATGATGATCCAGAAAGATATGGGTTTCCATCCTACTGAAGAAAATATGCACAGTAAGTCTTCTATGACAACCCTCCCAGAACATCCGCGTAAAGGAATGTAATCATGGGTCGTAATACAATTGATCAACAACATGCACTCTACGATTCCCCTATCGATGTAGTAGCTAATACTTTGGTTATTCCTAAAATAGATAAGAATCTAGAAAAGCACTATATTGGTGTACGTTACTATTCAGCTGCTGATGGGACCCCTGTCACTCCTACTGGTGGTACCGTAGCTATCCAAGCTCTTGATGAAGTCACTAATCAGTGGACTGCCAGTGCAAGTACTCTCACATGTACTGATGTCACTGATAAAGAAACGATCTCTGCCAATGTTACAAGTATCCGTGCTGTACCTACAAGTATTCTGACAGCTACACACTGGCAGCTATTCAGCTCCAGCAACTTGTAAACAAAGGACAAAGATTATGTCTCGTAATACAATTGAACAACAACACGCGCTATACGATTCAGCGATTGCAACTGTAGCAACTACCTTGACTATTACAGGTATAGATGCTAACCTAGAGAATCACTATATTGGTGTACGCTATTATTCTGATGCTATCGGTACTCCTGTCACTCCTGGTGCAGGAACTGTAGTTATTGCAGTACTGGATGAAGCCACTAATCAATGGACCGCTACTGCTGCTGGTCTTGATTCTACTGATGTAGCTGATAAACAAAACTATGTTAGTAATATTATTAGTGTACGTGCTACACCTACCGGTATTACTACCGCTACTCATTGGCAGCTATTCATCTCGTCTAACCTGTAAATAAGGAGATATAGATTATGCCTTTTACATACCCTACAGATCTCGTTAACACCCGTGGACTATCTGGTGATAACCTCGGTTGGAGAGACCTGATCGGAGATGTAGCTCCCAAAGCTACAGGTGCTGGACGTGCTACTCTTAACGTGTTCCAAGGAACTACTGAGTGGTTTAGTTTTGCCGCTGGTGATCAAGGTGGGATTGTGTTTCACATCCCTCATGATTACGCTGTAGGTACAGATATGTTCCTGCACGTACATTGGTCTCATAATGGTACTGCTATCAGTGGTACCTTTGATATGGCTGTGGAAGCACAGTACGCTAAGGGCCATCAGCAAGCTGATTTCAGCACGCCTGTTACTTCTAATATCGCAGTCGCTGCTCTGGACCTTACCAAGGCTCCGCAGTATCGGCATCGTATTGATGAGGTCCCACTAAGTATTGCTGGCGGTAGTGCATCTACCTTGGATACTGCAGACATCGAAGTAGATGGTGTGATCCTTATCCAATTTGATATGACGACTATCCCTACTATCACTGGTGGTACAGGTGAACCGTTTATCTTCACATTGGATATTCACTACCAATCAGACCGTGCTGCTACTTTGAACAAGGTACCGGACTTCTATGTCTAAGCTAAGTGCTCACTTTAATCGTAAAGAATTTGAATGTAGCTGCGGCTGTGGCTTCGCTACAGTAGATGTAGAACTACTTAAGGTTCTAGAAGAAGTACGTGAGCACTTTGGTAAGTCTACGACAGTTAACTCTGCGGCTCGTTGTGATCTCCACAATGAAGCTGTTGGTGGTGCTACTGGAAGTAAACACAAATTAGGTATTGCCGCTGACATCACTGTCAGTGGTGTATCTCCTAGTGATGTGTACGACTATCTTGATGGTGCCTATCCACTAGAATATGGCCTAGGTAGTTACAACACATTCACTCATGTGGACGTTCGTAACACGAAGGCTCGATGGGGAACTAACGTATGATAGCATTAATCACAGGCGTTGTTGGTAAGATCGGTATGTCTCTTTTGACATCCTTCCTCACTGAGAAGGTCCTAATGAATTTGGTATTCAAGTTGCTGGAACGAGTAGTGAAGAGTACTGATAACGATGTTGATGACCAGCTGCTGAAAGATGTACGTGCAGCCTTCCGTCAACAGCAAGAAGAAGAATCTAAATCTAAATAATGGAGAATACCTAACATGGAAATGTTTAAGAAGATCATGAACATCATCACTACTATTGTGCCCCAGACCCACATCGTCGTAACTAAGCCTAAAGGCGCTTACGTTGTTGTTGTCACCCGTACTTGGTTAGGACGCAAGTCAGTACTTACTGTTACTTGTAAAGAAGCTGTTCAACACGATCTAAGCCTGCTCGATCTACTGTAAAGAAGGAAGTGTTATAAATGCCAACCGGAATCAACCCCAGAGATGTACAGACATCACAACCTATTAACCCGTTGAAGGTTACTAGCAACCGTGTAGTGTCACCTACCTTAGGTGGTGCCGGTAATTCTACATTCAATGTAGAGCAGCCAATGGCAGCGCTTAACCCTTTCATAGACCGTACCACACGTGTCCCATCTACCAAGACTGGAGACGTCAAAACTATTTAGGAGACCCGCATATGGACACCTCCCCCAAAGAAGTAACGATACCTGAATGGTATTTACTTAACCCACAGATAGAAGCAACGATTGAAGCTTATGTGTCAACTCCTGTAAGGAAGTTGAACAACATAGGTACTGGATATACCTGGGATGGAAAGAGCAACCACTGCCTTCCTCACAGAGAAGCCCAGCTATCAATCATTAAGCTTCTAACAGAAACACGCTTCGGCGGTTCCCGCTCTCTCAGAGATGCAATGGAACAAACGAACGCAATGCTAGCGTCACACGACCTACCGCCAATAGCTACGGCTGCAGGTATGAGTATCATCTTCACACGGCTCGAGAAGAAGCTGGGTGTCTTTAAAGGTGAGAAAGGCAGTGAAGAACGTGTAGCACAGATCAGAAAAGAACGAAGAGAGAAAAGGAAAGCGGAGGGTAAGAAATACCCACGTATTCTCACTCGTGAAAACAAAAAGACAATGGATGCGCAGAAGAAGCTCACTCAGAAGAACAAGGACTTGTTACTACTGAAGGAGAAGGAACGTAGGCTGAAGGCTAGTGTAGCACGGAGTGCAGCTAAGCTTGGTCTCAAAGGAGACCCTACTAACCACGGTGTAGAGGAAGAGAAGGAAGCAAAGAGGAAACGTATAGTACCTAGCCAGCTTGATGCTGACAAGTTACCAGACGAACGCCCTATCGCCTTCTCCCCTAACCCTGGACCTCAGACTGAATTCCTTTCTGCGGATGAAGATATAGTGTTGTACGGTGGTGCAGCAGGTGGTGGTAAGAGTTACGCGATGGTGGTTGATCCACTGAGGCACGCACACTTACCGAACCACAGGGCAGTCATTGTTCGTAAGACAATGCCCGAACTTAAAGAACTACTGGATGTAGCACGGGACTTGTACTTCAAGTACGACCCTAAGGTACGTTTCAGAGAGAACCCTCAACCTTCTTTCAAGTTCTCGAGTGGTGCTGAAATTCAGTTCCGCTTCTTGGATAGACGAGAAGATATGTTCAAGTTCCAAGGTATTGCATATACTTACATCGGCTTCGATGAACTCTCACAACAAGCAACAGCTGAAGGTTTCAACTATGTACGATCCAGACTACGGTCCGCTACTGCTGACGGGGATGATGGTATTAAGTGTTACGTTCGTGCTACTGCCAATCCTGGTAGTATGTGGGTTTATGAGATGTTTATTAAAGACAGAGAGCCTAATAAGGCCTTTATTCTCCCAGGAACAGAAGACACCCCGCACCCCACAACAATAAAGTTTATCCCCGCCAAACTCGAAGACAATCCTTATCTATCTCGAGACGGCAGGTATGAATCGGTACTGCGAAGCTTAGACGAGACGCTACGAAGACAACTCCTTGACGGAGACTGGTTAGCGTCTAGTGACAATATGTTCACAGAGTTTGACGTCGAGCTTCACGTTACAGATCCATTTGAAATACCAAAGCATTGGAACAGGACTGCAGGATTAGATTACGGTTATAAAGATCCTTCAGCAGCTGTGTGGTTTGCAACAGACCCTAGTGATGGTTCCATTGTTATCTACGATGAATTCGTCCAGGCTGGTTTAACCGGCAGGGAATTCGCCCAAGCTATCAAAGAGAAGGAACAGTATGAACTTGTCACTGTTGATCATCCCATTGATTGGTCTATTTATGCTCGTACTGGGCATACAGGTCCGACAATTGCTGAGTCAATGCTCTCGGTTCAAGGCTTCCAGATTAGGAAAGCAGATAAAAATAGGGAAGCAGGATGGGTGCAAATCCACGAACTCCTCAGACGAGACCCCGTAAACGGGCTTCCTAAGATAAGAATACAGAAACAGTGTAAGAACACCATCAAACAATTGATGAGTGCTAAGATACACGTAACCAAGCCCGGAGATATTAACCAGGCACGTAATTCAGACGGACACTGGGACCTACTCGATGCCTTAAGGTATGGTGTAATGTCCAGACCACGTAGGATGACCTACGAAGATGCTCTGCTGAGTGCGAAGTCTAGTAATTCTTGGACTAAATATAGAGGCTACTTCGAATAATATGGCAATTAAGGATAATGAAAAGTTCCAGAACCCTGGACTTCTAGCGAAGACCCAGATGAAGGACGCAGGTGTAGAGTTTACTGCACAAGACGCTATGGACAAAGAGTTCAAGATGTCTAGTCTGTTGCAAACTGCCCGTAATAAGGTAGAATCTGCTAAGCTTAACCGCTCAAGGCAGGAATCGCAATGGTTTAAGAATACTCAAGCCTTTAAAGGTATTGATACTTCCAAGTTCCGTAACTCAGAAGAGACCGATGTCTACTTACGGACCACTGCAGTGAAGACCCGAGCAGCATATTCTCAAATTATTGAGGCATTGCTGTCTGATGGACGCTTCCCAGTTGAAGTTACACACACTGAGGTACCTTTTGGTATCAGTGAATATGCCCACCTCTCTAGCGAGATGGCTGAGATACCAGATGTAGAGATAGAAGAAGAAGAGAACCAAGCTGGAATCGGCTTTGCCGGTGATGGACAAGATCTCATACCTGGCGCTACCTTCGCAGACCTCGAAGAAGGTAATGCATTCCTTGGTGGACTCGAAGAAGAGCTTACTAAAGAAGATGGTACGACTCCTTTGGCTGCAGGACCTAGTCGAGATGGCTCACCCCAGATCGCATTAGCTAAAACAGCAGCCCGTGCTCTCGATAAAATTATTCAGGATCACCTTACTGCCTCCAAGGCACGTACTGTGCTCCGTAAATCCATCTTTGAGTGCTGTTTGCTCGGTACTGGAGTGGTCAAAGGCCCCTTCAACGTCGACAAGAAGCTCCCACGGTGGGTTACAGACAAAGAAACAGGCAAACGTACCTACGAACCTGTTGAAATTACAGCTCCAATGTTTGATTCCACGTCAATCTGGAACCTTTTCATCGATCCTAACGCAAATGTACAAGAAGATGCGGAGTGGATGGCGGAAAGACACCGGATGACCCCTGCACAAGTCTTCGAATTGAAGGAACGTCCGCACTTTAAGGCGAGTGAGATCGATTTGTTGGTAGCAGACGGTGGAAACTACGTTGAAGACAGCTATGAAGCGCAAATCCGCGGTAATCAGACCGGATCAGAGGTACATAGCCTCTATGAAGTGATTGAATTCTGGGGATACATGCCCGTCTCTGAATTAAAGGACTACGGTCTGAAAATTCCAGAAGATGCAGGCGATATGGTGCAAGTAAACATGTGGTACTCCGGTTCACGGGTACTTCGGGTAGTAGTTAACCCATTCTTGCCTCAACGTCTACCATATTTCATCTTCCCTTACGAACAACGCCCATATGAAATCCATGGTGTTGGTGTTCCAGAGGCGATGGAAGACTCACAGAAGATGATTAACGGCTTTGCACGTCTTGCGGTGGATAACCTCGCACTGGCAGGCAACGTTATGATGGCTGTAGATGATTCTGCACTTGTCCACGGACAGTCAGACGATATCTACCCAGGAAAGATCTGGCACATTGTCTCAGGTACTAACGCGGCGCAGGCCATTCAGGATATCAAATTCCCGAATACTGCACCCGAAAACCTCCAGATGATGCGTGAATTCCGCCAACAAGCGGATGAAGCAACAGGTATTCCTAGTATAGCTCACGGTCAGACAGGTGTTAGTGGCTTCGGTCGCACCTCTAGTGGCATGTCAATGCTGCTTCAGAACGCTAGTTTGAACATTAAAACCGTGATTCGCAACTTAGATGACCACTTATTTAAGCCTATGGGTCAAGCCACAAGTCAATGGGAAATGCAGTTCTCTGCTAGACAATACCCTGAGATCGTCGGTGACCTAGAGATTAAAGCAACTGGTTCTCAATCGTTGCAACAAAAAGAAGTACGCTCACAGCGTCTTCAAACCTTTCTGCAGATATCAGCCAATCCAGCGCTGGCACCACTCATTAAGTTTCCTACGGTACTTAAAGAGCTGGCAGTGTCAATGGATATGGATCCCGCAGAGATTCTCAACAATCCAGAAGAACAACAGATTTACGCAGCGTTGATGGGCCAGCAGAATATGCAACAGCCACAACAAGCAGGCGGACCTGTTGGACCGGATGGAGCGCCACTACCAACAGACCCAGGCTTTACTGGGAATGATGCAGGAGCTGGAAACCCAGCTGGTGTAGGTGGAGGTATCCCTTCTGAGTTAGCTCAGTAAAGGAGATTATAAGCTCATGGATATAGAGAAACTAAAACCTATTGTTGGTAATCAACACTGGTATCTCTTCGAGAAGTATATTGAAGAAAGGAAGCAGGATTACGTCGCACGCTTAATCAATGAAGAGCACGACAAGAATGCTGCTGTCCTCCGAGGACGTTTGAAAGAACTCGACTATCTTTCGAACCTCGCCTCGAGGATCTTTCCAAAAAAATAAACCGTAACTTTAACACTCTGTTCACAGAAGCTCCTATTATTAAGATACCTTCCGTGACTCTATGCAGAACTAAAGGAGATCACTAACGTGACAACTGAAAACCTTATCCCACGTCTGGACGCTACACAAGTAACGGACCCAGTCGAACAGAAACCTACCCCAGCAACTGAGGTTGAACCACAACCGTCTGTCGAGACGACCGAGGTGACCAACTTAATGCCGGGAGCGGATACTTCTAGCGAGGGCGTCAATTGGGAAAAACGCTACAAGGACCTGCAGTCTTTTCAAAGCAAACGTGAAAACGAACTGCGAGATCAGATTAAAGGATTAGAAGCTGCTGATTCATCTTTCGTGGCTCCGACCACACCAGAACAGATGAACGCTTTCAAGGGAGAACATCCTGAAGTTTACAACATGATGTTAACTCTTGCTCACCAGAAGGCTTCTGAGGCAACTCAAGGCATCAGTGATCAGCTCCAAACATTTGAAGAGGATCGTATGATGACTGAATTTACCGAGGCACAAGCTACAATCAAAGCTACTCACCCTGACTTTATGGAAGTGGTGCAGACAGCTGAGTTCCAAGCTTGGGCACAGAACCAGCCGTTGCAAGTACAGCAGTGGATCTATAACAACCCTGATGACCCCGATATGGCAATCATTGCCCTTGATCGGTATAAGGCAACTCGAGACGTAGCGGCTGCTCAAGCAGCACAGACTGCACACCTCGAAGAGCAATCACAACAAACTCAAGCTGACACACAAAGTGCAGCTCAGGCAGTAGGCTCCTCATCTGCACCCATCACTAAAGATGGTGTGAAGATCTGGACCGCTTCTGAAATTAAGGCTATCCCATCTGGTGACTGGTCTAAACATTCAGAAGATATCGATAAAGCCTACTCCGAAGGTAGAGTCAACTTTAGGGCCTAAAATAATTAGGCTCTCATCTAACTATTTATATAAGGTATATTAATAATGGCAACTGATAACAGCCTATTTAAAGGCGTCGGTACAACCAACTTTGACAGCACTGATACTGGTGACTGGCTCGCAACGATCTTCTCTCGGAAAGTTCTTGACTTCTTCAAGAACGCTTCTGTAGTAGAAGGTGTAACTAACAACGAATACCTGGGCGAGATCGCTGCCTATGGTGATGCCGTTGAAATCATCAAAGAGCCAGTAATCAGTGTTGCTTCTTACACTCGTAACTTGGCTACTATCGATACCGAGCTGTTGGACAACAACCTGGTATTGCAAATCGATCAAGCGAACTACTTCGCATTCAAGATCGATGATCTGGAAACCAAGCTGGCACACGTCAACTGGAAAGAAATGGCAACTACCTCTGGTGCATACGCACTACGTGACAAGTTTGACCATGACGTTCTTCAGTTCATGGCTGACAGTGCAGGTACTTACCTGAACGACGTAGCATACGCTAACGGTCTGGACATCGGTTTTGGCAGTGGCGAGACTAACCCTCTTGACCTGTTGAGCCAAATGGCCCGTACCCTTGACGAAGCTAACGTTCCAGAAGAAGGTCGCTACGTTGTAGCATCTCCTAAGTTCCTGGAAGCTATCGTTAAAGCCGGTTCTGACTTGCTGTCTACCGATTACAACGATGGTGCAACCTCTCTGAAGAATGGCCTGGTAATGGCTGCTCCTCTGCGTGGCTTCCGTATCCACAAGACCAACAACTTCCCAACTTACGCTACCACTGGTACTGTTAAGACTGGTAACGAGATGCTGGTAGCTGGACACATGAGCGCTGTTGCAACTGCATCTGCAATCACCAACGTTGAAACTATCCGTCTGGAAGGTTCTTTCGGTGATAAAGTACGTGGTCTGCACGTATACGCACGCGGTGTCGTACGTCCAGAAAGCCTGGTCGTAGGTCGCATCACTGCTTACGGCAGTGTTGACGTAGGCGCATAGTAATCTTTTAAAGATTATTATTAGCTAAACGAGAAGGGGCAGGTGGCAACAGCTGCTTGCCCTTTTTTTATATCCAAATTTTGAGGAGCCTTTAGATGGCTAAAACTTATTTAGATATTGTGAACCTCACGCTACAAGATGCGAATGAAGTTCAACTAACTGAGGCTAACTTTACTAGCTCTCGTGGACTCCAATCTTTTACAAAGGAAGCAGTCAATCGTGCATTAATGGACATTGCTACTTCTACTCCTGAATGGAATTGGTTGAAGACAGGGACCGCAAGTTCCCCTAACACTGTCGCAACCGTCGCTGATACAATGTGGTACGAATTCAAAACCGTTATCGCACCTGATACAGCATACTCAAGTATCGACTTTGATACTTTCTTCATAGACAATGGTACAGATACATACGATAACCTACAAGTTATCTCTTACGATGAGTGGAATAACCACCTCCGTGATACAGATGAGAACCCGAATGATACAGGCGGCCGTCCTAAGTTTGTTATCGAGACTAATGATAGTAACCAGTTCGGACTATCTCCAGTACCTGATGATGTCTACACAATTTCCTTCCGTTCATGGGAAGACGCAAACGTTCTAGTTAATGCGCTAGATACACTACCGTTTCCTGATCGTTATTATAACGTCCTTGTAGCACGTGCTAAATATTATCTGTGGACATTCAAAGAGAATGACTTCCAGACTAGTATCTCAGAACGTGACTATAGAGACGGACTTAATCGAATGAAAGAACAACTTACTACGCCTAAGGGCCGTAAGTTCCGTCTAGTATAAAGAGGTACGACACATGCCTAGTGAAGAACATACATCTCTAGTAAAACTGCAAGGTGGACTAGACACTGTTGCTGACCGAGTAGCTCTCTTTGAACAACCAGGAAAGGCAGTTAAGATGGTTAACTTTGAAGGAGGTATCCGTGGAGGGTATCGCCGGATCAGTGGCTACACCAAATACAGCGAACTCACACCAGATGGTGTCGGTACATCGCCTGTTGTTGGTGCTAGGAGTTATTTTAACGGAAGCATCGCTATACAAGGCGGTGATATTTATTTTAGTCAAGATGGCACTTCCTGGCTACAAGTGAATAAAGATACTGGAGATACCTTTGTAGATGAAGCAACTCTTATAGGTCTCTCTGCTCTCTCACGTACAACTACTGATGACGAGCATTATGAATATGCCGATTGGCACAATGGTACTGAATCAGAATTATATTTTGTGGATTCGCAGAGCGTAAACCCTATCGGGCGTCTTGTTATACGAGATAACGTAGGGACTACAGAGTATAAATACCAACACGCAGATGAAACTAATTGGGGTGTTGGTAACGAACGTTTCCCTACCACAATAGAGATGCATAACGAACGCCTTGTTGTTGCTGGCAGTGCGTCACATCGGAATGAAGTAGTGTATAGTGACCTCTTAGAGCCACTTGATTTTATTGGCGGAGGTGTAATAAACATTGCAGATGATGTTGTGTGGACAGAAACTTTCCGAGAGAACTTAATCATCTTTGGCAAGAGTTCCATTAAAGCCGTCGCAGGCCTAGGCGATCCTAGTCTACAAAACATCGAAGCAATCACTACAAAGATTGGATGTATTGCTGGTGGATCTGTACAAGAAGTAGCAGGTGGACTAATCTTCCTAGCACCCGACGGGTTAAGAACAATTGCAGCTACTCAAAGGATAGATGACTTTGAGCTAGGCACATTAACAACTAATATACAAGATGAGATCCTGAGAATTATCAGAGATCTCGATGAAGGTGCATACGCAGTATCTACTGTGGTGCGTAGTCGTAACCAATATAGGCTTTTTGCCCATAGACACGATACCACTGATACAGGTATTGGTGGAGTTATTCGTAATATAGACGGCGGAAATATTAATCTTGAATGGAACATCTTCCAAGACTACCCCGTACACTCTCTCTCTTCGGACAGAGATGTAGATAATGTAGAAAAGATCTTTCAGACTAATAGCGATCCTTTTGTTTATTTGCACGATACCGGCAGTACCTTTGATGGTATTAACATCATAGCTTACTTCCAGACACCAGAAATGGTGATGCAAGATCCTAACTTCCGTAAGACTCTCAGTACTGTTGAGGTCTACACAGATCTTGAAGGTCCTGTAGACTACGCATTCAAGATATTGTATGACGAGGATTTACAGAACGCTTCGTTTCCTGGACTATATAGGTTAGACACTACACAACCTATCGCTGTTTATGAAATATCAGAATACAACAACGCCACTGCTATTTACGATGCAGGTAATGCTCGTATTAACAGGGTGCACGTACAAGGGAGCGGACGCTTCATTTCTCTAATTTTTGAATCTCGTGGCGATAGTGCTCCTTTTACTATCCAGAGCTTAAACATATCCTACTTCCTAAACGGTAGATTCTAAGGAATATTATGACAGATTATACACGACAAAGTATTTTTACATCCGGTGATGTAATCAAAGCAGAACACGGCAACGCTGAGTTCGATCAGATTGCTGCATTTGCTGCACAGGCTACCGGACACAAACATGACGGTACTTCAGGAGAAGGTGCATATGTACCTACTATCTCCGACGCAACTAATACAGATAAAGTAGAGATTGTTGCAGGTGGTGCTAAGACAACTGGTACTCACCAAGTAACAGGTGCTCTTGCAGCTGATGCTGGCGCTACAGTTACAGGTAACATCATTGTTACAGGTACAGTAGACGGACGGGATGTCCTTGCTGATGGTACTATTCTAGACTCGATTGTAGCAGGTACAGGGCTTGATGCAGTAGATATTATTAATACCCCTGCAGGGACGATAGAGGCAACAAATGTTCAAACTGCTCTTAACGAGTTGGATTCGGAGAAGGCAGCATTGTCTGGTGACACTTACACTGGAGATGTTACTGTTCCTAATCTTATTACCGCTGGTACTGTTGATGGAAGAGATGTTTCGGTAGACGGCGCTAAGCTAGATCTTATTGAGGACAATGCTAAGGATGATCAGATTGCTTCTGAAGTAGTCTCTTCGGCCACTGGTGCTATCGTAGCGACTAATGTACAAGCAGCTATCGTTGAACTGGAAGCTGAGAAGGCTGCACTCTTAGGTGCTACTTTCACCGGTAACATTACCGTACCTAATCTTATTACCGCTGGTAATGTTGATGGTCGTGATGTATCTGCTGACGGAGCTGCATTAGATAGCCACATTGGTTCTGGCGGCGGTGCTCACTCTAATGCACATCCTGCTGGTGCAGGCTTTATGTCGGCTTCCGATAAGTCTAAGCTAGACGCTATCGAGACTGCTGCTACAGCAGACCAGACAGATGCAGAGATTAAAACTGCTTACGAGAACAATGCAAACACTAATGAGTTTAGTGATGCAGAACAAACTAAGCTAGCTACTATCACTGGTGCAGTTAACGGTGCTATGTCTAAGTCTCGGTTCTTCGCCCA
>Ga0255055_10002413_pt1 | contig 13217 bp, 10 predicted proteins | sample JV7_2_27_MG_FD_188633 | JGI IMG/M metagenome (GOLD analysis project Ga0255055, IMG submission 188633) | Seawater microbial communities from Jervis Inlet, British Columbia, Canada - JV7_2_27 | ecosystem: Environmental > Aquatic > Marine > Inlet | place: Canada: British Columbia | collected...
TTGGATCAAGGGGTCTAACACACTATCATCGTTTGTTTTGGCGTGGTATAAGGCAATCGTTTCAGCCGCTTGCATGCGCATGCTTGCTTTCTTAGAATTTAGAGATTGGATTAAGGCGTCTTTCACCTTCTCGCCACTGTAAAATCCAAGCTCGTCTAATGCCTTCAATTGATTAGATCCCTTTAGTTCCTCGATCAGTTCATTGACTCGTTTGGCATCCTTATCTTCTTCTGGTTTACTAACCATCTTGCTTTACCTCCTGTTTTCGGTCCATTATGTCCTTGATTTTCAATCTCTCTTTTTGCATGCCCTCCACCAAAAATATTACACCTGAAAATATATCTTCCCTAGATGTCACCCCAAGGGAGATTATTCCGTTATTTCTATCTACTTACTCTCCGATCTCTGGTGCTATGATCACATGCGAAATTATTTTTAAAAAGGCAGATGGAGATCTAGAGAAATAGCCTTGCTCGAAACCCTGAAATTAGATTAGCGTATTCTCATTAAACACACAACAAAGGGGAATGGCTTTTGTCGCCTATTCTGCAGTCGGTATCGATTGTGGGTAAAACTTTCGCTACAAGAACAAACACCGGGCAATCATCCGGCTATTATGCAGATCTGTTTCCGATGACGAAGATGATCATTTGTACCATCGGTGCATGGATCGAAGCAAGATATTCGCTTCTGTACTACTGGTGGTAGAACATGTGCCGGATTCGGTTAATGGGAGAGCCTGGATCATGAGATTCCCCAACTCAAGATGCTACTTCAATAATATATATGGAGCGATCGAATGGCGCGGTCCCGCGGTAGTAATAGATCGTTTATAGGGAGAAATTTCAATTCATTAATTCTCGTATCCAAGCCAATTATCCTCAAATATCCTGTGCTGGCTGCTTGACCCATCCATCCAATTTTTCGGTGCGTTTGCAAACCTGTTGACTTCATCCGAATGGGATACCATGCCTTCCGATCTTCTACTTCCTCGACACCGGACAGTATATAGTTAAAGACATCCTGGTTCATTGGAAATCCATTCTCGGGGATATAAGTGGGCAAGGAAACATTTAATCCATTCATCTGATTAATGTGCGACGCCTTGATCGGAGTAAATTCAGCGTTCGAAAGATGAGGGTTTACGAATATCACCGAATTTGGCTGTTGAAAGGATGACCTCAAAACCCAGGGGAACCCTAAAGTAAATTCAGTGAAAAAGCATATGAATTATGCCAGGCGATCTATCCGGTATCCTGCTCGAGTCAGGAAAGTCGGCAGCTCACGAATGGGCGCGCGGTTTTTCTCTTTCTCGGGTTCAGGTAAATGATCCCATTCTACGAGATCGGGATGAGTTTTCTTTTTCGTATTCTTCAGCCCCGGGGTAAATACCCATCCCTCCCGACGCAGATCGTCGCACCATCCTTGATGCTCACGATGCGCAATGACCTCAATTTCTGCTAGCGTGAATATAAATGGGGTGGAATCCCAATCCATCAACGGTGCGATCCTGCAACCCACAGCCTCTAAATTTGCACCGATGCGATCGACCTGTTTTCGATTCGATTCCTTCATCGGTTCGGGAAGTTGAGACCATGTGAGACGCGCGGGACCAACAGCACTTCCGGTTTTTGTTTGTTGGCGTACGTATTCCTCGTGAAGCGCTCGAGCCAGATATTCATGGGGTCCACTCAAAAGCAAATCCGGTGTGCAAGTTCGATCCAAGAGTGCGAAGGGGTGTACATGTTGAAATGCGCTTCGGTCCTCATTGTTGTTGCTCAGAAACCCTGCCAAACTCGCAGTTCCCTGGGTGCGGATTATGAGGGGGATTTGCTGGTCGTATAATCTGCGAAGCAGCGCTTGACTAACACTTAGACCTTGAGAGTCATCATCCAGACAAATGTAGATGAGATCAACATCTATGTTCTTCCCCGTGGCGAAGAGAAAGTCGGCGCGATGGAATTTCGGTGAATTGAATTCAATGGATAAAGGAAGGAATTCACAGCGCTTGGGAAGTTGAGGATAACGTATCGAGAGAACTTCGCATTTACGTTCAGCATCTCGATCAATAACGGTAAATTTCAGGCGGTGATCAGAGCCGGGGTGTTCCATCGTCCAGGTTCGGGCAGCGTGTACGATTAAACTTTCTCCAAATTTACCCATACCCACAACCAGAATGTGAGACCCGCGCCCGCCTTCATCCGGATTAAAAGGTGGAAACTCCTGCAGCAGGAGCTTTGCGCCCTGGTCAAAAATATTGAAGAGCTCGAGGCGAATGGTCGTAAAATTCTGACCACCAAGCTCTTTGTTGACCAATAATTCGTACAACTGTGGGTCCACGATGTGGATGCAGCAATACAGCGGTTTCAGCCGGCGCGTTTTGACAATCTGCTGTGCGCGGATCGCGATCTCAGCATTAACACGATCGTCGCCACAAACCGCGATCAAGGTCGACGCTCGCTGGACCCCCGCCCGGCCTAAAACGATCGCATCGGTTGCGGTGCCAGATAGAGCGATAGCACCGCGAGCCTTGACTTGTTCGAGGAATGGATTGCTATCATCATGCTCGATAACGACTACGGTATCTCCGCGGTCGATGAAACTATTGGCCAACAGGAATCCCATCCGGCCAAGGCCGCAGATCACGACATGATTGCGGATGAATCTCAGTCGTACTTGTAGTGCTTGCTCGAGGAAGATTAACGCCAACGTCGTGACCGCGGTTATAGCAGCCAAAGTTGGCAGGCCGAAGCGAGCAATTTCAACTTCTAGGGGGATGGGTGAAGTGATGCTTCCCGATTCCAACACGATGAGCTGGATTGTTGCATATAATAAATCAAGGGATGTAGCCGGAATTTTATGAGCCGAAAAGTACTTCGCGAATCCTGTGTACCCAAGGAGCAAAATGCTCAACCACAGTGCGCCCAAGAATATCCAGCGCAACTCCTTCCAGGGAATCCGCCGGTTGACATCACCTTCATTTCTTTTTGCATTCGAAGAGCGTTTCAGGATCATGCCCTCCACTCAGGGGTGCTCAATTCATTCAGGAAATCGCTCGAATAATACTTCTCCGTGGCCAGTATCAGGGGAGAGGGGTTTTCCGTTTTCGCCTTCTTTTGGCTTGATATAAATCCATGCCAAAGGTAGGTTGCGATCACGTGCCAACGTGATTATTTCAGCAGTACCACCTGGGCCGCGGGCGGGAAGCCCGTCCCAGATGGCAATCAACACATCACAGTGAGCCACCAGGTATTCTCCAGTAAGGCGATACGATTCTTCTCGTTTGGTGGTTCGCGGTAATTCGATCAATTCATCCGCGCGCTGCAGGAGATCGTGGAATTCCACCCTTGAGGAAGATGACTGGAAATCCTCTTGATATTTTTCAATTGGCATGGGCAAGATTGCGATCAATTTTATCCCACCAATCGCTAGAGCGCGGTTCGCGACCATTCGATCCGTACCCTCCGCCAGAGGAGATAGTATCGCCATCCGTTCGGTGTCAAAGGCATTTTTAATGGCCTGAAGCGCTTTATCCACGCCGGAGATGATGGGCTTTGGATTATCCAGAGTTCGGTGGCCTGTAACGCCGATAATGACTTCGCTTAAGTCGCGATCAGCCATAGTTCTCAACTATTCACAACTTTCCAATGATTTGACGATCGCATATCCGGCCTTTGCCATGATCTGAGGGATGCCGCGGATCAGCTCGCGATCTTTTTCCTTCTCTTCCTCAGGAAGCTCACCCCAATCAACGAGGGCTGAATGCACTTTCTTTTCGCGATCTGTTTCGGGAGCATGCTGCCAGCCTGTGGAGATGAGCGCTGCCATCCAGCGTTCATGCTCTCTTAATGCCAATAACTCGAGATCGGCTCCGGGGAAATCGAAGGGCGGCTCATTGCTGCGGGCCGGTATCATTACGTACCCAACGATGGCTAGTTTGTTGGGGATGTCGCGCACATTGTTGCGGTTGGACTCCTTCAGATCTTCACTCAGAGACTCATAGGGTATCAGAGCAGCGTGGGTCTTGTTGGTAAGATCGGTTTGCGGATCATATTGGAATCCTTGCACTTTCAAGCCGTCGCAAAACACCTCGTGGGCAGCTTCAGCGAGCGTTTCCAGCAGCTCACCACCCAGATTCATTTTCTGTACGCTGGCGAGGAAATCGCGGCCATCAACATGCAGGGTTAGTTGACTCTCGGGTGGTAGGTTTGAGCGTTCAAAAGATGATTGTCCGGCCAGCATGCTCATCGCCAGGACTGATTCCATCGAGCGCACACCATGCTTGTAGCGCTTTGTTTCAAGTAGAGCTCGCAGAATACCGTGATCGATCTGCACCTGCCTGGTGGATCCTTCTTCGTTGAAGATATGTGGAGCGTTGAGCTCGAAGAGAACACGGAGGATTATTGCTCGTCGAATAATGAAATATGGGTCTGAGATTCCTTTCAGGGGATTCGGGCCTAGAACGTTCAGAAACCCCTTTAACCGGCTGATGAAGTCCGGCAGTTTGGCTGCTCTGCGCTCTAATTCGTCCAAATCGGTCCCGAAATCATCCATACGATGGCTGGTACCGCCGGCGAAAACGAATATCGCCCGGCCGATCGGATGGTTTATCTGACCTTGTTGGAAAGTGCCATCTTGCATTGGAGCCAGGAAGTAGCGCAACCAGCCCAGGTGTTTTGCATCTAAAGATGAGTCGAATTCATCCCAGAACACGAGCGGGACCTTTCCGGAAAGACCTACGTCTCGCACCTGATGCAGGGCATCGAGAAGCTCATCGGGATGCCCTAATTGAGAAATGTTAAACGTGAGTGATTCAATTTCCCCGGGTCGGGCGGATTTGGCGATTTGTTTAACCCCGAACGATTTTCCTGAACCGGGAGGACCGAAGACTGCGATCGAGAGCGGGCGTACTTGTGGTCGTTGGCAGTATTCCGAAATCAATCTACGAACACAGCGCAGCGCTTCGATTTCCCGCCTGTCTACAGTTACGAGAGCTCCAAAACGTCCAACCGGTACATCATTCAATGCTTCAGCTATTCCATCCAAAACTATGCACTGAGCAGTCTCATTCAATAATCCTGTGTACCGGTCCTCCAGGATAGTCCAGAAACCTGGCATTACACGCAGCTGTTCCGGTTTCGTGGGTGAGAAAATGTTTTTAATAGGATCCTGAATCTTAACGACAGAAAGTGGGGTATTCCCCGCGCTGATCTCCTCGACAATCTTATAGATCGGAAATCGCAGTTCTGCTGTACTGGGATCTGTGCCGGGATTGCCGTACCCCATTAGATGAAGTGTCCGCATCGTGGCTATGCCGGATTGGATGCCGGAAATGATATTAGGATGTTCCTGATCGATCATTAACTGTCCGGTCATCGCGGCCACGAGACAGGTTGTGTAACCAAACATGCCGCCCGAGTTGTTTTGCTCCCACTCATCCTCCATGACCTGCGGATCGAAGAGGAGACTGGACTGCGAGCCGCCATCAGGACGATTAGATAGCAATATCGAACCGGCGGTGTGGAAGGAGACCACGACGTGTGCACAGCGAGAGAGGCCGGTTACCCGAGGGTTGTGTGTGAGCTCCCAGACGGTGTCTTGAGCTGTACGTTCCCATGATATCTGGTGACTGATCTGAACCTCCGTTTGGCGAAGATCGTCAATGGTGGTGACAACAATCAGCTTCTCGGCGAAATGTTCAAGTAGGTGTTCCCATAACGGTCCATGTGCCACCGGTTTGGACATCTTCAGAACAACCCAAGGATTATGCCCCGGATTTTGAATGGCCTTCGGCCATAAGTCGCTGCGATCTCGGAAACCTAGCGCGGCATCGTCTAATATGACGATATCCGCATCAATCGCATCATCAATGATTTGCATCCAGTCGTCTTTTTCGCTGTCCGCTGTGTCTGCGCAGGCATCCAGCCCTAGGAACTGCTTTACCCGCCAGGCGACATCTTTACCTTTCCCAAAAGGGGTCCAGAGAGCGTATACATGATGGAATCGTGTATCACCATGTTGGACTGGTTCATGCGGCGCTGCGGGTTGCAGGAGCTCGAAATTGGTGGTCCCATCCTTCTTTTGAGACTCGGCTGTTGCCGCGATCAGATCGGCTTGTAGCGCCGCACCGCCGCGCTGCCACCAGATTCGGGAGCAGGTGTCCGCACTCCAGTCCTTGTGGACGCCATCTCTTTCGCGGGCTAAGTTCCAATCCATTGTTACATCGCCGGTCACGACGATTGAATTTTGTGATTTTTCTTTAACCGGCATTTGGGGCATTCCTCCCGGGGGCTTGGTTTTTGCTACAGGGATCGACATCTAAACTTGAAGTTGCTGCTTCAATCGCAGATTAAACCATGAAAACATTATAGGATTCATATTCGTGGATAGCAATTTGCATGGCGAACTGGAAGAGCTAATAAAGAAGTGTAATCCTTGATCCGGTTATAGTTGTGCTCCTTTTGTGATCCCTGCGCTTGCTTATGGATGCACAGAACAACGGTTTGTTCAACCTGCTATTACGCCGCTTAATGAGTCCTTCTTGAGGAACATATGCCGGATGGAATGGATCTCGAGGGCAATAGGTACCCCCCCCCACATTTTATTGCCCGCCCCCAGCGACATACTGTACACTTAAGAAGCTGTGAGTGGCGGCCTGGGATACCTTGTTGCGGGTCTTATAACGAAAGAGTAAGCCGATAATCGGCAGGCGGGGGGACTGCCCAGGGAATTGGAATTTGCATGGAATGATATTTGTGAACGGGCAGGATAACAAGTACTCCGGGGAATGGTTTCGCCCGCTGCCGTTGCAGGTAAATATCTGTAAAGAAAGGGCAATCATGATGACAGGTAAGCAACCCGAGTTTTTCAAGAATTTGGAACAGGATGGACGCACTTACGAGATGTACATGTGGGATGATCCCCAGGCGGCCAGGCTGTGGTTGATGGAGAAAACGGTCGACAAGCCGCTGCACTACATCACGATCAAGACCGACCAGGGAGTATGGGGAGTTGATAAGGATGGCCTGTACCTGGCTAATCTGCTTCCTTGGCAGACCAACCTCTCACTGGCGAAGCAGACCGGTCAGATCACCGGCATCCCGGCGATGACTAGCCTGGCTTCGGCGGTAAACAATATTGCCGACAATTTCATTGTGCATGTGCAGTGCGGCAACTCTGAGTGCGAATTCATCTGGCAGGATGCACTGCGTTACCAGAACAAAACTGTAGTGCGTTGCCCAGAGTGTAAGAAATACAGCCTGATCGACAGCAGCAACGTCCGCGCCCTGTAAACAGGGCAGGCTTTGCGGGGAAAAGGTTTCAACCGGTTGACCAACCAGCGGAACTATCCCCGTTGCCGCTTGCGAGCGATGAGTTGGTAAATCGGTGTTTTCCATTCGCATGATTCAACCAAAGCCTGCAAGCCAACCAGCTGTGGAGCTATCCGCTTATCCAGGAGAACAGCCGTATGGAAGCGGCAAATGTGGAAGATAACACGCGGCGCGAGATCCGTGTGTTCATCTCATCAACCTTCAACGACATGCAAGCCGAGAGGGATGAGCTAGCCAAGTTCGTATTCCCGCGCTTGAGAAAACGCTGTCAGGACCGTGGTGTGACCTGGACTAGCATCGACCTGCGGTGGGGTATCCCTGCAGAGGATGTTTCAAAGAGCCGGGTGCTTTCGATCTGCCTTGACGAGATCCAGCGCTGCAAGCCCTATTTCATCGGGATTTTAGGAGAGCGCTACGGTTGGATCCCGGAAGCGATGGATCCGGAACTGGTTATAACGGAACCCTGGTTGGCTTCTCATGGGGGACGATCCATCACCGAAATCGAGATTATCCATGGGGTTCTTAACGACCCGCAGATGGCGAGTTATGCGTTTTTCTATTTCCGTGACCCAGCCCACGTAGAAACTCTCCCCGAAGAACAACAGGACGCGTTCAGGGAGGCAGCTGGTTCGCTCCCAGCGCAGAAACTGATCGAATTGAAGAACCGCATTCGCAGCAGCGGCTTGCTGGTTCATGAGAATTTCACCGATCCACGCGCCCTCGGGCAATTGGTTGAAGCCGATTTGATAGCAATGATCGATCGACTGTTCCCCGAGGACAGCCCGCCGGAACTATTCGAGCGTGAACGTCTCGAACACCAAGCTTTCGCCGACAGTCGCATACGTGTGTATTTGCCACGACCTGAGATATATACACAGCTCGATCGACATGTCACCGGTGACGGTCCGCCTTTGGTTGTACTGGGCGAGTCAGGGTCGGGGAAATCGGCGCTGTTGAGCAATTGGGCGAACCACTATCGCCAAAATAACCCGACGGGCTTTCTTCTTCAGCACTTCATCGGGAGTACCCCGGCGAGTGCAGATTGGCAGGCCATGCTGCGCCGGATCATGACCGAGTTCCAGCGACGGTTCGACATTCGAGATGCGATTGCTGAGGAGCCAGCGGACCTCAGGCTGCAGTTTGCAAACTGGTTAGGAATTGCCGCCAAACACGCCAGAGTGGTTCTGGTGTTGGACGCGCTCGACCAATTGGATGATCACCAGGGCGCGCAGGATCTGGTCTGGCTCCCTGTCGAATTGCCAGCCAATATACGCGTGGTGCTGTCCACACTGCCCGGTCGACCACTAGAGGTTATCCACGACTGGGGCTGGCCGACCCTGATTGTCGAGCCTTTGGATCCCGACGAACGCCGCCAGTTCATCATGGAGTATCTGGATCCTTACCGCAAGAAACTGGACGAGGTCCATCTGGAACGCATTGCAGCAGTAGCCCATACAGATAATCCGCTTTATTTGCGGACTCTCCTGGATGAACTGCGGATCTTTGGCCGACATGAACTTCTCAGCGACCAGATCGGACACTACCTGGAGGCTACCTCCACCGAAGCCCTGTTTGGCAAGATCTTGGAGCGCTATGAACAGGATTACAACCGGGACCGGGTAGATCTGGTTCAAGAAGCATTTTCGCTTATTTGGGCAGCCAGGCGTGGGCTCTCGGAAGGAGAACTACTGGACTTGCTCGGTGCGAATGATGAGCCGTTGCCGCGTGCTTATTGGTCACCTGTGTACCTGGCCGCGGAGACTTCGTTTATCAACCGGGACGGCCTGATTAGTTTTTTTCATAAATACCTGGATCAAGCTGTCCAGAGACGATACCTACCAACAACGAAAAAACAACAAGCAGCTCATCGAAAACTGGCTCAATATTTCGACCAGCGAGAGCAGGATGAGCGCGTGGTCGATGAGTTGGCGTGGCAATGGCTTCGAGCGCAGGCCTGGGACTCGCTCGTGGATTGCCTGAGCGATCAGCGGTTTCTACAAGCTGCCTGGGAAACCAGCGAACACGATGTGCGGATGTTCTGGGCTGAGATCGAAATGAGTTCCGAGCGAACGATCCTGGATGCCTACCAACCGGTGAGCGACAATCCTGCGCAGTATCCGCAATCTGTATTTGTAGTAAGCCGCTTGCTACATATGATGGGATATCCCCGGGAAGCGCTTTCGCTGGCAGAATTTCGTATTCAGCATGCGCATTCAAGCGACGATATCGTCGCCCTTGATGCTGCGCTTCGGTTAAAAAGTTTGATCCTTCGAGAGCGAGGCGATTTGGACGCGGCCATGGAGCTGCAAAAAACCCTGGAAGGGGCATACCGGGAAATCGGACACAAAGACGGTCTTGTAGACACCCTCAACAGTCAGGCAGTGATCCTTAAAGTGAAGGGAGATCTCGATGGTGCTCTTACTCTCCACCAGGAGCAGGGGCGTCTCTGCCAGGAGCTTGGAAATCGTCGCGGGCAGGGTGAAGCGTTCCATAACCAGGGGGTAATCCGCTTAGCCCAGGGGGAATATCAAGCCGCCCTGGATTTATTCCTGCAATCCGAGCGAATATCTCTTGAGTTGGGCGACAAGGCTGGAGCGGCGAATTCCATATTTAACCGTGGTGCTGTAATGCTTAAGCAAGAGAACACTCAGGCGGCGCTGGCTCTCTTTCAGCAAGCCGAGCAGTTTCACCGTTTGCTTGGAGATAAGGCCCTGCTCAAAGCGGCTCTCGGCAACCAGGCTATCATCCATGCCAGTAGCGAGCAGTTTGATCAAGCATTATCCTTGCGCGCTGAAGAGGAAATATTGTGTCGGGAAATAGATGACCGCCTTGGCCTGGCGGGATGCTTGAATGGGCAAGGATTGATCCATAAAAGTAAGGGCGACCTGCACAGAGCCCTGGAGCTGTACCGCGAAGCCGAAAAGCTTGCGCGGGCAGTGGGAGCGCCCTATGAACTACAATCGGTATTGGCCAACCAGGCTACTGTCCACCATCAACATGGCGAATTCGAGCGAGCGCTGAAATTGCGTGAGGAGGAGATCGAGGTTTGCCGCCAGGCAGGATACCAAAACGATCTTGCTCGGGCGTTATTCACGAAGTCAGAATTATTGATCGATATGGGAAGGTTGGAAGAGGGTCTCCCTGTAGCCCAGGAGGCATACGAGTTAGCACAGGAGCACGGTATAACCGAAATCGTCAAGGACTTGGAAATGCAATGGTTTCCTAAGTAAACCAGTTTTTATAATCAACGTTATATATATCAGCCCCGCGGTCTACAAACCGACTGACGGTGGGAAGAAAAGGAGAAAACCGAATGTCCCCCAGTAAAACAAAAACCGACATCCTTATCGCAATACCCATCGATGAAGTTTGGTCTCATCTTATGACAAAGTACTATTGGGGCTTTTGGTGGGGTTCGGACATCGGCCGGCTCGATCCAGGATGGGAGCAAGGCGCAGAACTGCAGTTTTCAGGCAGCCATCAACCCCTGATTAAGATCGAAAAATTCATCCCCCAGCAGACAATCCATTTCGCCATGAAATTCATGCGTCTAAATATTAATGTCGTCGAGATCGATGAAAATTCAACCAGGGTTGAGATCGAATGTATTCCTGAAGGAGCGACCTTCCCGGATGGTGGTATGAATCAAAATCGGATTATGGCGGAAAAGCTTGCGCGTCTCAAGGAGAGCTTGGAATAAACGTGCACCTCGATCCACACAATAGGATCCAAACATTAACAGGAGGAACAAAAGATCATGGCCAGCGTTGGAAAAGTCAAGACGGTTTACTCGTTTATTGCAGCAACAATCTTTATCGACGCCTCATCCCCATTTGGCGAGGCCTTAATAGGACAGCTATACCCCTTCGTTTCTCAGAATCTCAACCAAACCCATCCATTATTCAAACAGTTTTACGATCAAGTTGAGCGTGAGAACACCCCACATGTTATGGGGACGGGCATGGCAGCCTCCCCCGAGGGTTTTGCTGGGGCCTTCGTATCCTGGCTTAAATCCAAGGGAGTTACTATCGGGGATTTCAGCCCATTGCTTGGGACGGAGGTTTTTGTCTTCGGCGGCGATGCTCAGAACCCCGAAGACGGCAGCTCGTTCGCTTGGAGCGTAACCTTCTATTACGATATCGAATCATAGTTCAAATTCATCATCCCCTTGAGAAGGCCAGTTCAAGGTTGGGCAGCAGTGTGGAGTGCGATTTGGAAGAACATCGGAAGCAAGAATTGAAAGCCTCCAGCATGTCCCACTCAGTTTGTTGGTGTTTTTGAAAATAATCGAAAGCAAGGTTTTCCTGACGAGTGATTGCTAAAGTAACCGGTAAAAAAGAAGCCCCATTCAAAGTTCTAAAAAGGAGTTTCGATGCTAACAGGAATGCTTTACTACTTAGGTGTGAAATCAATCCCAGACGCAGCAGATGCAATTGATGAACTATCTTTTGTAAACGTTTTAAACAGATCAACAATGCAAATTTTCACTAAAAACCATGAGCGCATTACGGTGACTTGCGGACCAGCGTCAAAAGACGATGATTTTTCGAAGGGGGCGATGATCCTCATCGTAGGAAGTTTCACGTCTGGTGAAATGACCGAAATCGAGAATTTATCAAGACTTGCAGACAAATCTGTCACAAAGCTGGTTGCAGAATATGTCGCAAGACAAGCAGCCGACATGCAAAGTCAGAGTAAATCAGTCACACATAGGATATTAGGGGGTGAATAATATTCCGGCTCCCTTCAAGCAGGCAGCTGATCGTTGTTAACAAGTGCAATTCGACCCAGTTCATAATCTAGCATTTTAGTTGAACGAGGTCTACTGCTAGATGAAGGATTTTCATTACGGACAAACAGACGTAGCGAGAAAACTTGATAATTGAAAAGAGCATCATATTCATACACGTGGGAGATTGCGAAAATGGAAATGATCAAGTTCGTCTAGCTATACGATTTGGTCAAGATGGGAATTCCAGGAACTACCTCAGTACAACTCACAGCATTCATGCGAACGCAGGACCAGGAACGACAGCGTTGGTTTGCAGACGTGAGCCTTATGGATGTAGCGGACTGGGTTGTAGCCACCATGAGGAGTCAGTCGAAGGGATCAAGCCAAGGGGACAATCTATAACTTGCCCGGTGAAGCTCTCGGGGTTCTTGTCCGGACTTGCAGTATCGAACCAGGCAAGGTAAATCTCACCGCGGGGAGGATGTGGGTAATTGCCCCTTCTACCGTGATAGCAAACCTACATTTGACTGATAGATGACTGGAAATTATTAAGATAGGAGGTACATTGTGGATACAGATCCAAATTTTAAGCAGGAGTTCGATCACCTAACGGCAGGACTAATTGAAATTGGCAAAACTGATGAATTTCTTACCGTAGAACTTAACAGCAAATTTAATGATGAGAAAAGAAATATACGTGCCAGGGAAATCGGAGTGAGGCTCAGCGAAATGGGCGGCATGGTGAAACCTGAAGATCTTCGAAGAAATGTGGATGGAGGGGCTTGAAAACCCAAATCACACTGTCACATGGTCTGGTTCTTCAATGTGCTTGGCTATTCCCAATTGGACAGGGGCATTAGAGTCGCCTTTCCTCGCTTCATGAGCGGTGCAGTTTGGGTGCAGTTTTCGCACTAGCCCATGGAAAGTATAGACAGCATGGACAATCAGCCCCCCATTTCATGCGGGTTTGTAGAAACTATGCAACTATCTGGACGCTATGGAGGCTATGGAAGACCGTATGGAATCACTTACACAGAAGAGGTCGCAGGTTCGAGTCCTGTTCCGCCCACTCTTTAAGGGGCTGCCCTTTTGGGACAGCCCCCACGGAGTAACCTGAAGGTCCTTAGTTTCCCACGCTTCGCTCTGGGCAGGAC
>Ga0255055_10002414_pt1 | contig 13214 bp, 20 predicted proteins | sample JV7_2_27_MG_FD_188633 | JGI IMG/M metagenome (GOLD analysis project Ga0255055, IMG submission 188633) | Seawater microbial communities from Jervis Inlet, British Columbia, Canada - JV7_2_27 | ecosystem: Environmental > Aquatic > Marine > Inlet | place: Canada: British Columbia | collected...
CAAGTCCAGGATATCTCCTCTTCTATCCGTGACGACTTGAATTCGATTAGAGAAGGAGACGAGGAACACACCTTTCTCGGGTTCCACAAGGCCCGCCGCTTGCTCTATGTCTCTCTGCCGATAACCGCGCCCCCGTCCGGAGAGTCTCCACCGAGCCACACGTATGTCTTCTCTCTTGATCGAGGCGAATGGATAGGACGGATGGTCCGGGGATTTCGAGGATTTCTCTCCACCTTCGATGCGGGGTCAGGTGCGGAATCTGAGCAGTTCTGGGGTCTCTCCACCGACAACTCTGGCATTATCTACTGGATGAACTTCCCGTCTTTGGCGTCAGAGAGATCATTTGACGGCGCTGCAATCGTCGCCGAGGCGTTGCTCCGTCCTTTCCTCGGTCGTCGTCCCTCGGCGCTCAAGCAATTCCTTTACGTCGATGTCCATTTTGTCCCTCAATCCTCTGGCACAATTACCCTAGACGCGATCATCGACGGCAAAACCGCCTCACCCATCTCCACGTCAGTATCTATGGTCGAGTCCGGCCACGACACCTTTCGACGCCGCGTCAACATCGGCGAGTACGGCCACGAGCTCCAACTAAAAATCACCTCCAATACCTCGGTCGACGATGCATGGCTCATCCCACGTCTCTCGATCGGCTGGCACGAGTACGAAAGCGACCCCTTCTGATGGTCCGGCCTACCCGAGCTGATGTCAGGATCTCCCGCCGTCGAACTCGGGCCGATCAGGCCAGTCCACTCATCCCTGGTGGCTCCCCCATCTCGACGATCCGGCAACGAGTCCTAGCCACTTCCCCTAGTCTCGAGCCTGACGTGCGAGAAGCCTTTGACGAGCTCATAACCTTCCTCCATCGGGCCCTCAACGACACCGAGAAGCGCATCGGCCAACTCGACGCTCGCTCGGGTCAGGCGTTGATGGCAGCGGATATCGGCTGTGTCAGCCTCGAGCACTCCGCCACCCAATCAATCTCCAACAACACCTGGACGACCCTCGCCTTCGATACCGAGAATTACGACTTCGGCAACCTCCACCTTTCCTCCTCCAACACTCGTATCACGATCCCGCAAGGTGGACGCGGGCCGTATTCGATAGGAGCCCTGATCGAATTCGCCGGCAACTCGACGGGGATTCGCGGAACTCGGTTTAGGCTCAACGGCTCCACAATCTCAGGATCCACGGCTAGAGCTACCCCAATCGCAACGGACCCAACGACCTTGAGCCCCACGTTGAGGGTTCTGCTCAAGCCGGTCGACTATCTCAATATCCAGGTATTCCAAACAAGCGGCGCGGCGCTGAATGTCAGTTCCGATGTCCGATTTTGGGCCGAACGGATCCGCACCATCGAGTAACGAATGACTGATACGGCCAGCCAATACCGCCTCTTCTCCCGCGTGGAGCTCCTCCCTGCGACCCGCGCCCTCTTATCCCACCGTATCGAGGAAGAGGCGTGGCTCGAGGACCCCGATACCAATTACCTCATGGGCTGGGGCAAGGGCCACGATGGACGTATCCGGGCTCTCGAGTACGCCTCTCAGATGCTCGACTCGGGCGACGCCTTTGCGGTCGTCGCTTGCGATCGACCCACGGGCTGGGTTAAAATCGAGCCGGTCGCAGATAGGGAGGTCCGACTCGAGGTCTTTATTCGGCCCTCAAAACCCAAACCCCTATATCCCGTGGGCCCCACGGCCCTAGTATTGACCTTGGATCGTCTATTCAAGGGATCCATCTACCGGGTGGAGGTTGAGATCATCATGCCCAATCACCGTGTAGGGCGCCTGCTACGGGCCATGGGGTTCAAGGAAGAGGGTCGGAGATTTTCTCGACGTTGGGCCGGCGAAGTGGTTTACGATACTCTAGCCTTCTCGATGACAAAGCCGATGTGGAAGAAAGCTCGGCGCCGTTGGAGACAATAAGGAGATAATATGCCTATTCTAATCCCGGTCTGGGCCATACCCCTAATCATAGCTGGAGCCTCGGCTCTGATGAGCAAGTTTGGGGGCGGCGGCGACAGCGACCTAGACAAGCTCGCGGGCGTCCAGGCTGGCAGCCTTACTCAAGCTCAAGACCTCCTCGCCCAACTCTCCCAGGGGGGCGCACCGCCTGTGTTCAAGCTCAACCTCGACAACCCTCAAAACATCGAGAAATTCTTGAGCCAGATCGCGCCGATGGGAGAATTCAACTCCCTGCTGGCCCTTGGAGGACAGGCGCAGGGGGCGGCGGGGCAATCCGCCCGCCTCGACTTCGCGCAGGACACCCAGACGCAAGAGCAGTTCTCGGCCCTCGCCCGCAACCTCGTCATAGCGCTGCTCCAGAGCCAAGAAACCTCGACGGCCACGGGAACCTCCACGGCTGCGGATACGGATCCCTTCGAAGAATTGACGGGAGTCTAAGGAGATAGCCAATGTCCAACGGCAACCCAAATCTACTCATCGACCCGGCCTCTCTCGAGTCCACAGCCACGGAAACGGTCCCCCAGCCATCGGGCAAGTTCCTGAAGAAACTCGGCCTCGGGGATCTCTCCGGCCTTCTCGAGCAGGCGATCAGCGGGGGTCTTACCTCCGAAGGCTTCCCCGAAGATGTCCTCTTGAAACTCGAGAACCGAGTCCGCGCCAATCTCAAGGGACGTGAAATGGAGGAGCTAAGGCGCGTCACAGATTCTTTTGCGGGTCGCAATATCTCCGGCTCGGGGCCTAGTGTGCGAGCCTTCGAGCGGGTCCAACGGGGCACGTCAGGAGATATGGCCCAAGCGTTCGCCCAGATAGCCTTGGAGAACGCCAAAGCCGCCGAGCGATTCCAGGCCCGGGGGCAGGAGTCGACGCTTGATCTGATTCGCTCCTCCATTGCCAAGCGCCTCGGGATGGGTGATCTACGGTTGAGGAAACGACAGCTGGAGCTCCAACGCCAGATCCAACAGCTTCTCCTCAACATGGGCCTCATGGGCGGGTTCTTCGGCGCCGGCTCCGGCTCGGACAGCTTCTCGCTCGGTAGCATACCTGGACTCCTCCAGGGCGGAGGTGACACCTCGGGTGGCTCGTCGAGTGCTGGTGGGTCGTCGATCGTGGCGTAACAGATGGCAAACCTAGCTAACTTCCTACTTGCAGCGGCCGCGGGTGGCTCGGGCGGGCTGGCGCAGAATCGTCTACGCACCCTCGAGCTGCTAGAGGGGATTCGGGCCGAGGAGCGGGGTGAGCAGCGGCAGATACGAAGCGAGGGACGTGGGCTGGAGCGGGCCAAGGAGTTAGCGGAGTTTGGGAGCGAGCTTCGTACAGGGGAAGCCCTAGCGGGTGAGCAACGAGGCGCCCAGCAGGCCCTTATGCGTGCCGCTGGGGCCGCAGGTAAGAGCCTTCCCGGTGTCACAGAGGACGCTTCCACGGCCGAGCTCGTCGCGGCTCTTGGAGAATTCGATCGGGCCGCGAGGCTGAGAACGGAAGCACGAACCGAGAGACGAGAACTGGAGACAGCCGAGCGTGAGCAGACAGCAGCCCTTGGACAGATCACGACGCAGCAACAGGCGATCCTCGATCGAAGACTCAAGGAATTCGGGGCTCAGACCGAGGCCATGGGTGAGCAAGCACAGGCGTTGGCCCAACGCACCTTTATGAGCATCCTCAGCTCCATGCTCTCGGCCAACGCTCGCTCGATGGATCCCGCGCCCTTCCAAACCATTCTTGAACAGGCCACGACCGCCACCGAGGAGGCCCTGAAGGTCATTCCAGGATTCCCCACCGCAGAGATCCTCGGTGCCGGCGCTAGTGACTCCGACGCCGATGAGCTAACCATAAAGCTGCTCGGAGGCGGGGGCAGCTAGTGGCCCTCGTATTCGACCTTACCGATCCTGGCCGATCGGCTGACATTGGGCGCTACATATCTGCGGCCCGCGCTCAAGGAAACACTGACGAGCAGATCAAGCGATCTCTCCTCAAGTTTGGTCATATCCGTCTCGCCTCACAACCCGATCAGGCCAAACGAGTCGCCGAATTGACGGGGGCGCCCATCGAGGCCGTCACCCAAGAAGAAGTGGAGCGCACCTCCGTCGCTGGAGAATTCGCTACGGGTATTGGAGAATCCGTTAGTCGAAGGGGGCAAGCCTTCGAGGGTGGGCTCACCAAGCTCGGCGCCGAGGTCCCCGAGCTTGCCGCCTCTATGGCCTCATCGGGACTCCTTGCCGGCACGGGTCTAGGAGTGCAACACACTCCACAGCTCACCGAGCTCCTCATGGGAGGGGCTGATGTCGCCACGGGTGGGCTGATGCGGGGCACGACCGAGGAGCTTGAATCTGAGGGGGATCGCAAGGTCGAAGAGGCCATCGAAGGCACGGAAGGTGTCGAGCGTCTATCCATTCGAGCTGCGGCCTTAGCAGGGGAGTATGCGGACATCGCCCTGCCCATCTTTGGTGTTGGCACCACTCGAATCCTCTCCCGCTTCGGTCGCAAGCTGTTGGGCAAGGGTACGTTGTCCGAGGCAGATTTCACTCTCGCCTTCGCTGATGCCATCGAGGAGGAAGTCGCACTCAAAGCCTCTCGACTCGGCTCGGCCATCAGCCGGCAAAAGATCACGAAGGGGATCAAAGGAGCAGGAGCTCTTGAGGAAGCACAGGCCGCAGAGACGGCGCGGCTCGTGGCTCAGTACCGTATCGAGGCCGAAGGGACCAACGCCACCACGCGGGCGGCATTGAGAAAAGGTCTTGAGCGGGAGCTCGGAGAGTTCGAGGGAGCGTCTGTGGTGCTCCAAAAGCACCTTCCGACAATGGATCTTGGCAACCTCACCCAAAAGGAGATGGTTCGTCTCTTTACGGGCAAACTCAAGGGGCCGGAACTCCAAACAGCGTTGCGGGAAGGCCAGCGCAAATCCCTCCAAAATGCCTTCATCCGCGCCCGGGCTCGAGAGTCGATCACGGCAGAGGAAGCCGTAATGATGGGGACGTTGTTCGAGGACCTAGCCCGAACCGAGACCGTGGTCCTGAGTCAGAAGCAAGGAGCGGCGCTCGAGAAACGTGCTGCCAAGTTGGGGGTCGAATTCAAGCCAGCCGAGGGCGTTGTTGTCGATGCTGAAGTCATGGCCGAGATTCGCCCGGGCGTGGGCTTTTTGAATTGGGTACGAGAGAAGGCCAGGATCGGCGGCTCGTTGTTCCTCGGTGGTCCCGCAGCCGAATTCCGTGGAGGCAAGGCTCGACGCGCCGCCTATACCTACGCCAATCCCGCGCACCGAGAATGGATTATGAAGGAGATCCCCCGGACCTTCACCCTTGCTCGTGGTCAGGAGAAGGAACTCCTCTTCAAGGCTCAAGACATACGCCGCGCCATCTCCGCCGAGGTCGTCTCGGTGTCTCGCGCCTTGGGGAAGAATCCACGCGAGATCGGTGAAGTCTTAAACCGCGCCCGACGCGAAGGGGATCTAGCCACAATCCCGTGGCTCGGTCTACGGGAAAAGGTAGCTCGCGCCGGCAACTTGATCGACGATTTCTCCCGACGCTTTATCGAAGAGGGCATGACCGGACCCTCCGTCAACCGCTTCAAAGAGAACCTTGGCACCTATATGCACACCCACTACAAGGCCCACAACGCCAAGAACTGGACCGATGCCGTCCGCGAGACGGGTGCTTGGGAGGATGCCTTCCGATTCTTCAAAGAGACGATGCCTGACGCTCCAGACTTCGAGATCTATGGCTACATGGGCTGGCTCACCTCCAGGGGCAAGGGGGCGAGTCTCCGTCAGATGGGCGAGGCCCTTCCACGTCAGATCCTCTCGGAGCTCAAACACAAAAAGGACCTGCCACGCGAGATCACAGCCCTGTTAGGCATCGAGGAGTCGTTTATCCCCAACTTCGACCGAACCACCGCCTTGATGGCTCACGATCTCGTAACCACCCAGCTCCAACGCACCTGGCTTCGGGAGCTCATTGAACGGGGTATGGCCCGCAGCCGTCCGTGGGAGGTGCCCAAGGGCCGAGAGGTTGTTCCGATAACCCTTGACCGTCTCTCTGCGAGCGGGCCCGTTTGGGTGGAGAAGACTACGGCCGAGATGTTGGGTATGTTAGAACAGTCCTCGCAGCATTCGATAATAGACACCCTGGCTTTCTTGAACGGTGTTACCAAATTCGGCAAGGTCGGAGTCTCCCCCTCGACCCAATCTCGCAATGTACTGTCCTTGATTCCTATGTTGATCCAGTCTGGATCTCTCACCCTTCGGACAACACTCATTAGCCCACAAGCCGTAGGACAGGCTGCCAAACGCACCAGGGACCTATTCTCCGCCCGTGGGGTCGCCCCTTTCAAGGCGCTTGACGCTGCCACCAAAGCCGAGATCCGCAAGGCCGCCGCCCTTGATCTTCTCAGCCCCGGGGCGCTAGCCGGCGAGCAGCTAATCCATATGGAGCAGGCCGGGAGGATGTTTGCGGGCCGCAACTTCAAGTCCATGCCCGCTAGAGCCTTCAAGTCTGGTTGGGAGTGGCTTGGTCGCACTTATCAAGCGGTGGATGAGGCAGGGAAGTTTTTCTCGTGGCAGCTCAATAAATCCCGTCTCAACTCTCTCGTCAAGACCGACGCCGATCGTGCTTTCATTCGTACCCGATTCGGCTCTGACAACGTCGAGGTCGCGGCGGCTGAGATCGTCAAGGAAACGATGCAGCACTTCCCGCGCACCGCCCCAATCGGTAAAAAGCTCTCTCGCACTCCCATCGCTGGCACCTTCGTTTCCTTCCCGCTCGAGATGGCCCGTAACGCTAAGAACTCGGCCAAGATCTCGGCTTGGGAGATGGAGCACGCACTCGCCACGGGCCGGCTTGATTGGATGACATCAGCCGTTGAGCGATTCGCCGGCCTCGTCGCTGTGGTAGCAGGACCTCCCGCGGCCGAAGCCGTCAACGAGCACCGTCTAGGAATCACCACCCCCATCAAGGAAGCATTCCGCGAGGAACTCGCATGGCCGTGGGCTAGGAATGGCAACTATATGGTGTTGGATCGTGAGGACGGCAAGTGGACGTATCTGGACTGGGGATTCTCCAATCCCCAAAAAGAGATCTCCGAAGCCTTGACCGGGCTGCTTGTCCGTCCCGGCACGATCCCCGAGCGCCTTGGTCGCTTGGTCGAGGACCTAGAGGGGGTATTTGCGGGGGAGGAAATTTTCTTCACTGGCGCCGTCGAGGCGCTCGTCAATCGACGTTTCCAAGGAACGATCACCGAGACCTTCCGAGAAGGTGCGGGGAAGAAGATCTCCGAGAGAGGCTCTCCGGACTACTGGGGTCGGCGTCTGTTCCACTTCACCCGGGCCGTCGCCCCTGGTGGCGCTCTCTCGATGGACAAGCTGCGTAAATCTCTTGATATCCAACCCGACCAGGACTGGCTTATCCCGGGCATCTCCTACGATGTCGGGATACCATCCAAGAGCGCCCAAGAGCGTGAGTTCGAGCCTGAGTTCATCAACGTACTCGGTGGGCCGAGGATCGTCACCGTAGATGCCGAGGAAGTATTCAAAAAGTGGCGAGCCCCCCACCTACGCGGCCTAAAACGGGGTCTGCAAACGGCGCTCATCGAAGACATACGAATCCGCGGCCGGGGTTTCAGCAGCGACCACTTCGAGCGAGAATGGGCTAAGGCTGCAGACGAGATCCAGACCGCTCTCAATAACTTCCGCGAGCTCGGGATTGATGATCGGGTAATGTTTGAGGAGATGCAGAAGGGCTCGATATTCCGCCGCGAAGAGGCGAGGGCGTTGGTCAAAGGCCGAGAGATTCCGTTTGAATTCGCTTTCCAATCGACACTCAGGAGAGCCAACTGATGCCCATCTACGAATACCACTGTGCCGACTGCGAGCTCACATCCACGGATCTCGTCTCTACCTGGCGTGACCGCAAGGACGCCATCCCGTGCCCCAAGTGCGGCAACGATACACGATTCATCATCTCCGCCCCCGGCGCTATCTACCCCCCCTACCCCGAGTATGACGGCGGCAACGTATGGAAAGGTACAGCAATCGAGGGGATCGACGGTGACAACCCCGTCACCCACGAGTCGGTCATCCCCTTCGTGGATCTGGGGAAGTGACGAATTCCACATCCCCGGGTGACGTGATCTGGTACAACCATCGAGGGGACCTATGACAGAAGATAGGCCAGTGAATGATTGGGAGAAACACGCCAGCCTCGTCCTGTTCCGACTCGAGCAGAATGAGAAGAAGACCGAGCAGGTTCGCCAGGAGACGACCGAGCAGCTCAAGATGATCGACCACAAGCTAGACGATATATCGACCAGCGTCACCAAGATAACGACCATCCAACGTCTTTGGTCCTCACTTTTCGGTGGCCTCTCAGGCGGCGCGGTTGTGTTGCTCGAGCTAATCCGTCAAACCCTGACCGGCAAGTAGGCGTGGTGTGCTCTCCCGTGACCAAGCCAAGCACACGGCTGATATCTGCGAGACGATCCTGTGGTCCAACGCTCGACCCGGCTGGGGTGCCGTGGATGGAGAATTTTATGTCAAGATCCTGGAGGTGGGACGTCACCCGTGCGCTCAACGGATCTACTTCGAGAATGGCACCTCGTGGACCTTGTCGAGTGACCACCTCGAGCAACGCGCCACGGACCTCCAGATCTACCGTCGAGGTCGACCCCTGTACTACTTCGAGCACTACCGTCCCCTGGCCGACCACTACATCGCTCTCGACCCGACAGTGAACTATTGGGGATACTACGATTGGGGCAAGGACACGGCTCACTTGGGCCGGCGCCGCGCTTGACATCCGGGCTCGGGTTTCCTATAGAATGAGCAGACCGCAAAACAATCCACGGGAGGTCATTGAGATGATCGACCAAGCGTTATACGAGAAGCGTGTCCAAAAGGCATTCCGTAGATTCGCATTCCTAGTCGTCGCCCTGCTCGTCATCCTTGGGGCGGTAAATCTTGTGGGCTGCAACGGCAACGGCGACCCGCCTCCCGACAACTCTTTCGACTGCGACGACATCCAAGGCTCGTCGGAGGTCCTGACGGTCGCCGATCCCACGGGTGGCTACATCGTCACCTTCAAGCCTGACATCAGCGTGCCCCGGGCGATGGAATCGCTATCTGTCCTCGGCCCTATGGCTGCAAGCGCCGCGGTCGAGCGAGGCTACTACACGGCCACGGGGCAGGTGTTCGTCGAGTCGTTGGATGTGCGTGGCGCGATGTCCTTGAGCGAATCAGAGAACGTGCTCTTCGTCGAGCAGGTCGGCAGGGTGTCTATCCCCACCCCCGTCAACTACAGCGGCCCCGAGGAGGATCCGGTTCCCAAATCGTGGGGGCTTGACCGCTCAGATCAGCGTGATCTACCCCTCGACAACCAATACAACCCCAAAGGCGACGGCGCGTCGACCCACGTCTACATCCTCGACACGGGGCTGGATGCAAGCCACCCGGAATTTACAGGCCGCGTCGGCGAGTGCTTCTCGGCCTATGGCGGCTCGTGTAACTCTGATTCTCACTATCACGGTACCCACGTCGCTGGCACCGCTCTAGGGACGGCTTTCGGCATTGCGAAGATGGCACAGCTCCACAACGTTCAGGTGCTCTCTGGGGGCTCGGGCACCACCGCCTCGGTCATCGCCGGCATCGACTGGACCACCAAACATTGCCAAGAGAACAACTGGCCGTGCGTGGGGAATATGAGCCTCGGTGGCGGCAAATCAGCCTCACTCGACACGGCGCTATGTCGCTCGATCGACGCGGGAATCGCGTGGGCCGTGGCAGCCGGCAACGACAACACCGACGCCTGTAACTCATCCCCGGCCCGCGTGAGGCAAGCCGTGACGGTCGGGGCGACGAAGGACAACGACTCCCGGGCCTCTTTCTCCAACAAGGGTGCGTGTCTGGATATGTTTGCTCCAGGCCAAAACATCAAATCCGCGAAACCAGGCGGCGGCTCACAGAACCTCAATGGCACGTCGATGGCCTCGCCTCACATCGCGGGCGGCTTGGCGATCTGCGCTGATGCCGGCCTCGATCCACGCGACTGCGTCCTCGCCAACGCAACACCCGGCAAGGTAGACGACCCCGGCGCGGGCAGCCCGAACCTACTGCTCTACGTTGGTAATTAGAAAAGGAGACCTAGTATGCCCTGGCCTACAGATCCCGAAGCCATCCTCGCGCTGATCTTTTCGATCATCTCGCCACTCTTGTTGTCCCTGCCGTTCTTCGACGGGTTGACGTCGAGGATGAAGACCATCATCAACACTGTTTTCGCCATGGTCATCTACGGTGCAGCCGGCGCATTTATCTTCGAGGGCGTATTACCGGGCGAGCTATTCGCTTGGGCACTCGCAGCCGCCGGCCTCGCATCCACGAACTACGCTGTCGCAACGCCCATCAAGCGCAAGTTTGTGGGTCTGCCCAAAAGGAAGCTATAGACGAGATTACGATCTTGCCGTCGCATCGCCAGATGCTTCACTGGAGACGGTGAGCCCTCCTTCACTCCTGTAGACAGGCACTGGCCCGTATCCAGTGGCGGGCCACGCCTAACCCGAGGGTACATAGATGAAGGATCGACTATTCGTAGCCATCCGCAAGCCCATAGATGCGGTGACGGACGACGCCGTGAGGTCGTTCAAGCGAGCCGTGGAGGAGATTCAGAAGCTCGAGAGGGTTGAGAGCAAGCCATACTTCTTCGAGAGCGGCGGCAACGTGGAGATGGACGGGAAATTCAAGGTGACGAAGGAGGGGGAATTCGTTTTCGCGGGTGGGGTGTCTGGCTCGGGGGTGGTTGAGGGGGTTCCTCTCACTGCGAAGATCGAATCGGAGTTTGCCAAGGAATGGGACGTCCGCAATTCCGGCAAGCTAGTGGTGGGGTTCTACGTCCGATTCGAGCTCGGCCAGCAGACAGTACGATCCAATTAAACATCCACGGACGCCGGTACGACCCGGGTCAAACGTCCGGCGCGGGGGACAATGAGGTCGGATCGACCTGCCCGGTTCCCCACGACATCTCTGTCGTCCGTGAACAGCCACGAGAGAGGAGTGTACAAACGGCTTTGCTCGGCAACACGCCGAGCTGTCGTGGGATCTCGTGGAGGAGAAAGCCGGTCTGGTACGCCTTGTCTCTCTCATGGCAAAGTCATCATACTAGAACGCGGGCGAGCCACCCGTCGATCACCCGGGCGAACCACCCGATGAAGAGGATGATGGCGACCCATAGCAGCAACATGATTGGCGAGCCGTAGATGAGTCCACGGTAGACGCCGAAATCCTCGTCACGTCCACCATCCACGGGCCGCGTGGGTTCTACGAGCTTCATTGAAGCGGGATCACCCGCATCGAACCGTCCCCCAGAACGCAGCACAGATCAGCTGGGTTGAGTAGGAGGTCGTGCATCCCGTTTGCAGGGATAGCACACATCCAACAGGCCCGTGCTGGAGACGTGGGGAGGATATTCAAATCGGGTCCAAAGTACCAACTCGGCACGACGGGCATCACAGGTCGAGACAAGACGGCCCGGTACCATGCCCACTCGTGGAATTCCTGATGCACGGGCCAGATCGCCGACTCGAGCTCCCGATCCACGAGAGGGTAATACGAGTCGAGGGGCGCCGGTAGCAGCGTCGAGGTCCCGTACTCGTCAGACAGATCGGGATACCATGTATCGATTTCCGTGACTTGAGCCTCCCCGACTTGTAGGGTCAGGAAGGCGACGACGATGGCGACGTGTGTGCGGTGCCGGCTCATTTCTTCTTCCACAGGTAGCGTAGTCCGAAGATCACCACCGCTAACATTAGTCCTGCTAGGATCCACTCTCCGAGCGACATCTGTTACTCCTTTCTCGTTTGGTCGTTGTTATCCACGGCTGCGTCAAACGTCTCCCAGGCTTCGGCGTGGAGATCGCGTACATCCGGCCAAATAGCAATCACCTCGTCGCTCGGAATACCTACCACTGGATACGGGCCAGTGCCTGCGAACTCGCCTAGTTCCTCTCCGTTCTCCTTGCGGAACCTCGGCCCCTGCTGTGCCTCCAGGCAGTCCAGGGCGGCGAGCAAATACCTAGCAGGCATACAATCCGCACACCCGCATGAGCCACCGCCGAAGGCTTGGCATTGCTGATCGTGGTGGTCAACGGTTTTCTTCGCGGCCTTCCGCGCCTTTTCAATCGGGTCGGTCATGGTCTTCCTTTCCATAGGATCGGGGCCGGGGATGCAACCGTCTTCATCGCAGTCCGCTCGGCTCCAGTATTGCGCAAAGTCTCTTCCGCCAAGGTCAATCGGGTTGGTCATTCACGTACCCCCTTACTAGCGATCTCACTCGGCTTCATCGGGTCGGTCATAGGCTCACCATCAGCCACGCCAACAACACGGTCGCCACCGCAGCCAGGTAGCCGACGCCGATCCACAGCCATCTTGATTTCCACTTACTCATCCTTCATCCTTGGTTTTTAGCCTGTCCAAGTAGTCTCTGATTTGAGAAAGCGGAATAACGATCATTTCACCGAACTGTTGAACAACGGTCAGACCAAACGGTTCTTCGTAGTACCAGGCCAAGTTGTTGACATTTCGCCTGTCAGAATAACTGCGAAGATTTCTGGAGCTTCTGTAGAGACCATCGTCGTCAAACTTACCCATCCTTCACCTCTCTGGCCTTCAGCATGGCGTCGGCCTGGTGGAACTGCTCCTCGTCGATCTGAACGCAGTGGTAGTCACTCATCGTCGCCCTCCAGGGCCTTCGCCATTTCTCGATAGTCGGCCAAAGGGACCAAGCGCACTCGAATAGGAACGGCACCATCAGACGGTTTACTGCGAGCCGTAAGGCGTTCCTTGAGCGGCTCTGCCCACCTGCACAGATAGCTCCTTTCGAGTCTCCAGGCCCATGCCGTCGGATGCTTCTCACTTACTCTCATCGTCACCCTCCAGTGGCAGGGCGAGTAGTCGCTCCTCCAAGTCATCAGCGTAGGCGTCGATGCCACCCCACGATCTGGCGACCTCCTTGGCCGCTGCTGCCACCGTTGCTCGCATCTCCTCCTGCCCGGTGCGGAAAACGGGGGTCACATCGAGCCAAGGACCGCACTCAATCTCGACCGGGCGCATGGCAACCTCTGGGTCGCCTTCCCAGTCGACCTCACCGCTGCCGTGGCCGATCTCCTCGTCCTCGACCCGTCCGCACATCCCGCACATCCACTTAGCCATCGTCGGTCTCCTCCAAGACAGTGAGCGACCACCATCGCCAACACCGCAGCCGCCACACAGTCCCCC
>Ga0255055_10002415_pt1 | contig 13212 bp, 11 predicted proteins | sample JV7_2_27_MG_FD_188633 | JGI IMG/M metagenome (GOLD analysis project Ga0255055, IMG submission 188633) | Seawater microbial communities from Jervis Inlet, British Columbia, Canada - JV7_2_27 | ecosystem: Environmental > Aquatic > Marine > Inlet | place: Canada: British Columbia | collected...
CGACTTCACTCGCCGACGTGTGATTCGGCCGCTCACTCAGGCTCAAGGTACAAGGTACAAGGCACAAATCCCACCCGACCGCCCGGGTGGCTAACAGATCCCTTGAGCCCTGTACCTTGAACCCTGAACCTTGTGCCTGCGTGGGTGGGGGGGGGGCCCTCAGTACCAGTCGACGACTTTCAAGCCGGAAACCCGGCTGAACTCGCTGGTATTGTGCGTGACGAGGGTCGCGCGATTGGCGATAGCGGTGCCGGCGATGAGCGTGTCGATGGGTCCGATCGGCTTGCCCCGTTTCTCGAGGGCTGCCCGGAGCGTGGCGGCGGCCCTGGCCTCGGCCTCTCCAAAAGGCAGGAGGTTGACCAGGTCCACCAACTCGGCGAGCTGCTTCCGACGTTTCTTGGGGGACGACGATTTCGCGATGCCGACCTCGAGCTCGTAAAGCACTATTGCGGGCACACCGATGTCGGATGGGGGAGTCTCGAGAAGGCGTTCCGCGACGCGTCCCTTTCCCTTGAAAAAGTAGATCAGCGAGTTCGTGTCGAGGACGAACATCAAAGAGATTCTCGCGGCAGGTCCTTTGGTTGCTTTGAACGGATCTGTTTCGCCTCCGGGAAGTCGGTCCACGTCCCGGCCAGACGCACGATGTTCTCAGGCCAGTGGTTTGAAATCTTCCTGCGGATGAGGCCTGCGACAAGACTGCTCACCGACACTCCGGAAGACGCCGCAACTGATTTCAGTTTTCGAGCGGTCTCGTCCTCGAGATAGAGGGTGATCTGAGCCATTCTCACCTCCAATCCAAGTATACTCTAACATATACGTGGATTGCCACTGATATGGTCTCCAGGAATTGATCCGCCCACCCAATCGGATACAAGGTTCAAGGTACAAGGTGCAAGGCACAAGTCCCACCCGACCACGCGGGTGACCTACAGATCCCTTGAGCCTTGTGCCTTGAACCCTGAGCCTTGAAACCTGAACCCCGGTGTGTGGGCGTGTGGAATCACCAACTCCGGCGCACGGCCTCCTCGGCAACCCACGAATTGGTCGACATCGGCCAGTCGTGGTCGCGGCTCCAGGAATTGAGCTCGCGCAGCAGGCGGCTGTACTCCCTGCCGGCGTCGTCCGGCCATTCGGCCCGATTTTCAGGCAGCGCTTCGACAGCGGGGAAATACGGTGTGGCGTCGTGTTCTGCGATGGTCTCCATGACCACCTCCAATCAGCCCCGGGCGGTGGACGTTGTCCGGGTTTACACTATGGCATAAATAAGGTGTAAATACAAGAAATTATTCCCAGACTTGCAGGAAAATCGTCGTTCATGCTTTTGAGGCGAGCTGGTCACGCAGAGCCCGGAGCCGGTTGGATACCGTCACCGGATAGGGCTCGATGCTGGTGTCGAGGCAGCACATCGCAGCCGGCAGTCGGTGTAGCTCATCCGCGGCCCTCTCTCGCGCCGCGTCGAGACTGTCGTCGCCTCCGGACAGTCGTCGACCACCACCCATCACCGGTACAAGGAGCGGCCGGCCCGGGAGGTCGTCATCCACCAGTCCTACGGTGTCTCTGACCGCAACCCCGTGTTCATCTTTTTCGCGCCACACCTGCTTGACGCCTGGCAGTGTGGCCTTGTCGGTCGACAACTTGAGCAGCGGCCGGTCGTCGAGCTGGGCCAGCTTGTAGACGATGTCGAGGTTGGGCGCGTCCTCGGAGGTGCCGAGGCGGGTGCCGACGCCGAAGGCGTCGATCGGCGCACCGGAACCCACGAGCTTCTGTACGCCGTACTCATCGAGGTTTCCCGAGGCGAAGATCTGGATGCGCTCGAGCCCGGCCGCGTCAAGCCGTTCGCGAGCGGCTACGGCCAGGGCGATGAGATCACCCGAGTCGAGACGGATGGCGCGCACTTTGAAGGACCCGCCAAGCTCCTCGGCGAGGGCGATCACGCGCGCGACCCCGCGCATCGTGTCGTAGGTGTCGACCAGCAGCACGGTCTCCGGATACACCTCGACAAAGCTGCGGAACGCCTCCATCTCGTCATCCAGAGCCTGCACCCAGCTGTGGGCCATGGTGCCGGTTACTGGGATACCGAAACGTTCGCCCGCCTCGACGTTGGAGGTGGCGTTGAAGCCCGCGATCCGTGAGGCGCGGGCGCCGAAGAGGCCGGACTCGGTGCCATGGGTGCGGCGGAGACCGAAGTCCACCAACCCGCGGCCGTCAGCTGCCAGCACAACGCGCGCCGCTTTCGAGGCGATCAGGGTTTGGAGGTGAACCTGGTTCATGATCACGGTCTCGAGAAGTTGGGCCTCGATGATCGGCGCCGTCACCCGCAGGATCGGCTCGCCGGCGAAGGCCACGGTGCCCTCGGGCATCGCCTCGACATCGCCCGAAAATCGGAGGTGCTCGAGGAGCTCGAGGAAATCGGTACGGAATTCGCCAAGGGAATCGAGGTACTCGAGATCGGACGCACTGAACTGCATCCTCTCGAGATGCTCGAGGACCGTGGCGAGGCCGGCCACGAGCAGAAAGTTGCGGCCGGCCGGCAGCCGCCGCACGAAGAGGTCGAAGGTTGCCCGCCCGTCGATACCGTTGAGGTGGTAGGCCTGCGTCATGGTCAGCTCGTAAAGGTCAACCACCAGGGCCGAAGGGTTTGGAGGGGCTGTGGTCATTCGGGCATTCCAGCCAGGATCTCGACACCTGCTGTCCTCATCTCCTCGAGGGCGCGTTCGCCGTCACCGGCCTCCACCTCGACCGCCCGGGTACCGTCGACCAGAAGCACCGCGTCGAAACCCGCCTTGATCGCGTCGAGACAGGCCGCACGTACGCAGTACTCCAGCGCCAGCCCGCACACTACCACCCGATCGATCCCGTGTGCACGAAGGACCTCGTCGAGGCGAGTGCCCTCGAAGTCGGAGTAGGCCTCGCGGTCGGAGGTTGTCGCTTTCTGCACGACGCTGAAAATCGGCGGCAGCTCGAGGCCAGGATGGAGCTCGGCTCCGGCGGTTCCCTTGACGCAGTGCTCGGGCCACAGCCCTCCCTGGGCGGTGAACGAGCAGTGATCGGCCGGGTGCCAGTCGCGGGTCACGAAGATCGGCAGGCCGGCCAGGGAATAGACCCGCAGCGCCTGGTTGACAGTCGGCAGGATGGCGTCGCCGTCGGCCACCGGCAGCGCCCCGCCCGGAAAGAAATCAACCTGCGGATCGACCACCAACAACGCGTCGTGCGGCTGTAGCATCGTCGCCTCCTCCTACACACTCATATGCTACCGGATGTACGTATGGTTCCTGTGACGTGGAAATGCAACCCCACCCGTGTCCGCGTCCGCGTCCGTGCCCGAATTCGCTATCGCAATCGCTATCGGTATCGGTATCGGTATCGAAATGTCGAGTGGGCTGGGGGTTTTTCGATAGCGATAGCGATCCCGACAGCGATAGCGATCAACATTCCCTCGCGCGACCGCGTATGATGCATGAAGCCGCGGCCGGAACAGGCCCCAAACGATTCGTCGGGCGACTGAACTGGACTAAAGTGGGCGGAGAAGCCTCGAAACATCCAATTTTCGACCGAAAACCACATTCAAGTGGGCGGAATGTGGAATTTTCGGAGTTTTTCTCACATTGTCTGTTGACTCATCGATAGGAGTTGCCTGATGACCGCAGCGAAATCCCGCACCGTCTACTCCACCGACAAGGGTCGCGTGTGTCCGAAGTGCGGTTGGCCGGAGAAGAGCTGCCGCTGCTCTTCCCGAATGGACGAAGCCGTGCCGGATAGGATCACTGCTCGGCTCCGGATCGAGAAGGCGGGCCGGAAGGGAAAGACGGTGACGGTCGTCGAGAGCCTGCCCCGAAACCCGGCCTTTCTCAAGGATCTCGCCGGAGAGCTCAAACGGATCTGTGGTTCCGGCGGCAAGGCGGGTGGAACCCACATCGAGATTCAAGGCGACCACCGCGACAAGATCAGGGACCATTTGCGCGCTAAAGGATGGGTCGTCAAGGGCTGATTGCTGGCCTGCTACACTGCCCGGGTAAAACACTCGGAGGTGCGACATGAAGCGCGATTCTTGGCCGTTGGCTGTGGTCCTGGTTCTATTCATGCTGTTGGCGTTGGGAACAGCTGTCGCGCAGGAGGCCGAAAGCAGTCAAGAGGCCGAACCCGCTGCAGAGGCCGAAGCCGCGCCTGAGGCAGAGACGTCCGCAGGCACCGACTTCGGGACCACCGTCGATTTCTCGCCGCTCAATGGAGTGACTCTCGACGGGAGTGCCGGCGAAATTGACGTGCGGAGGGTCGAGTTCGAAGTGGCCGGTGCCAAGGGCGGCGGAATCAAAGGCGCCTTCAGCTCCGGCGACGCCGACATGAACGCGATCATCACCACCCGGCTTGGTTGCGCTACGAAGGCCACCACCAAATGGAAGATCGATATCTTGGTCGAGTTCCTGGATGCAGACGGCAAGGTCATCGATCGTGTGGGGAATAGCGTGAGCCTCAAGAACAACGAAAAGACCTTCGACTTCAAACACACGACCCTGAGGTGGGCGGTGGACCACATCGACAAGGTGCGGATCACGGTCCAGGCGAAGGAGTAGCACAAGCCGCGGGCCCGTCTCCGATCGAATGCTAGGAGTTAAGGGTAAAGAGTCAAGAGGAAGGGTTAGGTGGTCTTAACTCTTAACTCTTAACTTTGGCTATTGCGGGTGGCCTCCATTGCGTCGCAAACCCATAGCCTTTCGGGCGCGGAGACAGGTTTAAATCCCGCCGTCGCCGTCCCGCATCAGATTCCTCAGGATTCGGGCAACTCTTTCGAGCAGCGGCAGGTGCCGCTCCTCCAATCCCCGGGCTGAGAGGACGAGTTCCTCGGTCACCCGCGCACGGGTCCAGGTCTCGGTAGTGCGCAGATAGGCGCGAGGTTGGCGTTTCACCACCGCGGTCAAACGGGCGAGAGCTTCCCGCAGCTGGTCCTCGACCGGTGGGGGAGGGGCTGACTGTCGGACCGGAACCGGGGCGTCCGGTGACCGCTCGATCGCCTCGAGGGTCAGGCGGTGGTATTCACCAGATGGAGTCTCTCGGTCCACCGCCGACTGCGGCGCGTCGGGCAGCGCGAAGTATGCCCTTTCGGCAAAGGTCTCCTCTGGCTCGATCTCGGGCCGGGCCTCCTGCTCGGGATCCATCGGCCGTCCCCGTGATTCGAGTGATGCCGCGATCGGCTCCGCGACCACAGTTTGTCGGAGGTCCTCGATCCTCCGCACCATCGCCCGTTTGCGATCGCTCGATGAGGCCATCGCGAGCTCATCCGGGGGCGCGTTCTGGGCCAGATTATGTGGTGACTCACGGCCGCTGACCACGTCGGCGATGGTCTCCTCGGGCACGCTCTGGAAAAGGTCCCGGAAGTCACTGAGGGTCATGGTTCCGACCGCCCCCTGGTCCTGGAGGTTGCGAAACATCTTGATGAACTGAAGACGGTCGAAGAAAAGCTGCGAGTAACGGGTTTTCGGCCCCCGCCGACCCACTTTTGGAAGCAAACCCTGCTGTACGTAGTAGGCGATAGTGCGCCGGTCGAAGCCGGTCTGCTCCTCGATCTCGTCGATCGTGTAGGTGCGCTCATCGATCATGCTTCGACAGTACCAAAGGGACGGAAACACTGTCAAGAACTGTTGACTTTTGGTGGAAATGTCAATATACTGTTGATTGCTGTCAAAAACTGTCGTCAACTGGGAGGTAACGATGGAGTCTGTGAGGAAATATCTGTCAAAATTGGAGTTAGGTAGGTCGACGGTGTACAGAAACCTGACAATGTTTGCGGTCGAGTGGACATTGGACGAAGGCCTGGACTACCTGACATTGGCCGACGCCATCAAGCTCGGGGTCGCCCAGGTGTCCGAAATTTCGGACGGAGGCAGCGTTCCAGAGCTGCTTTTCGAGAATTTGGCCGACCTTCCGGTGCTGATTCTCGACGGCGAGGAGCTCCTCGGGGCCAAACAGAACCGAACCGTCAACCTGACCATCCTGGCGCCGGCCGGAAAGACCATAAAAATCCCGGTTTCGTGCGTCGAGGCGGGGCGGTGGCGGCGCGAATCGTCACACCTCGAGATGTCGGACCGTCATCACTTCGCCCGCGGCCGTGCGGTCAGAAACGCCTCTGTTTCGCACTCGATGCGGCGGGACGGCAGCCGGCGCTCCGACCAACGGAGGGTGTGGGCCGATATCTCCGCCAAGGCCTCCCGCATGGAGGCGCCGTCGGCGACCCAGGCGATGGCCGAAATCTTCGACCGCCATCGCACCTCGCTCGAGAGCTTCGTCGAGGCATTCACCCACGGCGAAAAACAGACCGGCGGCCTTTTTGCCATCGGCTCCGAGATCGTTGGCCTCGATCTCTTTGACCGCCGCACGACCCTCGCCGCTATGCTGCCGAAGCTGGTGAGGAGCTACGCGATCGACGCCATGGAAATTGAGAAGGAGGACGGCAAGGGTGCGAAGAAGAAGGATGCGAAGGCATTCCTCGCCAAGCTCGGCGAGGCGGAGATTCTGAGCTACGACGCGGTCGGTCTCGGCAACGATTTGCGGCTGACGAGTCCAGGTATGGTCGGTGGCGGCCTTGACGTCGACGGCCATCTGATCCACCTGGCTGCTTTCGCCACGGATTCCGAGTCCGAGAATGGTCGGGCCGACTCCGGCAACATGGCGCGAATGCGCTCCCGCCGGAGGTCGTACGGGCGCCGGTGAAGAGTACCCCACGTGCTACCATCGACGTTGTAGCCGAGAATCAAACGGAGCATGCGGATGATAGTGATCACCGTCCAACAGCCGGCCTCAGAACCGGTCACCGACCGGTTCGATATCGACCGCATCCGTATCGGTCGCGAGGCAGACAATGACCTCGTGTTGGAGTCCGACAGCTGCTCCCGATACCACGCGGAGATCCTCTTGGGCCGTGGCGTTTACAAGATCGTCGATCTCAACAGCACCAACGGCATCTCGGTCAACTCAACCAGGGTGCAGGAGCAGCTGATCGCCAATGGAGACTCGGTGGAGATCGGCGTCTACACGCTCAGCCTTTCGATCCCCCAGGAGGAGACACCGAAGACCACCATGATGTCGATGGCCGACGTGGCGCCGAAACCGGAGGAGCCGAAGCCGGAGCCACCTCCGAAAGTGCTCTACCTCAACCGGCTGATCGGCAGGGGAGGCGAGAGCAGCCTCAAGATGGCGGAAGGTGTCGAATACTCTATTGGAAGATCACCGGGCGCTGACATGGTGGTTGACGACGCCCAGTGCTCGGGCCGCCACGCGGTGGTCATTCTCCGCGGCGACCGGTGCACGGTGCGTGACCTCGACAGCGCCAACGGCACCTTCGTCAACGGTGAGCAGGTCGACCAGGCGGAAATCCACCCCGGCGACCGCCTCACGGTCGGCCGCACCGAGTTCGCCATCAGCGAACAGCCGCCGCAGACGGCCGACGAAGATGTCCTGCTGGCCCGCACCCAGCGCGGGTTCGCCATTCCGGATCACGAACAATCCGCTACCGCAGGAGACAACGCGTCCGGCCTCGGCCGCGGTCTGCGGTGGGGCCTCGCCGCCGCTGTTGTCGTGGCCCTTTTGGTGATTGCCGCCGCGGTGACGTGGAGATTGGCCAGGCTGCAGCCGGAGACCGGTGCGTCGGTCGAGACACCGGCTGCGGGCGGGCCGGGCGAAATCATGGTCCAGGTGGAGCCGGTGGAGTACAAGGAGCTGGTCTTCAGCGTGACCGCGGCCGGCACCGTCACCCCGCAACGGCGGGTCACCGTCAGCGCCGAGGTCGGGGCTCGTGTGCTTTCCGTTGCGGTCGGCGAGGGTTCGGCGGTTCGCGCGGGTGGACAGCTGGTTCGCCTCGACGACCGCGAAATTCGGCTGCAAATACAGGAGGCCTCGTCATCGGTGTCGCGTGAGCAGGTGGACCTCGCGAAGTCGGACTTCGAACGCAAGGAGCGGTTGTTCGCGGACGGCGCGGTCACACGATCGGCCCTTGACCAGGCGAAGAACAACTACCTCAGCCTCGATGCCGCCTACCGCACGGCCCAGGCGCGGATCGCCCAGCTTCGAGAGCGCGCGGCCAAAGCCGTTGTCGCGTCACCGCTAACCGGGGTGGTGGCACAGCTCCTCGTTGAACCGGGCGAGTTCGTGGGCCCGGGCACGCCACTGGCCGTGATCGAGGACATGGAGGAGGTCCTCGTGGTGGTCGAGGTCGCCGACCGGGATGTGGTGCGACTGCGCCCTCTGCAGGTCGCGGAGGCCACCACCGACGCCTACCCCGGACGGGTGTTCCAGGGAGTCATAGAACGGGTGGGAAGCGTCGCGAACCCGGTCACCCGGAGCTTCGAAGTCGAGGCCAGGATCGGCAACCCCGAGGGCGAGATGCGCAGCGGCATGATTACGACCATTCGGATCCTGCTCGAGAAACGGCGATGCCTGGTTGTGCCCGCGGCCGCGCTCCTTGATGAACGTGAGAGCGAGGCACGGGTGCTCCTCGTCTCGGGCGGCACGGCCCGCAGCGTCGAGGTGGGCATCGGCAGTCGTCAGGACCGGGACGTCGAGCTCGTCCGGGGGCTTGCCGAGGGTGATGAGGTGGTGGTCTACGGCCACGACCAGGTGCGGGATGGCCAGCCGGTTGCGACCTACCGCGAGGACTGAAGCCGCGGGAGTCAGGAGACTGAGCCGCGGAGCGGCGACATATGGTTAGCCTGGGCGTTAACCCGCCGGCGGCAGCGAATCGTGGCCGAGGCCGGGGATCGCCGGCCATCGGCCACTCGCTGGCGACGGTGCGTCACGACGGCCGAAGGCCGTCAGTAACCCCAGGATTTGTCGAGAAAAAATATGAACAGCCCCCGGAGGGGGCGGCAGATATTTTCTGCGGCGTGAGCCGCAGAGATTCCAGGCGACGCATCTGTCGCCGCTCCGCGGCTTTTCTCTTTTTTCGAATCCTTAACCTGGGGCTCACGCCCCAGGCTATTCATATGTCGCGCCTCCGGCGCTCATCGACTCCTGAATCCAGACTCTTCTTCAAAAAAATCGTTGTCCGAGTACGTTCCAGAAGCGGAACTCGCGCTCGCCTTCGCCGGTACGTACAAGCACCGAGTAGATCACCGGCAATACGATCAGGATCAGTACGGTGGCGCCGATCAGACCGAAAATCACGGCGCACGCCAGCGGAGACCACAGGGCGCCGCCCCAGATCGCCAGTGGAGTCAATCCACCGATGGTGGTGATGCTGGTGAGGAGGACCGGCCGGAAGCGGAGTCTGCCGGCTCCCAACAACGCCTCGAGCCGGCGCTGGCCCTCCACCCGCTGCAGGTAATTGGCAAAGTCTGTGAGCACGATGGAGTCGTTGATGATGATTCCGGTCAAGCTGACGACGCCGATGAACGCCATCAGGCCGAAGGGATTGCCAGTGATGAGCAGCCCGACGAGAGCTCCGGTGAGGCCGAGCGGCACCGTCAAGAGGATCACCACCGGCTGTATGAAGGAGTTGAACTGGATCGCGAGCAGGGCGTAGATCAGCAACATTGCCAACAGTAGCGCTTCCCACAGACCGGCGAACGACGCACGCCGTTCCTCCTCCTCACCGCCGAAGGCGAGGTTGTAGCCCTCGGGCAGATCGAAGTCACTCAGCCGCATCCGGACGTCACCGAGGACCTCGTCGGCGAGCCTTCCGGAGGCGTCGGCCTCGACGGTCACCAAACGCCGCCCGTCGCGGTGGAGGATGGTCGTGAAGCCCAACTCCTCGCGTACCGTGGCGAGTTCGTTGAGCGGCAGTACCGCCCCTTCTTTCGACGGCAGGTAGAGCCGCTCGAGGGAGGAGGTCTCCGTGACCGAGCGCCGGTCGAGACGGACCACCACCGGGATCTCGTCGTCGTCGCCCCTGAAGTGGGTAGCCACCTCGCCGTTGAGGGCCATAAGCACGGTGCGCGAGAAGGAGAAACTGTCGACGCCGAGCATCGCCGCCTGGCGGCGATCGAGGTCGAGCACGAGACGCGGCGTGGTGTCGCCGAGCGTGTTGCGGAGGTCGGTGATACCGGGAACCTCCTTAACGCGCTCTTGGATGTCCCGTGCCAACCCGGCTAAGACCTCCAGGTTCGGCCCCGTGATCCGCACCTGGATTGCCGCGCCGCCCACCGGGCCCTGCTCGAGGACCTTCGGTACCACGGTGGCGCCGGCAATGCGGCGGAGCTTGGGGGCGAGCTCGCCCACGAAGTCGTCGGCGTTGCCCCCCTCGAGGTTGACCAGCACCTGCGCGAAGTTGGTGCGCTCCCGTTCGCGTTCGACGTTGTAATAGATCATCGGGCTGCCCTTGCCGATGTTGACCGTGAAGTCGCGGATCCCGGGTTCTGAGGCAAGCAGCTCCTCGACGCGTTCACTGATCAGGCTGGTGGCGGAGATGTTGGCCTCGCCGGGAAGGCGGATGTTGATCAGAAAGAGGCTCTTCTCCGCCTTTGGGAAGAGCTGCAGGCCAAGCACCTGGATGATCATGAGGCTGAGGCCGAACGCAGCGAAGGCCAGGAAGAGGGTCAGCGAGCGGTTGCGCAGGGCCCATTTGACGATCTCGGTGTAGGTATCGAGTGCGCGTGAGCTCTCGGCCGCGTCTTCGGCTGGCGGGGGGAACCGGCGCCATAGGGTATAGCAGAGAAGCGGGATGACGGTGAATGCCACCAGAAGGGAGCCCGAGAGGGCGTAGATCACGGCCAGCGGCATGGCCGACATGAAGGCGCCCAGGTTGCCCTTGAGCATGAGCAACGGAACGAATGCGGCGATGGTGGTGAGGGTCGAGGCGAGGACCGGCAGCTTGACCTCGTCGACGCCGACGATGACCGCCTCCCTGAGCTCACGGCCCAGCTCTACGTGGCGGCCGATATTTTCCACCACCACCAGACCCGAATCCACCAGCATCCCCATCGCCAGCACCAGACCGAAGATCGAGACCTGGTTGAGGTCGACGCCGGTGAGGCGCATCAACGTCAGGGCGATCAGCACCGCCAGAGGGATCGACACCGAGACCACGAGTCCCTGCCGGGCACCGAGGAAGAGGCTGACCATGAGGATCACGATCAGGCCGCCGCCGAGGGCGTTCCAGCCGAGGGTGGCGAGCAGGCTGGAAACGCTCAGCCCGCGGTCGGAGACGAGCCGTGCTTCGAGACCCGGCGGCAGGTCGCGCCGCAGGCTGCCGACCGTTTCGCGCACCCGATCCGCCACCGCGACAGTGTTTGTGCCGCCTCGCTTGACGACTGTCAGCAGCAGCGCCGGTTCGCCGTTGGTGCGTACCAGGTACCTCGGATCCTCGTAACCATCGTGGATCGTCGCCACGTCACGCAGCACGACCAGCGAGTCACCGAAGCGACCGATCACGGTGTCGCCGATATCCTCCATGCTTCGATACTCGTTCGGGTTCTCCAGCAGGTAACGGACCGAGCCGACGTCGAGAGTGCCGCCCGGGACGGCGGCATTTTCGAGGCGCAGGATCTCGGAGATCTGAGCGAGCGGGATTCGCAGCTGTGAGAGGCGCTCGTTGTCCACATCGACCAGGATCCGGCGCTCGGGCATGCCCTCGATCTCGACACTCGACACCCCCTCCACCTCACGCAGCGCGCCCCGGAACCTGGTCGCCTCACGGTGGAGGAGGCGATAGTCGTCGCCACCGGCGATCGACATGATGGTCAACGGGATCTCGCCGGTGTTGTAGCTCATCACGACGGGCTCGTCGGCGTGCTCCGGGAGATCCGGCGCCACCTCGTCCACCTTCTGCCGAATCTGCTCGACCACGTCGGCGGGCTCGGTCTCGTCGCGGACAGTGATCTTGAAGAGCGACAGGCCGGAGATCGAGGTCGACTCGACGATCTTGACGTCGTTGAGTTCGGTGACCGCGTCCTCGATGGGCCGGGTGACCAGGCTCTCGACCGTTTCCGGGTCGGCGCCCATGTAAGTGGTGACAATCCGGCAATCAAAGGCGTCGAACTCGGGGTCCTCTCCCCGCGGCAGGGTGATGAACGACCAGGCGCCCGCGATCAGCAGCGCCGTAACCACCAGGATGCTGACCCGGTAATACCGCAGCACGCCGGTGATGAGCGCCGGCGAGCGGATGCCTTGTGGTGGGGCGCCGGACGCCTCCGTCATGACCGACGACCTGTGATCGGGCTGTTCATCGGGGGGTGGTCTCCTGCATCATAGTAGTGAACCAAGAGTACTATGACCAAAACCCATGAGCTCATCGCAGCAAAGGAGGTACGACGCCATGACACGAATTCGATTGACAGCCGTGGTCCTCGGAGCCCTGGTGATGGCAGGCGCGGCGTTCGCCGAGGAGCTGTCGCTGGCCGATGCTATCGAAAGCGCGCTGGCTGACAGTCCGCAGGTGGCGGCAGCTCAGGCCGAGGTGGAGTTTGCGGAGCACGGAGCGAAGGCAGCTGGATCGGCTTCGTGGCCGACCCTGGGGGTGTCCGGCAGCTACGGCACGTTCAGCGGTGATGTGCTCTACGGGAGGTTCATTCCGGGCGTGCCCGGTGATGGCTCGATGCCGGTCGGGCAATATGACCGCAATGCCACCGCGGCCGTCGAGCTCAAGCAGGTGCTCTACGCCGGTGGCGGCATCGATGCCGCCAAGCGGGCGAGCGGCGTCGAGAGCCGGATGGCGGCGGAAGGGTTGCGGGCGCGGCGCCGCGAGCTTTCGTACCAGGTCACCCGCGCCTACTACGAGGTGCTGTTGGCCGAGAGACGCGCCGAGGTGGCGACGAAGAGCATCGAGCGATCCCAGGAGAGCCTCGATATGATCACGCTGCTTTTTGCCGAGCAGGAGGCGCTCAAGGTCGAGCTCCTCGGTGCCGAGGGACAGCTCGCGGCCGACAAGCTCGCCCTCCTCGAGGCCACCAATGACCTCGATCTCGCCCGTCGCTCTCTCAACCGATTGCTCGGTCGTCCGCAGGAGGGGGAGCTGAGCCTCAGCGACTCCCTCGAGGGACGTCTCCAGGTGCCAACCGAGGCGACCGGCGTCGAGGGTGCGGCCGCGGCCAACCCCGGCGTACGGATGGCGGGCCTCGGTGTCGAGCAGGCTGACGCCGCCCTCGGCAGCGCACGGTCGCTGTCGCGGCCCAAGCTCGAGCTGTCTGCGATCTACACATGGATCGACAACGAGCTCTTCTTCGAGGGCCAGTACGCGGGGGCAGTGGTCAACCTCTCGATCCCGTTCTTCCAGGACATCAAGGCGGG
>Ga0255055_10002416_pt1 | contig 13211 bp, 15 predicted proteins | sample JV7_2_27_MG_FD_188633 | JGI IMG/M metagenome (GOLD analysis project Ga0255055, IMG submission 188633) | Seawater microbial communities from Jervis Inlet, British Columbia, Canada - JV7_2_27 | ecosystem: Environmental > Aquatic > Marine > Inlet | place: Canada: British Columbia | collected...
CATAGATGCCATTAACTTTTTCAAGTCAGCGGCATTTCTGGGAACACTACTTGAAAATGACTCCATGTTAGGGATATTGAAACCCCCTCCAGTTTCATCATTGTCATCATCTTCTTCAGTAAATCCATCCACTTGCGATTTAATCCACAAAAGGTGCTTCAAATACTTAGTAAAAGGCCATCGCTTCACTTCTTCAACGTCTTTGTTAAAGTAGTGGGCTACTGCATAGAAGCCGGACTCAATCCGAACCTCTTCTCTAAGTTTTTTTGCACCACCTCTGTGAGACCAAATGACGCTTGTATTTCGGCAGACAATAAAGTATACACCAATGGTTTGAGTTTGCTAACATCAAGGTTTGCAGGTACTACTACACAAGCATCAATAAGAGTCTTGATAAATACATCATCACCTTTATTTGGGTCCTTTTGTAGGTCCTTTGTCATTTTGATAATGTCTTCACCAGGCAACTCTCTCCACTTGAATAATACACCTTCGATATTCGTTGAAAGCAACTCTTCGCTGACATATATTTTATCATAGTCTGTCTCCGGTAGATTTACCTCTGGAGATTGACTCGGGACCGCTTGGGTCTCGGGTGTTCCGGGTTTCGGTTTTTTATCCCCTATCATGTCATCACCTAAGTTGATTCATCGAAATAACCGTAACCGATGAAGGTATACTCCATATCAGGTGCTTCCTTACCATCCGTCTCGAATGGAACGGCCTTCTGGATAACAGCGTACAAAGCTCCACGTCTCTTGAAGCCAAAGGCATCTTTGAATTCGTCATCGACGATTACTTCAACCTTTACTGGCGTGCCACCTGCTTTTTGCGTCTTATACAGGGTGTTCAGTACTGTGTGGCTTGGGCTTGACGATTTGACCGTGACAACTATGGTCACCGCGTCAGAGGGGTCGATATTGAAACCGAGCTCCCCCGTCAATCCCTGAATCAACGTGTTTTCTGCTTCCGGCGTTATTCCAAATCCGTCTGATGCAAGGTCATCGACAACAGTGTTATCCACGTATAGGTCACACTTTTGAATGTCGAAGACAACTGGTTCATGTACCATTTTTATTCACCTCAGATTTGTAACGCCAGATTCATTGTTATCTGCTGTATGTGTCCTGTTAGTTTGGCAGTTATGAAGACATCCCTAAGGATTCTGTCTTCCTTGTCTACAGTTGGTATGTTCGCGAATATAGGCATCTGGATTTCGTAACCTTTATAGAGAATACTGTTCTCAATATATGGTACACGAAGGGCTCCATTACCCACAGCGACTTCACATGCCTCTGCGATAGAACTTTCTACCAAACTAAGACCGCTTGGTGTGTAGGGCACTATGCTGTTCATAATCAAGTATGACAATCTCTCAGTAATTAGTGCTTCGAGGTAGTACCTGGTTCTCACCAAGTCCACATACTTGTATGCGTCGCTAGTATCCCTTGTCAAACCATCACTCGCGACATCTTGCGAGAACTTTGAGATAACCACGTTGATGTAGTCGGCTTCAATGGTACCTACTTCGGTCTTCGTGAAATAGGCGTCCATCTCAATACCGTCAAGTACTTTCCACATCATCTTATCCCAAGGTTGCACACCGCTTAACATTCCTGCTAAGGCAGCGCCAACGTCGTTTGTGTCATCCTGGTGGACCAATGTTACAAGGTGCCTCGTTGTAAATGTCTTTATCGGGTCTGTAATGTCTGTAATAGACATTCCAGTTGCCCAAGCACCCATAGCACATGCAATCACTTGGTACAAATCACAATAGTCGTCCAAGAAGTCTGTCCAGTCTGATATAAACTGATTAGAGACAGGACTCATTGCAAGGACAGTTAACTGTGCATTCAGTTCCTTGATTGCAGTAACCAACGCTGCCCAGTCAGTGTAATAGTAGTCTATGTTTACACTACCGGTTCCGCTAACCCATATTTGTCCGGTTATGGGGTTCAACATTGCCTTTGATGCTCCTGGGTCAGTTGGCACGCCATCTGTATACTCGAAAGTAAAGGTGGCGATAGCTGGCTCTGGTATTCCCGCGATGTTAGTGTTTGCAAGTGTCTGTACTGAACCTTGTGTGACAGCTTCTGCTACAACAGCTGTGTTTGTAGCTCTAACAAAGTATGCTTGGGCAACTCCTTGTCCAAATATCATTTGAGCTGCTTTGTATATGTCAGTCGTACTTCCGAAGTACGTAGCCACATCAGCAATGTTAGTCAGTAGCATTGGTGTGTTGTCGGTAGCTGAACCACCGTCTTCACGGCCAACACAAAGAACAATTCCATAGTCTGGTATGGTTGCACCTACAGCCTGTATGGATGTGTCGATTATTATCGGGTCTACTGGCATTTTCTTTCCTCCAATATATATTGGGCGTTCACATTACTCATCCGCTTATCGGGCTTACTCTCCGGCTTTTCTGATAGCCGCTTTGAGCTTCGTCATGTTGCTGTAGTCCTTGGGGTCTAACTCCAATTTCTCAGCCAACTCGTCCAACTCATCGCGGGTCATGTCGCCGAGGTCGTAATCGTCCAGATTGATACCCTCATCAGCTGGGGGCTCCTCTGGAACATCCTCAGGAGTTTCCTCCTTAGGTTCTTCCTCTTTGACCGGTTTTGGCTCCAGTTTGGCGGGCTCCTCTTTCTGTTCTTTTACTTTTGTAATAGTGATAAGACCTTGCTGTTTGGCCTTCAACAATTCATCAGGGAGTTCACCCTTATGAATGTGCGTCTGGCCAGACTGTAGTATCTTACCAATACTCAAAAGCTGAACATTGGTTTTTCCCTTTATCTCATGTTTCATATTGTCACCTCTACGTCCTCTACCTCCACTTCCTCGATGTCTTCTTTAGTCGTTGTGTAGTCCTCAAGATGTCTCATATGAACATCGAATTGCCGTCTCCTTTGATATTCGCCGGGAGTGAGGTTGTCAAGGTTGTTTATATCCGGTTGTGTAATAATAACTAAGTCAATCGAGTTCTCTGTTTCAAACTCAAAGAATTTATGAAGTATTCCTGCTATTTCGTCCGCAAGTAATACACCATTAATAAAGTCTCCACCATCTACACTACCATAGTCTTTAGTATAAACATTAATCGAAAGGTTATCGTACTTCTCCCCTCCATGTAAAGTCGTAACCCATTTAGATGTGAATGTAACTTCGAAATCGGTACCATCATCAGGTTTATCACCTGTTAACCAGACGATTTCATTAGTAGATGTAGATAATTCATAATCGGTATCTAAAACAAAGGTATGCAATAATCCACTCTTATATCCAATAACTTCAACAATTGTCTTCGTCTTAGTCATTGAAAGAGCATAATCATCAGTACCAGAGACGAATGTAATTGTATCCTTCGTTTCGTTCGTAGTTACACGTCTCTTATTATTAGGAGTATAAACATCTCCTGTAAGAATTGAATATTCCAACACGATACAAGGCCAAACATCTGTCTCCCATTGATTTGCATATCGTATGGGTATCGTGATAGTTTGACCTTTAACCACATAGTCAGATGGAATCATTTCATATATTCTATTCTTTAATTCAAGGCTCAACACGTGCAACACCAAATACCTTTGTATTTGCATAGTGTTCGTAATCGAATCGTTCAATTACTTTCCACTTGCGTTCTTCTGTATCAATCACTATGTCTCCTTCTACCAATTCAGGATACCATTCTTGTGAAAGTCTAATATATAACCATCGCGTAGCTTGATTCCTAATACCTTGGGGTTCAGCAATATTCGTATCTTTATCGATAAGAATACCCTTAAATGGTTTCTCATATGAATCGTCAGGTTCGGCATACCCATGGTCATAAGTAATATCATCTTGCTGTACTACCTTTAGTTCCACCTCCAACCCCCGTAATGGTAATGCCAAATCTCCTAATATAGGTGTCATGAGAATCCCAAAGCTCTTGATGCTTTACCAAAGAATCCAAGATTCATATCTTCAATCTCTGGTAGCTCTCGCATTAATTGGTCGAACGATGGACCCATTGAAGGTCTCGCTGGAATCTTGATGAATTTAGTTGAGGCACTGAGAGGAAAACCTTGAGCTGCCATATAACCTCTCATTTTGTCCGTTACAGGAATAATAACCCCATACTCATGAATACTGGCTTTCCAATCGTATATGCCATATTCCCAAGTATTTTGGTCAATCATCCTTACCCCAATAGCATGTTCAAGGTCACCTGAACGAGTTAGTTTGATATTGTGACCTTTAAAATTAATCGTAACCTGTGAAAGTTGTTGCCAAGGTTGTTCAGCTGGACCACCCTGTCGAAAATACTCATGTAAAATAGCTGCTCCCCTTTCTGCGAGCGCCTGTACTACTTTCCTACTACCGTGGCGTATCGCTCTGTCGAGCTGACCCGTACCGAAGTGTGTTACGTCGATATACTCTAATTTGGGCAAATGCTACTCCTACAGGGTGTTCCTGATTGTGATTTCCCTAAATAAAAAAAGGGGGGAGGTAATCGTGATGCGTTAATCAGGCCAACAAGTATTTCCTTCACTGTCGTCTTCGGGCCTGTCGTCAAACATTGGAGTTGAATCGAATATTGCACCGTCTATCTTATCGTACTCATCTTCTACGGCATCTTCTAATGACTTTATCTTCAACTTTATATCCAGTTTGGCTGTGATATCATGAATCTTGATACTGGTGTATAGGTTTGAAACCAAAAAAGATTTCCAGGCGGCCCACTTGAGGATGAATGTTTCGTTGGAGGCGATGCCCAAATCGGACGCTTTCTCAATCGCGATTTCGAGTTGAATCTCTATCGTCTTTGAGGTCAGCTCCTCCTCCGTTATACCATTCAGGTAATCTCTTACATCCTCTATTGTGACCGCCATGGAGTTCACATATCACTACGGCAGCAAACCGGTCAATCTTCGGGAACCTTCGCCTATTACGAGTTTCGGCTCCATAAAGTCGCCAATCGCGTATCCATCGTAAAACTTAGGTCCACCTGGATACTTTGTAACAAGCTCAGGGCCATCACCAAGTGCGAACGCTGGGGCTCGCTGGTCAACTACCCATCCCATCTTGTTAGTAAGTGCTGGGTCAACGAGAATCTCGAGACCTAGAACTCCAGGAATCATTCCTTTTTCTACGGTGGCTCCACGCATGTATGCCTCTACAACCTTGGCGTTTGAAGCAAAAGCCTCATACACTTCCGGTGGCAGAGACAGCCACTGTGGTTTGTAACCTGCGTCATGGAGGATTCTAATTCCCTTCAGAATATCCTTCATCGGGGAGTTCGTATCCGTAGCCCAATCAGTGCCAGCGACGGCGGTAGAACCATCCATCATCTCAGCTATCTGTTTGTTTTCCATGCGAGCTACATCGCGACCTGCGTCCTGTACGGACAGATTCATCAAGTTCTGTTTGCTACGGAGTTCTGCTTCTTTCGAAACAGCAACGTGAACAACGTTTTTCCACATATCAAACTCGACCTGAGTGAATGCTAGGGCCGACAAATTGGCTTCTACGAGTTCAGGAACCTTTTCTTGACCAGACAAGTTTGTCTGAATCGGTATTTTGGCCGTGATTTCTTCCATGGTCATTATCCGACACAACTTTCTCAAGTTGTAATCGGGCCTGGCCGCGGCAATGACTTCCTCAGCGATAACTTCGGCTTTCATTGCGTCTGGGATATCATCCGCTACAATTATTTTTCCCATTCAAATCACCCTATAAATACTCCTTGGTACACGGCTGCATTGTCTGTCTCTTCAGCACATACCATGTTGCCTATAGCGTTTCCACCGGTCTTGACTCCACCATTGTCGTCAAACGTTGGTGTGTCACCGATGTATTGGCCATCGCCTATCTTGTACACTCTGCAGTATCCCTGCCTGACTATTTCCACTTTCTTTCTGGTCGCGGCAGTTGCGGTTACTGTAGAAGTTGCCATATAGGCTTTGGTTCCAGCGGCGTCAGCGGCTGCACATATTCTATATCCATCGGTGTCGAATACTACTACTTCACCTTTGGTTATAGCGACATTTTGTTTCGAATCTACTTCCTCTACGATGAGGCCATCGGTTCGAAAAATATCTCCCTGTGCATCAGCCACTTGTTCCACCTCCTATTTCCTCGTACCCAAAATGTTTCTTGCGAAGTTCCCGCTTCTTGAGTTCGATATCGGAAAGATTCCGAGTATCGTCGTCTTCGGCAGGAATTTCAGGACTGGGTGTTTCTGCGGGTTTCTTGGAAAGCTTACGTGTGTCCTCAAGTATGACGTTCAGCTGGTCAACGGGTAAAACGGAAAGAGTTTTTACGGTGTCTTCCTTGTCCTCTTGTTTGATAGAACCGTTCTCAATTCTGAGACTTGCAATCTCAGAAGTGATTACCTCTTTCTGTTCTCCGTCAATTTTCGACAGCTTCGCGGTCAACTCGGTAACGGCTTTGTCAGATACTTCGATTCGGGATGCAAGTTCCTTCTTCTCAGTCTCTAAGTCAGCGACCTGCTTTCTAAGCGCAGCGTTTTCCTGTTGCATTGCTGCAACAACGGGGTACTCAGTCTTGAAGTCCTTTGGAAGAATCACGATTGATTCAATTTCGCTACCATCCACCGTCTGAATCTGAGGTTCCTGAGGTGCTTCCACGGGGGGAGTCACCTGAGTTATAACTTCTGCTTCAGTCGGCGGAGTTGGTTGCTCTGGTATTTCTGGTTCCAAGAACTTCACCATTAATTCCTATATCGAGCATCCTATATATAAGGTATGTGAAGGGTTAATCAAGACGTCCGGACCATCAAAGACTTGAGATTTCAATCCGGTTGCTTTTAGTCCGGGACTTTTCGTCACGAGGTACCATATTGAGAATTTTCTCTTTTCCCTCTTCCTTTAAATGTTCACCTTTCCCGAATAGAACCATAGCCTTCCTAAACCAATCGTGTTTAGTATAAGGAGCAATAAGCTTACAATTCTGGATTCCTTGAATCCTCAAGAATCCCTTACGTATTGTACAACCTACACTGAGTGATAGTAAATCAAGCTGTATGCGTTTCAAGTCATAAGGTTCGCCTCTAATCTCAATATAAGGGTTAAGGCGAATCCCTCTTTCGCGTCTACCAATTACAATACCGACATATGCGTCAGCAAACGATTCCTGAATATTCATACTTAAACCGCACAAGCTTTATCAAGAGTACAGACAGAACAGGCTGGCATGTCGACCAACACCACTCTGTCATACCCCAAAATCTTCTTTATGATACGTCTTTGTTCATCAGCGAGAACATCCACTTCAACAGAGAAGCCAACGAATTCGCCAGACATCACTCTTTCTTGTTCCATCTTGAATTTCTTTGGAATGATACCCCTTATCCAAATCGAACCGTCCTTGGCTTCGAAATGAGTTACCTCACCTGAGTTCTTTGTAGTAGCGTGTGAACCCACCGCAATTGGAATTCCCATAACTCTCTCAGGTTTGTCCATGATAGCCTCCTCCGGGAAGTATTCCCCATTCCAAACACCAAAAGAGAGGGCAGTTCCCTCTACCATCAGGTCTTCTCCTTGCATTTCAAATCTTGACAATTGCATATTGATGGTAGTCCTGAAGACCGTTTCATCTTTACTTAGGGCTCTGCTTAACTTCTTCAAATTGGATTTGACCTTCTGCATCTCCCAGACATTCTTTCCCTCAATGAAGTTCAACTCGTATCTGCCCCAGATTTTAACGCCCCTTACCAACATCAACATATATTTGGGCGACTCCTCAATTACGGTAACTACACCAGAGTCGATTCTCTTTATCCACGAAGGAATGTTCTTTGTCGGATTGCCGGGCTCACCGGGCTTCAGATACTCATAGTCATAGTTACCTTTCATGTGGAATCCTATGCTATATGGTTTGCGAATGATTGCAAACGTCTTCTCCTTGACGATGTTGGCAGTACAGACGATTTGTTTGTTTCCGATGAACAAATCCCAGTGTTCTGTAACTGATTCACCTTGGATGGGTTTCGGACTTCTCCAGAAGTGATGCATTAGGGTAAAGTCTTCTACCTTCAACTTTTTCACAGGTACCCTTTCTGAAACATCAGCCATTGAAATTCTCGCATTCTCATCTGTTGGTTCAACATGGAATTTAACGAGGAAATGCTCGCCTAGAGAACACTCAATCAGATAACGCCCATCTTCATAGTTGTTGAGAATAGTGACGCCAATACCGGTTGTCTCACGATATGAATCACGAATCTTTATCCGGGTTCTTTCGTCATCAAAAAGCCACCACTTGAACCTATCAGGTATGGTAGCTTCCTTTTCCGGAGTCACTCCACTCAAACCCTTTGGAGGTACGTCATTTGACTCAATCGCATCCCAAGAGAGAACATATTCCTCTTCCGGGTCGACATTTTCCCAGATGGTTAGACTGGGGTTCTTAGCAGGCTCAAACAATATACCGTTATGTCCGGTACAGTGTGATTTTGCTTGTTCGACAGACCATATAGTCTTGGGGTATCGGTAGGCTTGTTCTTCAGCCTTACCATCCTTGATTCCCCAGATGATATCGTACATCTTTCCGTCACTTGAACGGCTGGTTCTTCTGAAAGATGTAAAATCGTCCGGGTCCTTCAACCTACAAGCATGTTCATTAGGATATGGCAACATTCTCTTTTCGCCGTCGACCATTTCGAAATATTCGAATGGTTCGGCATACTTCTCGAGAAGCTTTGCTTTCTCCTTATCGTCAAGACCAATAATAATAGAAGCGATATCATCATCTATGCATGGTTCTATTTCCATGAGTTCAGATTCCTCTGCACAAGGAATCTCAGATAATTCCGTCGGTTTCTCTTCCGGTTTGCAATCAGGACAATCAGTTACGCCTTCGCTTAACTCGCGTCCACATTTCTCACACTTTTTTTCTTCGTCAGTCATTAAACCACATCCGCTGGTGGTGGAGTATCAATATCCGGTTCTACAACGTCGAGGTACTCCCAACCCAACATTGTATACATCTCCTTCTTGGTCATTACTTTCTTCTCAACTGCATAAGCAAGAGCCCTGATAAGGTTTGCATCAGCTAGAACCATTGGATTCCAGACATGCTTCACTTTATAAACCGTCGGGTCATAACCTGCCTTCTCAACAATCATATCATACCATTGGCGCTCTAAGGCCCTCTTATAATATAATTGCACACCGGCAACTGGACCTGAATATAAAGCATGCAGAGAAAATTCCAACGTGGACTTTGTCATCGTCTTCTCACGTGATAATAGGGCTTTTGGCATCTGCCAGTTACCCATAATTTCCTCGTCTACTTTCTCCTCTGCACGGACAAGTCCATTAAGGTCGGGTTTCATGTCGTACACTTTCCCTTCTACTTTCTTGTTCGTTACAATTGACATACCAGGCTTAATCTCTTTCTTGAAGTCAGCAATCTGTTGCGCAGATTTTCCCTTATCAGTGCTGAGCTGAAACACTCCAAAGGGTGCCCAGCAACGTTTCGCTGCTTGAAGCATATCCACAGAGAGATTGCATTTCCTTCGTATTGTAGTTCTTAGCGTGTCAACCGAACTTTCGCCACGCATATTCCCGAATAATGAATCTAATGAGAAATATAGAACCTTGTCGGCTGGGATATCTTTCGTTTGTCCCTTGTCCATCATATAGACATATCCCTCTAACATAGTATCTTTGCCAATCTTCGGTTTCAGCTTCCTTGGGTCGAGTGGAAATAGATTAACAGGCATGTCTGTTTCAGCCGCTGGAACTATCTGATAAGCCGATGTTCCAAATATCTCACGAACGATTATCGACTGATAGAGAATGAAATCAAGATTGACCTTCCGATTGATGTCGTCAACAATCTTCTTAATCTCCGCGTGTTTGTCTCTATCTCCACCTTCGACAACGGTCTCGTGACCATTTCGAGTTGAAAAGTGAGCTGTGAGTTTGATACAGTTCCTTACTAATGGAATCTTCTTGTAAGAGTCGTATGACCCTCTAATCCTATCCTTTTCGTCCCAGTCGTCAGCAAACAACCTATCGAAGTTTGCAGTACTACTACCATCTAAGCTCCATACTCCAAATTCGTTATCCCTTAACCAAGGAATACTTGAAGCGAAGTTATCGTAGGCGCTAGCCAAGAAATTCTTCTTCTCTACTTCTTCCATTAGAAGTTCACCCCCGCAAATGCCAACTCTCCACCAGAACCAGATTCATCAAGTTCCATCCATACAGCGTTAGCAACTGCATCAGATACATCCTTTGACCCCCTTTTCGGGTGGTCTACTCTTTTGCCTCTTATTAATTCAAGCGATGTAAGCTCTTCAATCAATACTTCATAATCTGCTATTCGAGTCCGGCCAGTGTACATGCCTTCCTTAAGCATATCATAGGTTGCCTTATCAACTGTATGTTGAACAACATTCCCGATTTTATCCCTTAACTGTTGTATTGTCTCTGGGTATTGCCATGTGTCAAACACAGCTCCCTCGAGATTGCAAACTTCTGAAACTTGAATAATGAATTCACGCAACTCCTTGGCGTCAATTTCTCTAATGTCAGACGACTTCTTCTCGGGCTCAAACCTGAAAGCCCAGTCGTTTATAACGATATCTCCTTCACGGTGAACTAATCCCAATCCAAAACAGTCATTCCGGACAGCTGGGTCGCCACCAAGGTAATAATACATACCATCTCTACCTTTCCATTCAAACACCAATTCACCATCTTCTCTACTAAATGGGTCTTTATACTCACGAATTACAGCTGCCCTTACTTTTTGTGGCTCGCGAATGTACAACTCTAATGCAGCTGATGGTACTGCACCATAATCGCGCCATGCACTCTCAGGATTGCGAATAAATTCCTCCTCTAGAGACTCAAACGAGATATTAGGATTGAATTCCCATGTAGGACAGCGCATTGTATATGTTAAGTCGCTCTTCTTTCCCCAGTTATATAATTGCATCTGATAGTCATCCTGATACATAGGAGATGAAATACTGATGACATGCCCGTCAGTTGGATGATTGGGTTTATTGAAAGTACGAGTTGACCGGCGAATCGTCTCATACACTATTTCTGCGGAAGATTTACCCCCTGTCTCTTTAAATCTGGCAATCTCATCAATAATACCACACTTTGTCGTCTTTCCTGCAAGTGAAGCAGAATTACTGTGTCCACAACGGATTACTATTCTACCATCAGCCACCGGAAATATAAACTCATTATGATGTTCAATCATACTTTGGTTTTGCCACCAATCAGATGAATCTATTCTCGCTTTGATGTGGGCAAACACTGTATCTTTGGCCTGTTGTTCAGACACAGCAACATTGAATATGAAGATTTCGCTTCCCTTAGGTAGTCCATAATATGTGATTGGCTTGACCATGTTAATAAGCTGATATGCTTCATACGTACCCATAATAGATGCAACAGTCGTCTTCCCACTACGCATACCAATCAACAACACACACTCAGTGTAGGGGTTGCCAGAGTCATAAAAGTCGAGCATAACTTGCGATTGTTTCGGATAGAGCCAATCAACTTCGAGAATATCAGTTACATAGTCCAAAACACTGTCTTGGGCTTTGAGTTCGGTCCTTAATTGTGTTGCAAGTAGATTACTACTCATTTTGTACACTCACCCATTTTTCACTTACGAAAGTCTTTCCGTTTATTTCAGCTATCACTTTGACTTTATATGAATCTTTAGTAACACCTGTCGTATCCCAGTATGCCTCGTACCTATTATCTGTTCTTCTAAATGCTGTTAGTGTTTCTACAACTGTATTTTCACTATCGATTATCTCTACAGTCAGATTATCATCAGCAATAATGTAGTCACCTGTAATGAAATCATAATATCTGGCAATTATTTGTAAGTCTGTTGGTTTATATCCATTATCAAAGATAACTTCATCCACCACTTGTGGTAAATCACCTTCAGCTCCAACATGTAATAGTGTATTACCAAGATATATTCGCCCTTCACTAGTACTAATACCAGAATGTCCAGCGTGTACACCCCACTTATCCATCGTGAAAACGGGTATTGAATCAAGTTTAATTTCAATTGTCTCAACCAAAGAGGCTTCGTCAGCAGGGTCAGTCTTATACATACTCAGTGTATATTTTCTTGTATCCGGATTCCATGCTGCTTGAATAGAATATATTGTATAGTTACTAGACCAGTTTTCTATTATTACACCAAATTCCTGTGAATATGTATTGTAGTCATCATCAATTATTATTGCTTCTAATTTCAAATCCCCAGCATCAACAAACAACCTAATACCTATGAATCTTTCCATTATTTGGTAATCAACCAAACTACCGAAGAGACCAAAATATATTTCTTCATCATTTTCGTACATTACACCACTTGCGCCAAATTCGGTTTGGAATCTAAAAGGTGAACTTAACTTTATATCGCTAATTGTTTTAGCCCAATACGTTTCTTCTGATTCGTCCATATCCATAACTACATATGCAAGATATCGTGATGCTTCATATAATGAAAAGTTACCGACTTTATCCCAATTAAGAAGACTATCAGAATCCGGCCAAGATTGTATATCCACTACACCAGAACTATAAGCAGCGTTGCCCATCCACCAATAATTTTCAGGAACTTCAGGCCAAAATATTACACCACCAGAATTTATAGCTATGATAGTCACCTTCTTAAGCAAGAATGTAGATAACAATGAAGCGTCTATATCGGTATAGTAATTATAGTCATCAGTCGTCAACAACTTAAATGTTTTCCCATCAATAACAACAATTGCTTGACTATCAGAATCCATATTATATATTACTGTTTCTATTCTAAACACTTCATTATCAAGCGTGAAATTCGGAATTATATCGAAATAGTATGTAGATGGTTCTGGAAGTGCATTCAATACATCAATAGGTGTTTCTACATACCAACTATTAATAACCGAGCCTCCGGGTGCATCGAGTTCCTGAATCAATATTTGGAGGTTACGAACACCAAGTAAATCGGCATACCATCTACAAGTGTAGTCAAATATATCATCTCTGAGATTATACACAACCCCTGATGTTATATTAAAGTCGCCATCCCATAAATGTAGACCGGTTGTAGGGCCTGTCTGTATTAACACTGATATTAAACATGGGAATGAATGGCCGAACCTTATTTCTCCGTCAGGATATAAATAATTACCATCTCTAACGGTTGGCGTGGTGTCTCCG
>Ga0255055_10002418_pt1 | contig 13209 bp, 8 predicted proteins | sample JV7_2_27_MG_FD_188633 | JGI IMG/M metagenome (GOLD analysis project Ga0255055, IMG submission 188633) | Seawater microbial communities from Jervis Inlet, British Columbia, Canada - JV7_2_27 | ecosystem: Environmental > Aquatic > Marine > Inlet | place: Canada: British Columbia | collected...
TACTCCAAAATCGGTCTTAACATATCCCGAAAGGTTAGCTTTAGTTAACTTGGTAATTTTGATCTGATGTTGGTTAACCATTAGCTTTTTAACCTTTTGAGGGTCAGAATGGAGTTTTAAAATATTTGTTGGAGTTATTTCTTTAATCATGAGTAGTTGGTCTATCGGGATTCCTTGTCGTTCCATTTTATTCTTAATTCCATACCAGAAGTACGTTTTCTGAAAAAATTCTTTTAACTTCTCTAAGGTAATATTTTTCTCTTCGTAAATTCGAAGTAAAACCTGCTCTTTTAAAGTGTTAATCCGATTTAACCCCGAAGTTAGATCATTGTACTTAGGAGTGTATATTTCAGATTGTAAAGCATTTTGGAAGTAATGGTCTTCTACCCAATCTCTCTCGTCCAAGTCACTAACCAATAAATAACCGAATCCTTCTGTATCTAATCCTGGTCTTCCAGCCCTTCCAAGCATTTGAAAAACGGAGTTAGCTGAAAAGGGCATGAAGTAAGAAAAACCATCTCCATTCTCGTAATAACCTGAAAAGTTTTTTATATTGTGTCCTGAAGTGATGTATTTTTTAAAATCTTTTGCTATAACTACTCGGCTTGGAAGGTTTACCCCCGCACTTAAAGTAGATGTTGAGCAAATGACTTTTATGAAGTGATTACGATAGGCGTCTTCAATCAGTTTTCTTTCCTTTGGTAATAATCCCGCGTGATGAAAGCCAACTCCGCATTTGACGACTTTTTTCAGCTCTATGTGTCTTCCTTTAATAGCGTTAAGTTTTTCCTCGATCTTTTTACAAGCCTTTAGCTCAGATTCGGTAATGTGAGTTTTAACCAAGTTTTTAAGGTTTCTGGCGGTCTGCTGAGTAGACTTTCTTTTGTTTAAGAATATTAAAATCTGACCGCCGTTTTCTAATGTAGCCTTGATGATTTTCTTAATAGTTGAGTTTTTATTTTGGGTTATTTCGATTCTGTATTGGAGAGGAACGGGTCGAACATCTGACATTATAAGCGTAGTTTTATTCCCCAGAGATGAAAGCCATTCGTTAAAGAATTTTGGGTTTGCGATCGTTGCCGAAAGGCCTATAATTTGCGGGTTGTGCAAAAACTCGTTTAACCTTACTATCAACGACTCTAAGCGCGGACCTCGAGATCCACTGGCATCACCTAGTATGTGTATCTCGTCAATAATAATAGTCGATATATCGAAAATCCACTCCTTATCGTTAAAATTCCGCAAAATTGAGTCCATTTTTTCGTATGTAGTAACTAAAATGTCTGCTTGCTCCAATTTTGAATCGTTTACATCATAATCGCCTATTGAAAGTTCAATCTTAACTCCAAAGCGTTCGTAACTTTTTTTAAAATGGACGTATTTCTCTGTTGCTAATGCCTTATAAGGTACGAGATAAATGCTTTTACCGAACTTTTGGAACACATTATTAACAGCACAGATTTCACCTATTAGAGTTTTACCAGATCCCGAAGGAGCGCACACTAAAAACGATTTTCGAAAAAAAACACCCTTTCGTATAGCTTCTTTCTGAATCTCCCTTAATTTAAATATTTTTAATTCGAGAAGAACTCTTAAAATTCTCTCATCGTTAATATACCGAAAAATTTCATTCGCTTCATCCTCTTTTTTAGCGGGCTCCAAGCCAGTAAATTTCAATAATGAGATTTACAATCACCAAGTTCCATTATATTCACTTAAATCTTGTTCAAATATAAAGAAAAAAAGTAGGGTTCTTGCCAAAGTACGAGCCCTTATAACTAGAATCAGTGGGGGCAAGATGTTTATGACAATTTTAATAATTTTTAGGCTATTATTTGACAAGAACTATCTAGGGTGTGTGTCTAATAATTAATACTGAGAACATATTTAAACAAAAATATTGGAAAAAAAAAAGTTAAAAGAGCTATTAAAATTGATGGAAAGCTAATTAAGTGCTAGTTTCGGTTTCGGGGGGTTTGATAGATTTAATTACTTTCCTTTTCTTTCTCCTCCCTAACAAAATTATAACAATAATTGCTGTAGTTGCGGTTCCAGCTATTCCCAGGATAATGAAGAGTAGCAAAAACGCTCTACTGCGGCTTGTTTGAATATTGTATCTTAATACAATGTCCTCATTGTGATCATTAATGAATAGTACGGAATAATCGCTATCAGAAGGAACTTCATAACGCCAATTACCGTTTATAGAATTATCTTCATACAGTTCATAAATACTTGGTTTAGTAATCAAGAATCCTGAAAGAAGTTCTCTTACTAAATACACATCAACTCCACCAGGACCAGATATAACTTCATATTGGATATCAAACGTCATACCTGTTGTACAACTTGGAATGTTGTAAGCTATAGCATGATTAGGTTCAAGAGTTTCTCGTTCCCAAAATAATGCTTTGGAGCTTTTAACATTGCTAAAAAAGCTCATTGTAAATATGATAAGGAGAAGAATCAGGAATCTTTTATTGCCTTTATCTAGTGTCATTAAAATTTCTTATTCTTTAATTGGATTATGATTAATTTAGATAGTCTTGTATATAAATCTTCCATAAAATTTCGCAACTATTCTTGTTTTTAAAAGCTAATAAACAAACCTAAAATAACTTTCATATTTCTAATGTTATTTCCACCTATTTAAAGATCAAAGACTAAATCAAATTATAGTAACTTGAATTATAAGAATGAAGAAAATATTGATATTCAATTTATGATCTCTTATTTTTATGTCTTAATTGTTTTTGAATTATAATTACGGAAAAAATAGAGAGTATACCAATAAGTGTGAATAGATTATATCCTGGAATAATGAATTCGGGCAATTCGGGCATTTCGGGGATTTCTAAGGAATTCGTAATAAAGATTATAATTTCAAAACTCTCAAATTCGTAATTTTCTCCATTATAAGCGTTAATTACTAAACTATATACCCCAACTTCATTATTTATTAAGTTTACTTCGTAAATTCCATCGATGTTAAGATCTGTAAGTTCTCCTTGGCCAAACTGCCATGTATATGTTACAGTCGCACCTTTAATGGACCCTCCAAAATCCAGGTCAGTTAACTCAACTTCAATATGTATTGTTTCGCCAGCTAGGATTTCAATTATTGAACTTCCTGAAATGTTAGTCGTGATTCTATCTACTGTAATTCGTATGTCAATGGTATTTATTTGATATGTTGGTGCTTGAGCCACGATTGTGAATAATCTAACTCCAATCGATAAATTATAACTAGTTAAAATGATTGAATATTGTTTAAAAATTGCATTTTCGGTAAGATTTTCAGATAAACCTTCTCCAATTAACTGTACCACAGCACTGGGTATTTCTAATCCTGTTCGGTTATCGTAAAATTTAACCGTAATATTGATCAAGGATCCAATAGGTATTTCTAAAACCGAATCAGCAGTTTTATCGATCCCATTTAAAAAAAGCTGAACATGCGTAGCTCTTTCTATCACTTCTATGAAAAATTGGATTGATTTCGATTGGTAATTTAGTAATTGAGCAAATATCGTTAAAATATTGATACCTTGCTCTAAATCATTGGAATTAATCGTAATGTTAAATTGCAAACCAATTTCAGTTAAATTATTGACACCTAACAATTCTACATTGGCACCACTTAGATGAGCATCCGTAAGATAATCTCTATAGAAAACAGTTATATTTATTAACTCATTTGCCTCAAACTGGACGGTCTCGCTTTGATTTATTGTGATACCATTGACGAAAAGAATTAATTTGGTAGCTCTTTCATCAACATTTATAAAGAATTGGATTGTTTGGTTTTGATAACCATCTAATTGAGCAAAAATCGTTAAGATATTCATACCCTTTGTAAGATTATTTGTTTGAATTGAAAAGTTAAACTGAGTTCCAATTTCATCAAAACTTCCTAATCCTAATAAATCAACATTTGCTCCTGCAAGATAGGAATCGGTATTATTATCTCTATAAAGGACGGTAACGTTCAAAACTACATCGAACTGAGAACTAATTGTTTCACCATCATACCTTTCCATTCCATCAACATAAAATTTTATATAAGTTGATCTAATTTGAACATTAATAAAAAATTGAATAGTTTGGTTTTGATAACCATCTAATTGAGCAAAAATTGTTAAATTATTTACACCCTGAACCAAATCATTTGTGTTTAAGGTGAAGTTATATTGATTTTTTATTATATCATCGTCTAATATGTAAGTAAATCCTCCCCAAGTTATATTGATAGTAGCTCCATTGAGAGGAATTGAATTATTATCACTGAAAAATACTGTGATATTAAGATGTTCTCCTATAGCAACACCATAGGTATCATTGGTTAGTAATTGAGTATTGTTTACTAGTAATATTAATGTTGTGTTTACAAGAGAATTACTGCTATTTAGGTCAACTGATTTCTCATAGGTAATCTGGTTATTTGTGCTGGTAAGTGTGAACATAGGAAGCAAGATTGTCGAAGTCACTAAAAATATGCTTAAAAACGCTACAAAAAAAAAAATTCTCTTTTCACCTTCTCTCCTATAACTCATATTCAAATACCATCTTTAAAAAGAATTTAATAAATTAAAATAATAACCAAAAATTTTATGTCCAAATTATATAGGAAAAATGGATATTAATGATTATTCTTTTATGCTCTAGAATTACAAAGAAGTCCTACTTGATGTGCTATCTATAATTAACCTTATAGTTATTTTTTTGTTTAAATATGGGTGACTTATTTAATCATCGACTATGACAAATGTGTTTGAAAACTCGAAGAAATTGGGTGTCGAAAATGCTAAAGAGCAGTCTTCTAATTCGCCCCAAGTTATCGATGATCTAACAAAGATTAAAGGTATTAGTCAGGATGCCGCTCTAAATTTAAATAGGGCCAACTTTTACACATTTAAACAGCTTGCAGAGATTTCACCAGATATACTTTCTGAAATTCTAGGGATTAATCTTACAACGGCGTACAACTTTATAAGGGGAGCAAAAAATCAACTTTATGAATTTCCAGAGCAGAATTCTTTCAATAGAATGCATCAACTATTAGAAAAAGCTGTTGAAACCTTCGGAGTCACTGAAATAATTGATAAGGAGGAGCTCCCGTTGGGAGAGTCCCCAATAAAAGAAGAACAAATCGATAATACCTTCAATGAAGAATCTTTTGTGGTTAAAAGACCTATAATAGAAGAATTAGTAGAAGATTCCCGTGAAGAAGCATCTTTTGTTCCTGATATAAGTGAGATTTTAGAAGTTGAATCTAATCGAAAAATGTCAAAGATACGAGATGAGTTAGAAGAAACAAAAATAAAAATCGAAGAATCATTAAAAAACTCAGGATATTACGAAATTCCAAACACAATAAGCACCTTAAACCCTTTTGTAGAAAATGTCGACTTTGTTGGATGTAAGCTTGTTCGCGTTTCTAAAGGGGTAAACCATATTTTTATAATCCCTATAAAAATTTGCGACCTGGAGGGAACTGTGTTAGTTGACGAAGCTAAATTGGATTCTAATACAGGTCCGAATGTTAGTAAAACCGAGTCTATGAATAGATTGCGACATTATCGCAAAAATCTGTTATATACCAGAGATTTAATGTTTGACGACATTGTTAACGACACAAAATTTCGAGAGTTCTTTCAAAAATATTTGCAAGTAAGCCTAACGCTAGAAAAAAGTGTAGAAAACAAAAAACTTTTCTTCTTGTCTGGGCAAACTCAATATAAGGTGTTAATCGAACCAATTATGCTCTGTAAAACCCCACCGAGATGTATGGAAAAAAAAATTCCTTTTCCTTATCAGAGAAATACTAACATTCATGTCATTCATCACCCAGATTTATCTCAATTATTAGATTTCATAGAGCAAAAATACAGATTAGTTGAATCTCGCTTGAAAAGTTCGAATACTATTAAGAATTATCAGAAAATAGGTGAAAAGTTTCGAACCAATGTGCGGTTTGCCTCGATTCCACTAGCAGGTTACGCCATAGCTTTAGCAGTTGTTTACTTCGCCGAGTTTTTCTTCCTTTTGAGATTGTTTAACAGCATTGGCTTTGCTATCATAGGGATTTATCTTACAATACTAGCTTTCTTATATTTTAAGTTTTACAGAACAAAAAAGGAGCTCGCTATAGAATTTGAAACGCCCTATTACATGCAGAACTTAGAATTTAGTGAAATCGATTTATTAGAGTTTAAAGATCAGTTTACCACTGAGAATATGGCACAATTTGGATACGAGTGTTTCGGAAAAGGTAAAAGTTATAAAATTTTGGAACAGATCGAAGAAGACAACTTTAAAAATAGCGTACTTATAAACCAGAAAGAATCTGGTCCGCAAGTTATACACGAATCAAAGGGAGAAATAGAAGAAAACGTTTCGGTTGATAACTCGAAATACAACAATAAATACATCTCGTTTTTAGAAGATTAGCGTCTTATATATTTCAACGAAGTCTATTCAAATTTTTTCCTTTATATACTCGTAACCCTTTCTAGCGTATATATAGGAAATATAAGAGTTTAGTTCAATATGTCGATAAATTTTAAATCAGTATACAAAATATTTTTTGTTGTTGGATTAGTACTAGGATTTGCTTCCGTATTTTTAGATTGGTATTATCTTCAAGGGATTAGCGAGTCCGGTGAAACTGTAGTATATTGGATTTACAGCGCTCTGTTTGATTGGAGCACTCCATTTTCCAAAGGTGCTTTATTTAACGAATTTTACCAACCTAAGAACGCTACTATGCCTGTTGCGATCGTTATCATTTTTATCATCACTTTGTTCTTGTCTGCCTACTCAGCGCTATTTCACGATGTAGAACGAAAAAATAATTTACTGAAATTAAGGAGATTTAATTTTGTAAACTTATCTTTAGTAACCTTAATTGGTTTCTTTGTTTTAATATTCCCACTGTTTTTCTTACTACCTAATGGTCTTTACTATCCATTTTTATTATATTACGATTATGAATTAGAAGTTACATTTTACTTTTCGATTGGTCCTGGTTATTTTTTCCAATTAATATCCTTCGGATTTACATTCCCTTACGCTTTGTTCAATCATTCTGTAATCAATACTTTCGAAAAGGAACAATCCAGCGTAGAAAATACGATTAATCAATACATAGGAAACATCCGAGAAGAGTTGGATTTGGACAAACTAATAGCCCGAGAAGAGTTCAAGCTCGAATCTACAAGTGACTCCCAAAGTGAAGTTCCCAAAAACGAAGTGGAAAAAATCTACGAAGAATTTTTAACAGCTCGGGGGAGAAAATGAAAGAACAACTGTTAGATTTAAAGCTAAAAAGATTGATCCAACTCTGTAAAGAGACAAAGAACTATAAAAAACTAGCAGTTGTCAGCTTTGTCCTTACGAGTAATACCATAGACGAGATTGGGATTAAGCTAGGAATGAGACCAAGAGAGAAAAATGCTGGTGAGAAGATTTTTGAGTATATGGAGCTTGTAAACAAAATATTTGCCCTAAACTTTAAAATTAGCGTTTTTAAGCTCAAAGTAATTGAAATACTTTCTCAAATCGAGTTGCTATTTCTAAGAAAACAAGGAGATCTAGGTTTAGAACACGTAAAAGAAGTTTTTGACATTTATTATGAGCTTCGAAAGCTAGAAATTCCTAACTTACACGAAAACATTAACTCAGATGCGTTGAATCGCAATCGATCAATATCGATGTTTTCATTCCTTTCGGGTAATCAGAACTCAAAGAGTAAAAAAGAAAGCGCGTTTAAGCCCATATTACTTCATAAATTTCGAGAGGAAGAAAAAGCACTTCAAATTCAACTCAAAAAGGAATTCGATAAAGAGATTTTCGAGAAGATCTTACACCTTAAAACAATAAGGAAAAACATCGAGCAAAGATCCAAAGGAAAAATAATAATCTCCGGCTCATTAAAAGACAACATTTCTTACAGACAATCGAAAGAACATATTGGGCAGTTTTTAGTTTTTGGCTTAATAATCTTATTTGCCATGATGGGAATTGTAACTGTTATCGAGGCTTTCATGTTTGGATTCTTATCAGTAGTTATTAGTTACAACATGCTCATTTGTTTTGGAGCTATAGTAGTATTATATTTTATAAATAAAGCTTATTTTGGCAAGAGGTGATATAAAGATTGGTAAAATCTTACGGAAATTTGTTAAAGGATTCAAATAGTTGGAAAGGTAAAAATAGCTCCGGAAAAGAAAGCAAAGAAGATAATCAGGAAAAAGAGTATTTGAAAATATGGAAGGTTAATCCGTCTTATAAGGATATGGATAAAGGAGAGACTATTCTTAAGGTGGGTTCTTTGGCGATTATCGCTTTTTTATACTTTGCTTTCTTGTCATATGCAACTTTCAACTTCGCCCTCTCAATTACCATTTCAGGAATGGTTGTTTTAAGTTTTATTTTGGTGTTCCATAGAAATGTCTTCAGTTTAAAACATCTCTTCAAATTTAGAACATTTGAACCTTTTCAAGAACTGGTGTTTTGGCAACCTAAATACGACGCGTCCTTATTGTTTTTAACTAACCATAAAGATTTAATCACGACAGGGATTAGGATATTTAAAATTAGAGTCATTCCCGAAAATGTCCACGCCAACTTAAACCGATTTATTAAAGGATTACACGCTGTAAAAGTACCGTACTCCTATCAAATAATCCAAAAACCGCTTCAGATAAGTACAAATAATACCACGGGTAATCAGAATTCATCTTTCGAAACAGTGATTTTCTTTAGTACTTTCTACAGCGTTAAAGGAAGAGTATCCAAATCAAAATTAGTAGAGTTAGTTGATAACATTCGAGAGTATACTTTTTCTTTAAAATCTGCATTTGCTTCCAACTTCCATCATTTTAAAATAAGCCAACTATCCGATAAAGAGTTAGTGAACGCTTTTCGAAGTACAGTTTTAAAACAAGAAACAGATATTGGAGACGATTCCAATAAAGTAAATTGTGGGACATTTAGGCTAAAAATTGGCATTTCAACAGTAAAAGCAATTTATTTATTATCAATTGTAATAACCCTTGATTTATTGCTTTTAGTTTTAAATTTACCAATAGGAATGCGATTACTCCTAAATCTCTTTATTCTAATAACTTTAATTGCTATTTGGTGGCGTGAGTTATTATTCCACCTCAATAAAGGTAAATTGCTAAAATCTAAAGACATCAAAGTTGTCGATCCTTTTTCAAAGGTTCAATTTTACATATCTAGTAAAACTCCCGAAAGCGTTTTTTATCAAGTCGAAGGAAATATCGTCGGGGGTATTAAGATGCTAAACATAAACTTTGCTTATCCTCCTTCTTATTGCACACCGGATAAGTTTTATGAAGCATTAATTAGAGAGGGTATGCCTTTTACTGTTACACTTCAGTTAAAACCTTTAACTTTCAACCAGTTCGACAAGGAAGGGTTTAAGTATTTGAAGCAAAACGAACAAAGGTTATTGCTCACCAGAACGGATAACATTATCGATGGAAATAATTGGCTTAGCTCCCGTGCAGGAATCTGGAGTACAATCGCAACCTATTCAACTAGTGTAGTATTTAATTCCCCAGACATTAACTATGAATTAGTTGATAAAATTGAGCAGAAGTTAAAATTACAGAAAATAGTCCTTCATAACACATTCAAACAATTTTTTACAAATTACGAGATCGTATCCTTGAGAAAAAACAAGTTGGAGGCGGGGTTATTATTTGAAACCTTGAAAAATAAATTTTTCCTAAGAAACGGAACTCATTTAAGCTATGTATTATACCAAGGAAAAACATTGAAATATTTAGCCACAATTTCTGACCAATTCAAAAAAGGTGTAGAAACAAAATTGGCTACAGAATTCAATACGCCTTTACAACTCACGAACTTTATTTCGATCGGAAATACTATTAACACAGAATTCTTAGAAGGTGAAGTTCCTTCTGGATTTTTATTCGAACAGCTGCGTAGTCTACTTATCACAAATGGAACTAATTTCAATAGAGAATTATTAGCTCAAAAGATCGTTGTAGAACTGGTGAAAGCGGAACAAAACTCTGTTATTTTCGATTTCACAGGGACTTGGTCTAAAGTTATGAGGATTTTTCAAGGTACCATTTACGAGAACCAATTCATTTACCATAAGTTAGGCAAAACATTTATTATAGATCCACTTCATTCTAGAATTCCTTATGATACCGATAATCCTGGTTATTTAGATTACATGCTCAATGCTTACGCTATGTGTTTTAAGAAAGACGAAAGAACAATTGAAACTTTCAAAAATACTATTTTACGCAACCCCGACATTGATGTTTCTACATTAGTTCTAGATTTAACCACGATGCGCGATTGGGAGAAGTCTGCTGTTACAGACACTTTGCTTTCCTTTTTCAAAGAATTTACGCCCCAGGAATCATCTTTTATTCATCGCCAACAGCAAGATACTCAGGATACGACTTTAGTCTACGAGTTTATAACAAACGATAAAACTGTTATTATTGACCTTTCGGAAGTGAAGGACTACGATAAACAATGCTACTTTGCGTTTGTTGTCATTTCTAAGTTCATTCATTATTTAAGAACGGGAAAACCCTACAATTCAAAATTTATAATTATGCCGCATATAGATATTATATTTGATGGTTTTTTCCTTGATAAGAAGATTCAGTACGGTAAAGTTGACAAGTTTTTTGATCCCTTGGTTGAAAACAAGTTTGGGACCATTTATTCTGCGTCTCAAGTTAGATATATACATCCTAATGTGTTTAATTACTTAGACAACATTGTAGCGTTTCGGGCAACAGATAAACGAGATATAGCAGTTTTCAACGGTCAAATGAACTTAGAGACTCTTCACGGAGTAGGATACTACAGCACTAGCAGAAACGAAGGGTATCAAGAAAGATATATTGGAAACATGAAACAGGACGAAGCGGTCGTAAAAAGAGATGATATATATCAAACATTTCCGGTTAAATTTGATTTAGAGCAAATAAGAGAAACGAAACCACTATCCTGGCAAGAAATCGTAAGTTACATGAAAAATTTAGGTTACGACCTGGAAAAGACAGAGCGAAAGATTCTGAAAAGGGCACAAACCAATTTATTCGAAAGCGATTTTGCAGGATATAGCAATTTAATCGAAGGAATTATTAAATTTTTAAACAATCTCCAAGCTGTAGATAAAGTGGGTAACATGTACAAAAAGAAAGTTAGAGAAGAACTTCAGAAAATTCTACACCCTTACATTTTAAAAATTACTAAAGAGAAAAAGAGAGAAAAAGACATTATCGATAGTGTTTTCGGCATTTTAGTAAAACAGCAGTATTTAGTAGAGAGTCACCCAAGGCGAGCGAGCGGTTCAGAATCCATGCAAACATCGTTTGCAGTTGGACCACACTACCAAAAAGTTTTGAAAGATTACTACGAATCCAGAGAAAGTTCGGTTATAACATATGAGCCCGTAGAGCTCGAATCGGATAAGTTAACGCAGACAGGAGCTATTAATATTGATAACTTAAAACGTGCAATTACAGAACATTTTGCTCCTATATTGTATTACGAATTTTTTAACATTCATAAATTCATTAACCAACAAAAATACGAAAAAGCTTTGAAAATCGCTAAAATTTTGCTACGAAAATTTCTTTATAACATTTATAATAGTTATTATAGCGTTAATTACGCTGTAACTAGCGTAGACATTAATAAATTTATAAATTCTATAACTATTATAGAAGGATTTCCATTGTCAGAGACGGAGTTGACAGAATTCTTATCTATGTGTGATAATATATCTCTAGAGAAAAATAACTTGGAGCCTCAGAGTAAAGAAGTATTCAAACTCTATTCAGAAATGTTCAACAAGTTTAAATCGTATATCGAAGGAGATGTGGGGGGACTTTAGTGGCTAAAAGTCAAGAAAGTGAAGATTTTAAGCAAGTAGTAGAAAAAATCGTTTTCGACGAAGAAGAATTAGAAGAACTGAAGATAACGATTAGAAATTTCACAGAAGGCAAAATTCAAGCTAAAGAACTAAAACAAAAATTAATCCAAAACAGAGGTCGTATGGTTAAAGATTTTTCGAATTTCCTAAGCTTTTGTGTCGATCGTATAAGAAACGATGATAAAGCTTCTGAAGTTCCAAAAGTTGCCATAAATAATCAATCTAATCAAATTAATATCCGGTTACAACAAGAATTAATCGAAAGAAACGAATTGTTAAAGGATGTAGCAAATAAAGTTAATCGTATAGTGTCAAAAAAAAAAAAAATTAATTATTAGAATTATTTAAGACTGTTTCTCGTACTTCCATGTTTATGTAGTCGAAACCTTTTAGGTTAGGAGCTAAATTCTTCGGTTTTACATTAAGAATACCAGAAAATATCACATCCACAGAAAGTAAATCGGATGTAATTCTTACGAACGGAGCAAACGAGCGAGTTCCTATCTTGCCAGACATCATTTCTTCAAAAGCTCCCGGTTCTCTATCGTATTTTTCTCTGACTCCTGGCAACTTAAAAACTTTAGGTAACAAAGCTTGATGTGTGAGGAGATTTATTTCCTTTTTTAGGTTAGATAACTCGAAGTAATCGAATTTCTGTGTCTTTAAACCGTAACATGTTTCGTAATCAACGCTATCGGGAGTAAACCACCAGGTGTATAAAAAGGGTACAGCCCAAGATTCGATCATCGGAATTTTACGCTTCCGAGCTTCTCTGGCAATGAATATTGAGGTCGCAGGATCGTCTAAGGTTAATGCTATCACCTTTACATCTTCGAGGACAAAATGAATGTTATCTTGAGTGATTTTAAAAAACCTCCTAATATTAACTTCGGGATCGATTTTATGTAGAAACGATTTAATGACATCAATTTTTCTTTTACCGATATCTTCAGTCGTGCAAATCTGTCGGTTCAAGTTGGACTCGTCAAACACGTCAAAATCACATATTACTAAGTCTTGGCAACCTGCTCTTACTAAGTTTTCAGCTAATGGACCTCCCAAGCCACCAACGCCGAGAATGGCAACGCGCGATGTTCGAATTCTTTCTTGCTCTTGGAATGTAATAGGACCGATGTTTCGAATTACATGTTCCCAGTATGGCTCCGACCAAGAGTCTAATTTTTGGTTAGCAAACATTTTTTTTCATTTATTTTTTTTTTTTTTTTTTTTTTTTTTTAGAAGTTAAAAAT
>Ga0255055_10002419_pt1 | contig 13208 bp, 11 predicted proteins | sample JV7_2_27_MG_FD_188633 | JGI IMG/M metagenome (GOLD analysis project Ga0255055, IMG submission 188633) | Seawater microbial communities from Jervis Inlet, British Columbia, Canada - JV7_2_27 | ecosystem: Environmental > Aquatic > Marine > Inlet | place: Canada: British Columbia | collected...
AGGATGTGTACTTTGTGAGCATCACTGCAGTTGATGAGGAAGGCCAGGAAAGCGATTTCAGCAGAGAGCTCATTGCCCGCCCGTCTAACTTGTATTCGAAGCAGTAAGGAATAGTACTACTACGACCATCAGTTAATCCATACCCGACTAAATAACAACAATTGGAAAAATCATTGACAGGTTTGCGGAGATATGGTAAAACCTCTACACATATGTATAGAGGTTTATATGAGTATATCCAACTTTCACATCGATAAGACCTCACCCCTTCCGTACTACTATCAGCTTGAGCGATATATTCAATCCCTTATCAACAAAGGGTACTTGAAAAAACTCGATGAGCTACAGGCGGAGGGGGAAATTGCCAGTATTTGCAATATCAGTATTGGTGTGGTGCGTCAGGCATTGAAACGTCTTGAACAGAGCGGGGTTATCATTCGTCGGAAGGGTAAGAGAGCGGTCGTCAAGGGAAAGCAGAAAATACAGGTGGAATTCAGCCAGAAACAGTACGGCGGTTATGAGGAACTTGAAAAGCAGGGATTTAAAGTGAACACTGGGGTAATTGAGAACACCCTTACCAAACCCAATGTCAAGGTAAGGGATAAGTTGAAAATTAATGAAGGCGAAAAGGTCATAAAAATCATCCGTATTCGATCCGTTGAGGATCAGCCGGTGATTTTCTGGATTTCCTACGTATCATCTCACCTCTGCCCTGATCTTGCTCAATATAATTTAACCGATCGCTCTTTGAACTCGGTGGTGTATGAACTGTATGGGATCAGGACAAGTAGCGTTGAATGTTCACTCGAGGTAATTCGTGGGGAACAGGAAATATGCCGGTTGCTTAATAAACCACTGGATGAGCCTCTCATCTATATCGAGAGCACAAATTTCCTTGATGATGACCGAGTGTTTCAGCTTACTGAAGCTTGGCATACATCGGACAACTGGAGCTTCAACTTTCACTTTTTACTGGACCAGAGTCGAATGCCATTAAAAAGTGCAGGATGATTCGGTTATTCTGATATCATCAAAAAGAGTATTCGAGAGAGAGTGCTGAACATCTTATTCCACGAAGAGGTACAGCCGCAAAGACATATATGACAGAATATGTACGTTAGTGTATACATGGTGGCGTATATGGGAGATCCATATATATTTCATAACCATTATTCCAAGGAGGCATCACAATGAAAAGATTGTTGTTTAAGGGAGGAATTGTTGTTTGTGTTCTTCTCCTCATCGGTTTCGCGTTCGTACTCATTGCCGGTGGTAAAAAGGACGGAGAGAAGCCGGGGAAGGAAAAAGCTGTCGAGCTTACCCTCTGGTGCATGGCATTCGACCCGCATGTCGATGGTTTTAATCTTGTGATAGACAAGTTTTCCAAAGATCATCCCAACATCAAGGTCATTTTGGAACCTCAGCCGGGTCAGGCGGAGATGACATCAAAAATACGATCTTCGCTGAGCGCGGGTAAAGGGCCGCACGCATTTACAACCACGGGAACCACTATAATGGAGTGGGCCATACCAGGTAATATTCTGCCTGTGACGCCTGACATAATGTCTGTTGCGGAAGCTAAAAGGGATCTTCTGCCGGAAAATATTCTCCAGTGTCAGCTCGACGGGCAGGTCTGGGCCATAGGGATCCCGGATTCACCTGGGGATCTTGGGCTTGCTGTTAACGTAGATCACCTTAAAGAAGCCGGTTTGCCAATGGTGGGCAAGTTTGATGACATGGACCACATGCTCAAGTACGCGAAGGCTATGTCGCTGATGGAGGGCGGAAAACTTTCAAGAAGCGGATTGTCCTTTCAGGAACCAAACGACCCCATGTTTTTCTACAGCTTTATTGTCGATCAGGGCGGTCAATTCTGGGACAACGACACACAGAAATTTACCCTCCAGACACCTGAAGCGAAAAAAGCTCTCCAGTTTGTCCATGATATTTTCTTCAAATACAATCTGGACAGCACCGAGCTGCCCGATACTATGACAGCTATGGGGCAAAACCTCTGTTCCATGGGTTTTATCTGGTCGGAGTTCGTGTATTTTGCAGGGCTCATATACCCTGATCTTAACTTTGAGTTTATAATGAAACCTTCATTCTCCGGCAAAAAACCGGCGGTTTTCAATCACACCGACACTTGGAACGTGGTGATCCCTGCCTATGTGAGCGGTGCTGAAAAAGATGGTCTGGTCGAGTTTCTTAAGTTCCTTATTTCTGAAGAAGGCCAGCTTACTTTTCTTGAGGACGGATATATCGGTCTTTCACCAGTAAAGAGCGTGACTTTGGAGAATGATTTTTTTAGAACAGGACCTGCAAAATCAATGGCCCCTGTAATCGAAGCAATGAAAAAAGGTTCTCTCATGTATTACGGCCCGTTTATTTCCGCTGATATCATGCTCTATGATATCATGTGGCCGATCATCAACGATGTCATTCATGACCAGATTTCGGTCAATGACGCACTCGCGAAAATGGAAAAAGATTTGAACGAGGCAAACGCCCGGTCCCTGGAGAAGTATCCGGATTCACCAAAGACAATTATTGACTGGGATGGTTTAGATCTCTAAATATGTATGTGAAATGAATACCCGGGGACTGTGACGGTCCCCGGGTTATTAATCCTGCTGTACCAAATGGAATAATACAATGGCAGGTACGAAAAAGGACAGTGGTTTAAAACAGCGATACGTGTTCCCTTTTGTGGTGCTTGCTCCATTGATCGTCCTGTACATTTTATTTGTCTACTATCCGCTCGGGTACTCGATCTGGTCTTCCCTGCATCTGTGGGTAATAGAAAATCCATTAAAAAGCACTTTTGTCGGTTTACGTAACTATATAGAATTGTTTACTGCGAACCCCAGGTTCAGTAAAGCATTCAGCAATACTTTTATCTACGTAGCTGTAAAGACGGCGCTGGTCATTCCCATGGGCCTCCTTTTTGCGGCGCTGTTGGCACATTTGCGCAGGGGGCAGAGGTTTTACATATTTGCTGTTTTTCTGCCTGCCCTCTGCACACCCGCGGCAATAGGGGTTCTGTTTTCGTATCTTTTTCAAACGCGTTTCGGGCTGATCAATCACATATTAAAAACACTTCTTCTTCAGCCCCAGCCTTTCCTCAACAGCCCGAAACAAGCTCTCTATTGCGTTATTGCTGTCGATTCATGGGCTTTTGTCGGGTTAACGACATTGATATTCTATGCCGGTCTGCTTAACATACCGGAAGTGTTCATCGAGGCCGCGAAAGTGGATGGCGCGGGAAAAATCCGCAGCTTTTTTTCCATCAAGGTACCGCTGCTCGGGCATTCGATCCTGTTCCTGTCGATATACACAATAATCATTGCGTTCCAGACTTTTGATTTTCTTTTTGTTATGACATCGACAGGCTCAACCGGCGGTTCCTCCGGAGGGCCCGGTATTTCGAGCTACGTGATGAGCCTTCTTGTGTACAACGAGGGTATGCTGCGCGGGCAGGTCGACAGGGCCACAGCGGTAGCTACGATCATGCTGTTTTTTGTGTTACTTTTTACAATTATACAGTTTAAAGTATTACGTCCGAAGTGGGAATATTAGCGGCAGACTGCGGAGATTTAATTACACGTTACATTAAGACGGCTTATGAGATCTACAGGATTGACATCAAAGAGCAGATTTTCAAACAAAGAGAAAAAGGAACTGGCAGGGCAGGCTTTATCTCATCTTGTGATGATTTTGATCGCACTCGCGTTTATCGTGCCTTTTCTCTGGATGCTGCTTTCTTCGTTTAAAACAACGACAGAAATCATAAAGATACCGCCTTCATTTTTTCCGAAAAAATTTACAATAAACAGCTATAAAATGATCTTTGAACGGCTTGATTTTCTCCGTTATTTCCTGAACAGCGTTCTTATAGCGGGAGCCATCATGGTTTTTTCGATGTTTGCGAGCAGTATCGCGGGGTTTGTGTTTTCCAAGTTTAAATTCAGGGGCAAGGAGCTAATCTTTGTTGTTTTTCTCGCGGGAATGATGATCCCTTTCGCTGTAGTCGTGATACCCATGTATCTTCTAGTTGCCAAAATGAACTTGCTTAACAGCTACCTGGGGGTGATCATACCCCTTGTAGTAAGCCCGTTCGGTATTCCGTTCGGCACTTTTCTGATGCGGCAGTTCATGGAAGGTATTCCCATGGAAATGATAGAAGCGGCCAGGATCGACGGCGCTTCGAATTTCTGGATATACTTTCGGATCATGCTTCCGTTATCCGGGGCAGGCCTGGGCGGGGTCGGGATATTTACCTTTCTTTTTATGTACAACCAGCTATGGTGGCCGCTTATGGTCATTTCAAGACAGAAGATGAGGACACTGCCTCTCGGTATCGCGGCGCTTACTTTTCAGCAGGTAATAAGGTATGACATGATCGTAACCGGGGCTTCAATAGCGATCGTGCCGATGATGATCATCTTTGCTTTCGCGCAGCAGAAACTGGTAAAAGGTGTTACCCTCACCGGGTTGAAAATGTAATTTGTTCCTGGTGCAACTTCGGACAAGCTCGAGGTCGTCGGATACCCTGAAGCAGCCAGCTTAAACCGATGGAAAAATAAATAAAAAAGATATTTTTTATAGTTTCTCATCATCGAAGGGCTATTTTATTTAATAGGAGATTAAGATGCTAAGAATGTTAAAAATCGGTTATTTAATACTGGTGTTGAGTTTTTTATTCACCTGCGGGTCCGCTTTTTCACAAAATGCCGAATTGGTGGAGAAAATAACGATCCCCAATGTAAAACTTGATGGTATTGCCTGGGATGGCAAAGATATCTGGGTAGTCACATATGAGAGCAGCCCGATCAAGTGGCAGATAGCAAAGGTCGGGACAGAGGGTGACCTCGTGTTTTCTTTTATTGTTCCGGTGGACAGTCTTGACGACGTTCATAATTTCGGGATGACAAACATTACGTCCGATAAAAGAACCATTTGGGCGAATCACTGGAATGCCGGCCTGATCTACCGTTTCAGTAAAAAAGGGAAAATCATGACGGAATTCGGGGTCCCGTCCCTAAACCAGTTGATACCCGTCGGGATAGCGTGGGACGGAAAGTATATCTGGGTATTGCACTGGAGTGACAAGAGTCTGTACAAGCTTGACAGCAAGGGAAAAGAATTGGATAAGGTGTCCCTTAGAAAGTTGAGACCGCCTGTTGACATGGGCCTTGCGTGGGACGGGGATAATTTCTGGGTCGGCAGCAGGGGGGCGAACAGGATTACAAGAATAACGCCTAAAGGGGAGGCAACCGGGTTTATAAAGGGCCCCCGTGAGTCTGGAGGTATCCGGGACCTTGCCTGGGATGGTGAGAACCTTCTCGTCGTGTACCAGCAGGACAGCACCATATACAAGGTTCGCATCAGTGATTGAAGTGAAAGTGAATGCGAAAAATCAAAAAGATTGGGGATGCTATAATGGATGACAATAAGGTTCGTGATATCGTTGGAAAAGAGCTTGAAAGGCATAACGGCATTCTATATCTAAAACCCTGCTGGATAGCACGCGATTTTCTTTCGCCCGGAAAGAGGCTCGGGCTGAAAGAGGAAGAGTATGACATGGGTGAAAGGGGCTTCATCGCGGAACGATGGCTGGGTTCAGAGACGAGTGCCGATACACCAAAGGGCCCGGATGATGAGGGTCTATCGTATATTGACATTGAGGATGAGGAAATTACGCTCAGGGACGCTGTGCAGGTATCGGGGTCACAGATCATGGGTGCTGAGTATGCAAAAAACCATAAAGACCTTGGGAGACTGGCCAAGATATACGATTATGCTCCGAGAATTCCGTACCATATTCATCTTCTGCAAAAAGACGCTGATCTTGTCGGCAAGGTGGCCAAGGAGGAGGCATACTACTTCCTTGAAGATGTGGATCTGGGGAACCATCCTGAGACCTTTTTTGGTGTTCATCCCTACATCGTTGAACAGCAGAAACAGTATGAAATACTGCTTCCATACCTGATCGAGTGGAACAGCGATCGTATATTAAAGCATTCGCGGGCATATCAAAACGTCACCGGTGAAGGTTTTCACGTTCCCTCCGGCATTCTCCACGCTCCGGGTACGGCGCTGACTCTCGAGCTGCAGGAACCGTCCGATGTGTTCTGCATGCTGCAGCCGGTAGTAGACGGCAAGTATTTCATCCCCAAGGAGCTTCTCTTCAAGGATATTCGCAAGGAGGACAGAGAAAAGTATGGCGAGCGCATTGTTCTCGAGAAGGTCGACTGGGAGCAGAGCGGCGATCCCTATTTTTATGAGAATCACCACATAGAACCTGTTCCTGTTGACGGAACCGGGCAGGACGGTGGAAAAGAGGAATGGATCTATTACAATACAACCAAGTTCAGCGGCAAGAGGCTTGTGGTCAAACCCAACTCTTCATTTAAAAGCAGGGATAACGGTGTGTACAATGCGCTCGTATGGAGGGGGTCCGGCAAAATAGATGGCCGTGAAATCGAGGGTAACAGTTTCGGGCTCGATGAAGTTCTTGTGACACATGAGAAGGCAACGCAGGAGACAACCGTGGAAAATACGGGTACAACCGATCTCATTCTCTTCAAGTTTTTTGGACCGGATATTAATAACAATGATATCCCGTATATACGGGACCTTATGCAACGCTGAAACAGCTGTCGTCAAACACAGGCAAATGCATCGTGATAATTTCTCGAAGTATTCCCGTAATTTGCAGATTTGTTTCATTCAATAAAATAATTCCCAACGGGTATAAGATGAATTCGTATGAGAGAGTCATGACCGCACTGAATAGAGAGGAGCCGGATCGGGTTCCGACATTCGAATGGCTGATCGATCAGGCTGTGATTGCAGGCATGTGCGGCAGTAATTGTCCGCTCGAGGATTTTGTCGAAAAAATGGATATCGATGGAATTGTGGTAACTGCTGTGAATAAACATAAAATCATAGGCGATAAACATTTTATTGATGAATGGGGTATCGAAAAAAAATCTGTTCATACCGATCCACTGCCAATGGCAATACGGGGTCCTTTATCAAACGAGAGGGATTTGAAGAGTTACGTCATACCAAATCCCCATGCTCCCTACAGGATGGATAAACTTCGGGAAACAGTAAAAAGATACAAGGGAAAGAAGGCGATCATATTCCAGGTCCGGGATGGCTTTTCCACAGCCCGGGACCTCCTCGGTTTCGAAAAAGTGTTGACGGGTATGCTGGACAGTCCAGCTTTGGTCCGTGACCTTGTTGAAATATCCACAGAGTATTATCTGAAGCTGGCAGCCTGGGCGATAGATGAAGGGGCTGATATCATCTTTTCCGGAGATGATCTGGCGGATAACCGGGGTCCGCTTTTCAACCCCCGACTCTTTGAAGAGATTTTTTTCCCCGGTTTCAAACGTCTTGTCGGCGGGGTTAAAGATGCCGGGGCCTACTATATAAAGCATACAGACGGTAACATTTGGGACTTGATTCCCTATTTCATCGATGCGGGCATCGATTGTCTTGATCCAATTGAAAAACCGGCAAGTATGGATATGAGGAAGGTGAAGAAGGAGTACGGGAAATACCTGGCGGTAAAAGGAAATATTGATTGCAGGTACACGCTAACTCAGGGAACAGCTGATGATGTGAAAGCTGAGGTCAGGAGATGTATTGCTGAAGCATCGCCGGGAGGTGGCCACATCATCTCCTCGTCGAACAGTATTCACAGCGGTGTGAATCCTCAAAACTATGCCGCAATGCTAGATGCAATACGGGAATACGGAAAATATCCCATCAATGAAAACCTTGCGAATGATTGATATTTGCGGGCTTTACTATGTATCAGGTACTGAAGTGTGAGAGAAAATCGACAAATGAGGAGTGGGAAGAGGGGACCATGCATCTGCGCCATTGATGTCGGCACCACAGGTCTCAAGGCTGGTATTGTCGATTTGAAAGGGGAGATAGTCTCTGATGCATATGTAGAATATGGCGTGCGTTATAAGCCACCCCATATACATGAGCAGGACCCGGATGAGTTGTGGCAGGCCCAGTGCACTGCACTCAATCAGGTTCTACAGAAATGTGATGCTTCCCGCATCGAAGCGGTGTGCATGACCAATCAGCGGGTTACATGGGCTCCAGTGGACAGCGATTTCCATTCCCTTACACCTTATTTTGTCTGGTCGGACAAGAGAGGTAAGGAGCAGTGCTCCATTGTGAAGGACCGCATCGGTGAGCAGGAATACTACAACAGGACCGGTCTCCTGCTCGATCCCACACCTGCGATTTCCAAGATACTGTGGTTCAAACAGGAGCATGAAGATCTTTATAATAAAACTGTGCGGCTCTGGCAGATTCCGAACCTACATCTACATCGCATGGGTGTTGCAGATCCCCCGCTCGATCCATCAAACGCAGCCTGGTTTGGATTTCTCGATGTCAAATCCTTGCAGTGGAGCGAGGATATTCTAAAAGCACTTGATATTCGGAGGGATATCTTTCCAGATGTTGTCCCGTCGGGGTCCACCATCGGGAGTGTATCGAAGGATGCATCCCGCCAGACAGGTTTAATCGAAGGGACACCTATTGTGCTAGGTGGAGGGGACCAACAGGTCGGCTCCATTGGTTGCGGCGTGGTCGAGCCCGGTGTTGCGTCGATCAGTCTGGGCACAGCCTCGGCTGTTATGGTATATAGTGACAGGCCGGTTCTTTCCGAATCAAGAGAGTACTATGCACAGCCACATGCACTGCCCGGTGCATGGGAGATTGAGATGTTCACGATCACCTCAGGTGCAGCCCTGCGATGGTTCAGAGATACTATTGGAATTCCGGAAGCGGAGGAAGCCAAAAAGAAAAACAGAGATTTTTATGATCTTATTTGCGAGAAAGCATCGAGGATTCCTCCGGGATCAAATGGCCTTCTCTTCATTCCGACCATGTCTGGTACGGTCGGCGAATCATGCGCCACGGGCTCATGGTTCGGACTGACTCTCGCTCATGGAAAAGATGAACTTGTCCGATCAATTTTTGAGGGTGTGGTATTCGAGCTGAAAGGAATTCTCTCGAACATTGTACGAAGTGGATTACAGGTAAATGAGGTGAGGTTGACGGGTGGCGGCGCCAAATCGGATTTTTGGGCGCAGATGCAGGCAGACATCTTTGGCATACAGGTTGCAATACCCCATGTTACGGATGCACCCCTATTAGGCTGCCTCTTTATTGCCGGGTTGGGAATTGGAGCTTTTGATTCGCTGAAGAGTTTTTCCAGAGATGTTGTGAAGATTGACAGGATCCATAAGCCTGATGGAAATTTAAAAAACCACTACGAAAAATATTTTGATATGTATAAGAAGTTATTCGATACGCTTGTACAGCAACACCTTTTCAAGGAAATATCTATTTGCGGTAAGGTGTCTTAATGATTATCCCTTTTTTCAGCTCCGGTAGCCAGTTGGATGGCGCAGGATACAAAAGAATTTTATTGTGGGGAGTTCACTGTTCAATAACTTAGAAGCAAAGGATATGAAGACAGATGACATCAAGAGAAAGAATGAATGCCGTGCTTTGGGACAAAGTGGTGCCGGACAAAGTTCCCCACGGTGATCTTATGATATGGCCCGAGCTCATTGACGCACTCCTGGGAGGCGAAACTTTTTCGGAGGAAGAACGGATGAACTATCTCTTCTTCTGGATGTCAAAAACAATGGGTGATCATTTTTTCGAAAGGGACAAGACGGCAAGGGAAATGCTGGCATTTGATTACACACATGTGTTTCCGAGCGAGAACTGGAAAAAAATAGACTCCACTTCGGATGGGTCGGAAATATACCGGGACCCCTACGGGGTCGAGCATACTTTGACGGTGGATTCAATCCGCATGCACAAATCGCCCTTACAGGATTTGGAAAGTATCGTGGAGTATTCTCCCCCTCACGTGGACGACTTCAGCTTCGACAATCTTGAAAAATGGATAAAAAAAAGTGATCTCTATACATTTTTACAGATAGATAGCGGTCTGTTCAAACTGTACAATATTCTGGGCTTCGAACAGTGTATGATGGCGATTGTCGACCACAAGCAGGAGATTATACAACTCATGGAGCGTTTGACGGAATTTCAGATCGCATTGGCGCAGCAGGCGGTGAGAAGAGGCGCCGATTGCATCTGGCTTTCAGATGACCACACTGGTGTGGATTCTCCCTTTCTATCACCCGAGCTGATCCGGGAAATCGACTTTCAGTTTCAGAAAAGAATAGTGGATGAGGTACACCGGATGGGCAGGCCCTGTGTTATGCATTCCTGCGGCAATTTGAACAAGACGATAGAAGGAATGATAGAAACAGGTGTTGACGGTATAATGGGATTTCAACCGACCGCGCACAATGATATTGAGCGTTTCAAGGAGCTGTACGGTGATAAAGTTGCATTAGTAGGCAATATATGCGTAACAGAGCTCATGCCTAAAGGAACACCATGGCATGTGGACCAGGAAGTGAAAAAGCTTATTGGAAGTATCGGGAAAAATGGCGGTTATATCCTATCTACATGTAACGCTCTATTGCACGATGAGCCCATAGAAAACGTTATTACCCTGCACCTGTCGGCAGAAAAATACGGCCACTATCCGTTGCAGTTGTAAGCGATGATCCCATAGAAGGAGAAACTCAGTTTCTATTAGGTGAAAAAGAGGTAGAAAAAGAAACCTAAAAAGTAACATAGATTAATGAAAGATGAAGATGGATATAGATAACGTTTTACATGCTATTTTTTAATAACTATTCAGACAAATGATAAATCCGGTTAATTTGACTGATGCAGAGAGGTGTTTAAAATGACCCATAAGGAGCGAATGCTTGCTGTTCTATGGGACAAGCACATGCCCGATAAGCTGCCTCATGGTGATGTAACAGTTGATCCGAAGATCGCACAGGGTGTATTCGGCAATACCATACCGGAAGAGAAGGGGAATTTCCTCGTATACTGGATGACCGAACCATTTTCTGACCGCTTCTTCGAACGCCACCGCAAACTACGAGAGTTCCTGGGATTTGACTTTGCCCATGTGTTTCCACGCGAGCCCTTGAAAAAAATCGGCGAAAATGAACACGGGCATCCGATTATTCAGGATGTCTGGGGCGGAAAGGTGGTCGCTGCTCCCCAGTCCACGGAAGAGCTTGAAGCCCCCATACCCGACATAACAAAGGCATCGGAGTATACATTCCCCGATGTGAGTGATTTTTCCTTCGACAATCTGGAGCGTTGGACGACGCAAAGCGATCTTTTCACTGTGTGCCAGATGGATACAGGGTTTTTCAAGATTTACCTGCTCGTTGGATTCACCAATTACATGTACTACGTGTATGATCACCAGGATGAGCTGAAACTGCTCATGGAGAAGTTGGCTGATCTTCAGATCAGAATTGCAACTGAAGCAGTGAAAAGAGGAGCCGACTGCATCTGGCTCGCCAACGACTATGCATTCAATCAGGCTACGTTCATAAAGCCTGACCTGCTCTGGGAGCTTGACTTTCAGTATGAAAAGAAAATTGTCGATGCAGTTCATACATTGGGCGTGCCGTGTGTTCTCCATACATGCGGAAATCAGAGTGAAATGCTCGACAGCATCGTTGAGCTGGGTGTGGATGCACTGCATGCTATTCAGCCTACGGCTCAAAATGATATTCGTGCTATTAAAAAGCGTTATGGCAAGAATCTGTCACTTATTGGCAACATAGATATAGCACAGCTCCTTCCTTTCGGCAGCCCCTGGGAAGTTGATCAGGCTGTGAAAGGGCTCATCAGGGACATCGGTTCCGAAGGAGGGTATGTGTTGACCACCTGCAATGGCATTATGGAGGATGTACCCGTTGAGAACGCGATTACCATGCATCTTGCCTGTGAGAAATACGGACACTATCCCATACAGACTGGTTGATCCTGTGACACACAAGCAGAGCGCTGGAGTGAGAGATGGAGACTATTGATATAAACATCGATTACACGGAAATCGAAGAGAGAGAGAAACGTTGGAATGACGTGATGAGTTTCCGACAACCCGACCGTATTCCTGTGCTTCATTATCTGGGAGCGCGATTCTGGCTGCCCCTGATAGGGATGGAGAGGAGTTTCAGGGAGTATCTGAATGACCCCCGAGTTATGCTCGAATCACAACTCAAGGCTGGCAAGTGGATAATGGAGCATGTGGATTCTGACTTTCACAAAATCGTCTGTTACCCGGATTTCATGTGGGCAGAGGATATTGAATCCTGGGGTGCTGCATTTGAATATCCAGTTGATGATTCTCCCTGGGTTGCACGTCCCCACCTGCTCCAGAGGGACAGTGATCTTGAGAAGCTGAGACAGGTGGATTTTGTCCATAATGGAATTCATGGAAGGATGCTTGACTATTATGAGAAGATGAGAGAGATTGCGGCTGATTATCGTGTGCGTTTCAGGGACGGTAAAACAGTTGATGCTGCTGAACTCGTGTACATGGGTGGTGCTGGTATTATCGGCCCCATGGTTATGGCTGGGGATCTGATGAGCGTGGAGGATCTTTCACTTGCGTTTTTTGATAGACCGGAGTACATAAGGGAGCTTCTCGATATCATTGTGAGCAAGAGTATTGAGTGGATCGATGAGGCCTGTGAGGTTTCAAAGGGAAAGACGGCTTTTGCAAATGACTTTCATGAGGGGTACATTTTCATTGGAGATGACGGAACCGCACAGATGTCTCCGCAGTTCATACAGGATTTTGCCCTTAAGCCGACAAAGAGGCTTGCGGATCATATAAAAGGCAAAGGACTCAAGGTCATGGCCCATAATTGCGGTAAGGCAGATCACCTACTCCATTACTGGGCGGATGAAGTGGGGATACATCGGTATATTGGCTTCAGTTATCTCACAGATAAAGAGAAGATCCGCGAGATCATGGGTGGAAGGATTACACTGATTGGCGGTGTTGACACAGCCAAACTCCACGATGCTACGCCGGATGCCGTTCAGGAGGATGTAGAGAAAAACCTTCAAATCCTTAAAGGTGTTCCGGGATTTGTACTTATGGATGGACACAATGTGGCGCCCGGTACACCGGTTGAAAACCTGAACGCCGTTACAGAAGCGGCTCGGAAAGCTGGAAGTTTTTAAACGACTTTCTTAATTCGGAGGGTTGCTATGGCTCTTTATGCAGGTTAAAATTATACAAAGTCCGATTTGTT
>Ga0255055_10002420_pt1 | contig 13202 bp, 12 predicted proteins | sample JV7_2_27_MG_FD_188633 | JGI IMG/M metagenome (GOLD analysis project Ga0255055, IMG submission 188633) | Seawater microbial communities from Jervis Inlet, British Columbia, Canada - JV7_2_27 | ecosystem: Environmental > Aquatic > Marine > Inlet | place: Canada: British Columbia | collected...
CTCGCCTAAAAAAATAGCCGCTATGACTCCGGCGCTGATCGGCTCCAGGGTAGCGGTGATGCTGGCATGGGTGGCGCGGATGCGGTTGATGCCCTCAAAATACAGCCCGAACGGTAAAATTGTGCCGCAGGTGGCTATAAATAAGATCCAGAACCACTCCACCGGGGAATAGGTATGCAAGAGCGCTTTCAGGGGCGGATGCAAAATATTCCAGATCAACGCCGCAAAGAGCAACCCGTAGAGCAGGACCGTCCGTGGATTGTATTTTCGCATGCCGTATTCACTGAGAAGCGAATAGGTGGCAAAGGCTACGGCTGCAAGTATCCCGCCGATAATTCCGATGCGATTTAAAGATAATAGATCCAGGCTGTAAGCGCCGACAACCAGGAAGCAACCGACCAGCGTACCGAAAATTGCCAGAATACTGTTGCGGGTCAGTTTCTGGTGCAGAAAAATCGCGGCGTAAAGGGCCACAAAAACCGGGCCGGTATAATGCAGTAAAATGGCTGCGGCGACGTTGATTTTGCTGATCGCAAACAAATACAAAAACTGGGCCGCACCAATGCCCGGTATACCCAGCAGCATAAAATAGAAGAGGTCCTTGAAGGCTATTTTCAAAAGCGCCCGGTTACGGATCAGCAGCCACAGCAAAAGGCCGCAGAAGGACAGCGTGACCCGCAACTGTATCATCTGATAAGGCGTCATGCCACGATTAAATAAAAACTTGGCGGCCGTGCCGGAAACAGCAAACAGGATGGCGGCCAGCGTGACATACAGATAGCCAATTTTATTCATCTGGGTTAATTTCAAATGATTCATCGTCATTGTCGTATGTTTTTTTAGCGGATATAAAACTGAAAGCGAGAAATATTACAGTTTGGGATCAGAAGCAACAGATATGCGGATTTGAAATTTATGAAACCCTTTTTTAACGACCACTCTTACGCATAAAGCTTTGATAGAGCCATCGAAGCCGCTACGGCGGAAGGCCGGGTAATGACACCGGGTCCGGGCGGGCAGGCAAGGACAGAAGAATTCATCGAAGCGGTGTTAGTAAAGTTAGCGATGATTTAAAAATATTACTCGGTCTTCTGTTCCTTCATATCGTTCAGCTGTTTGATAAATTCCTGGTAGGTTGACTCATCAAACATGTCGATTTCTTTGGCGTGTATTTTCCAGGCCTGCAGGCACATATTGGCATCGTGATGGCTGTTCTGCTCGATATAATATTCGATGCACTTCACAGAATCATTTACGGATTTTACATAAAGCTGCCTTTTGAATTCTTCATATTTTTGCGGGTCGAATTTGCCGGCATCCATAGCCGCGGAGCGCCAGACGTTGAGCCTCACCCGCCCGCTGTAAAATGCGTCCTTTTTCAGTGCCCTTTTTAACCTCCAGAGGGCATTGGCTGCCTCTAGATTGAGCATCTTCTGCCTGGCTTTTTCTTCTTTGGTCTGTTCGGCGATTGCAACAGACACCGTACTTAGCACCGGGGTGAGAATCAGTAAAAAGCAGAGCGTCGCAATCCATATCTTTTTATGTCTGCCCAAAAGATGTATTTCTGCTGCCAACATATTTTTTAATTTGGATCCGATCTGTGAAATAAACTTTGAATATTAAAAATTAAGTTTAACCCAAAATGGAGGATAGGTCAAAACCGCCTGGAGGAGCGAAGGTTGCATTGATAGGCAGGAATTAAATTAGCCACAGACCCACACAGATTAACGCAGAACTCAATGGGTGAAATATTTATCCGCAGATTACACAGATTAACACAGATTATTCTCTCAAAAAATTGTAAACGAACCTTTTGATGTATTTAGGGTTTTTATTTAATCTGTGTAATCGGCGTAATCTGTGGATGATCTTCTCAGATTATTCTGATCTGCGGGCAGGTGTGGCGATCTGAGATTCTATTCTGCCTGCGCTTTTTCTCTTTTTTCGGTCACGCAGTAGATTCCTTTGCCTTCTATGGCCGGCTGAAAGCACATGTTGTCGGAAACACAGGCCGATTTTGTAAAATCACCGGCCTTCCAGCGGTTGATCAAGTGAGGCTCGCGGATCAACGGCCGGCTCATGGAAATGTAATCGGCCACGCATTCATCCACCATGCGTTCGGCCACATGAAAGGACCGGTTTCCGCCCACCAGAATCAAGGCAACATCAGTTTCTTTCCTGAGTGCTTTGGCTTCTTCCTGAAAATAAGCCTCTTTTTCTTCTTTATTGATGCCTAACTGGCTGGGCCGGGTCTTGGGGCTGATCGGCAGACCGCCGCTGACTTCTATGGCATCAATGCCCGCATCTGCCAGCATCTTGCCGGCCTGAACAAAGTCTTCCGGCATCAGCGCATTGTCGGTAAACTCTTTGCAGTTCATTTTAATCAAAACCGGATAATCACTGCCGACGGCCTCTCGCACTGCCTGCAGCACCTCCAGGGGCATGCGGGCACGATTTTCGATTGAGCCGCCGTATTCATCTGTGCGGTGATTGAACATGGGGGAGATAAAACTGCTCACTAGATAGCCGTGGCCGCCATGGATTTGAACGCCGTCAAAACCGGCGGTTTGAGCTCTTTTGGCCGCTGCTGCAAAAGCCGCAATGATGCCCTGGATGTCTTCTTTTGTTAACTCTTTGCGGGCTCCTTCGGCGATGCCTTCGACATTGGATGGCGCCATCGGGGTCTGTCCGGATAATTTGGCATTGCCGAAAAAACCGCCGTGGGTCAGCTGGCAGACGATTTTGCCGCGATGGTTGTGCACGGCTTCGGTCATCTTTTGCAGTCCCGGGATCATATCGTCGTTATGGATGCCGAGCTGCCCGGCTCCGGACTGGCCGACTTTTTGAACATAGGCATGGCTGCTGATGATTAAACCCACGCCTCCTCTGGCAAGCTCCGCCATTAAATTTGTTAGTTTTTGGGTGCAAGCGCCGTCTTCAGCTGCCATTCCTTCCCAGGTCGCCGAACGAACGAATCGGTTTTCCAGCTTCAGGCCATTAATTTCACTGGGTTCAAACAGTTTACTCATCTCAGTCTCCTCTCAAAAGTGTCGAATGCGTTTATGAATTGAACAGGTCTGTCGGTATCTTTAATATTCAGGTATTTATTTTTCAAAATAAGTCAAGCGTGTCCGGAAAGCATTCGCATTGCGTCTTACGGCATCTTTCGAATACGGATTTCAACCTGCGGGGTATCCTCCATCAACGCAACCAGCTTCGACGGATCCGTTTTGCCGTAATGGTAGGGGTAAAGAATTTTAGGTTTAAACGCTTTTGCGGCGTCGGCCACCATTTCCGGCGTCATGGTATAGGGCAGGTTCATCGGCAAAAACGCATAATCTATATCTTTCAGTTTTTTCATTTCCGGTATATTCTCGGTATCACCTGCCACATAGATTCGTTTATCGCCGAAGGTAACCACATATCCGTTTCCGCTGCCCTTGGGGTGGAAAGGAACGCCCTCGCTGCGCATATGAACGAGGTTGTAAGCCGGCACAGCTTCTATTTTTAGACCTTCAATGGTTTTAACATCCCCTTTATGCATGACGATGCCGCCTTTAACCTGCTGGGCACATTTTTCGTTTAAGACGAGGACCGTTTTTTCTGTTCGCAGAAATTCCAGCGCTTTGAGGTCAAGATGGTCACGGTGCTCATGGGTCAACAAAATCATATCAGCTTGCGGTAGTTTCGAATAATCTGCTACGCGAGAAAACGGATCAATATGGATAACCTTTCCTCCAAAGGTAAACAGCAGGGTGCCGTGGCCGATAAAAGTAATCTCCAGGTCGCCTTCAGAGGTTTTAACAATATCCTTTTCGAAAGCCTGTCCGGCCATGGATCCAGATTGAATTGATATCAAAAACAAAACAATCAAAATAATATATTTAAACATAGCGCACCTCCTTAATCTAATGGATGATTCCCTGGCGGATAATGTAGTACCATTCATCGATAAGCTTTTGTCGGTTTTCACGGATCCAATCGTCACCATTTAATTCGACGAGTTCTGAAATCCGTGCGCATAGAATTTCAAGTTCTTTTGGAGATCCCGGTATGTTCTGGGTTCCTAAGAGTTTAAATACGATTTCTAGGGTGAGCGGCTTCATAAGCGCTTTTAAACACAAGAACCCGTCTTTCTATCTGAAAAACGGGTTTGTGTTTGATGGGTTCATGACAATCCCTTAAACGGGGTTCGCATTTTTTCAGTACTAACTGCTGAATATCACAGCGTCTTTACAATGGTCAAGCTTTTTGAAATGCAGCTGGCTGAAGGCGTGAAAAGCCCGCCGGATTGCCCTGAACTATCAGCGGAGGGCAAGCACAAACTTGAAGGATATCTGAGCGGATTTCAGTTTGAAGGTTAGCAGTTTACACAAAAATGATTGGGGCCCTTCGCGCCCCTGTCTTTTCCCGCCTATGGCGGTAAAATCCAGGCCACCCGCTGTGCGGGTGGTCATTGACTCTGTTGCTTTTATGCCTGTGCTATACGCTTGCGGCTATCCCTGCGATCTAAACCGGTTCTGCGATCTAAGTCGCTTCTGCGTTCTTTTCCCGATCTTCTTTCTAATATTCTTTTAAAAGTCACGCCAAAGCCATTTTGGCTCAAGCGCACAATCCAGCCCTTTAATATGACGCTTTTATCAATTTTTATGTTTGGGATAACAAGTTCAATTGCCTGGCCAAAGAAGAATTTATTTTTAGTTTCAATAAAAACTCCACTACGACTTATATTGATAATCAAACCCTTGTGGTGTTGGTGATGACATTTGAAAAACACCGATTTAATATAGGACCTACGGGGATATTTGCGCGGATCCCGGTTTGCTATAAAAGCGCTATTTTGGACGCCTTGTTTTGCGGAATTATCCATAACGGATTTTTAAATAGATGTAATTAGAACTGACTCCCCTTACGACAGACATTTAACCAAAGATTCTTTTAATAGTTGCAAATTTTGACCGCAATTGCCACATAATTTTTAATTATTGAATCTATTCTTAATAAATGAGATATTCTTTAAATTGTGAAGTGAACTCCAATAAATTGGTAAAAATTTTTCATACTATACCGTAAGGCTTTCGAAAGTATTACAGGTAAGTGTTTGTAATTTCAACATTATTATATTTTTCATCTAATATCTTGATTTTGCATAAATTTTGCATTCTGGGATAACAATTATCCGTTTTTGTATGGAATCGCATTTGTTTATAATGTATTAGAATTCCAAATAAGCAGCAGCAGCTGCAAGTATTCTAACAAACACTTACCGATAGAAAAATGCTAGACCACTTAATTCCGAAGCTTCGATTTCAGTTGGCAGACGCCGCGAAAACACTCTCTGAAGATGGAGTAGCCGTTGTAGAAAAAGTTTATAATGACATTTTGCTCATGCGTAATTTTGTTGTAAACGAATTTCAAAGAATTAAGGCTGATGAAAGTTTAAGTGAGAGAGATAAAGATGATTCCAGGCGCCAGGTATTGGAAAAAGCGATCACTAAACTCGAAATTCTAAAGTCCAAAAGGAGCGCTTCAGATTTGATTAATGAACTTGAAGCTAAACTATCAGAGGAACCTGTTGGAGGTGATGATCGCATTCTTAAATTTTTACAGGAGCGGGAGGTTCGCGATCGGCTTTCCACAATGCCGGCATCTCAGATACTGTCTCATTTTGAAAATTCACTTTTAGATGGCAGTAATCCTTTGTTATTGGATGCTATCTTGAATACTCCCCCTGGATTTGAAATACTACCGGAAAAAATCTTAAAAAAGCTCAGAAGAGTCAGGGGGAAAAAGTATTATCCTGAAATTGTGGCACAACTTGAGGCCATGCAGAATTTGAACTCAATTATCGTAAAGATGTTCACCCTCGTTAGAGCCGAGCTGGACAAATTGAGGAGAAAATACCTTCCCATTTATGTTGTCAAAAAAACAGCATGATTCCGAATCCTGAAAAAAGAAATAAGGCTCGCACAAATCACATATGCCCTGTTACGATCGAAGATTTAAAAGTTGGCCTTATTTATAAAGCCCAAATGCTAAACTATAGTGAAAATGGATTATATTTCGAGGCTGATAAATTGCTGGGGCCAGGAGAAGGAATTTTTATTGGAATTGAGAATTCACCCATTACAGCCCTTTCTGATACCTATGAGTGTTATCGAGCAAAAATAATCTGGCGTAAGAAATTGACAACCCCTACTTTTTATTATGGTTATGGAGCCAGATACACGGTTAATTACAATAAGCTAAATTTACAAATAAGCGATTTCCAAGAATGGGACGATATAAGGCGGCATAAAAGGAAACCTTATTCCAAACCCATATTTTTCGCTACCGAGAACCGGGTTTTCGGGGGCTTAACCCAAAATATAAGTCCCGCCGGAGTTTTCATCAAAGCCAATGAGAATATCGCGGCCGGGCAGATCGTTACTTTGGGTATTCCCTTACGAAAAAAGAAGAAGGCTAAAGTTAAAGGCCGGGTCGTATGGTCCAATTTAGAGGGATTTGGCGTAAAATTCTTGAGTAATAAAAAAAAATAGTCCCATCCATTTTACCGTATACCCGCCTGCCTCTTTTGATTCTCCGAGCCAGTGCCTATTTTGTTTCATATTGACGTCATCATTATCACTTCATTCGTATTTTCCGAATCGTGTTGAAATGTAGAAAACTACATGGCTCAAATAGGCTAACTATTTATAATACTTGACCTTCTAATCGCATTTAGCTATTTGTAAATACTTGAATGCCAGCAACCGCAATATCGACCGGGATCCATTGATTTAGCTTCACGGATTATCGAAGCGTTTTAATAAATTGACGTTGTATAGCGGACAAAGGGTCGACTATGGCCGAAGTAGAAAAAGCCAGACGAAATTCTGCTAAAATTCAGACCATAAAATTTGAAGACTTTCTCAGTAAATACCCGCCAGGGGAAGTCCATTCCATAACCGATCTTGGTCTATCCAGAAGTCCCTCATCTATACCGATTCTCATTAAACCGCGATTAAAGCTTCATTGCCCGGATAGTTTTTGTAACGGAGTTCGGTTTTTTGACTCTTACCAGACCCAAAAAGTCACTTTAACCCCAAAATGGTCACGTGTTTTTCTGAATTATTCATGTTCTAACTGTAGATCGCGTTCGAAAATATTTGCCATTATGGCTCGATGGAATGATGCTGCAGATGAAGGTGAGGCCGTAAAATTAGGTGAATGGCCCCCATTTGGTCCGCAAGTCTCATTGGGGATAATTTCAATTCTTGGCAAAAACAAAGATATGTTTTTAATGGGTCGCCGGGCCGAAATTCACGGACTTGGAATAGGCGCTTTCGCTTATTATCGCAGAGTTATTGAAAGCCAAAAAGATCATATTATTGATGAAATCATCAGAGTTCTGCGAAGAACAAATTCACCCGAGACTCAGATTGAAAAACTGAAATCGGCCAAAACCGAGAAACAGTTTAAAAAAGCTGTAGCGCTCATTAGTGACGCAATCCCGCAGGCGCTTTTGATTAATGGATATAATCCTTTAGCCCTTCTGGAGCAGGCGATTGCAAAAGGGTCAGATGCTCAGCACGATAATGAAGCGCTTAAGCTGGCCACTGCGATTAGAATTATATTAACCGAATTGGCTGAACGATTGATCAGGGCGTTAGAGGATCAAACTGATTTGGATACGGCGGTTGACTTTATCTTACAACATGACTGAAATATATCTTCCTGTTATCTCTCCCCTCTATTTTTAACTCTATTGAATCGATCAGGGTTTCAGGTTTCAGGTTCAGCGTCGCCGCTGGCCGCCGAAGCGGCCAGTTTGATCGAAAAAGAAACTTTGTCGTTTCATACGCGTTACATGGCATAGAGTAGAAGGTATAGGGTTGCGGGCGCAGGGCGGATGCAAGCGATCTAATCTGACTCTTTTCATACTCGTGCTCGTGCTCGTCCTCGTAGATCAGAATTTTATAGGGGACGAGGGACGAGGACGAGTACGACGACGAAGGCGGGAGCTCAAAGAGCTAAAGCGGCTCATCTGACCTCTGTCAGCCTTTTCAATTCTGACACCTGACAACCGAAACCTGACACCTGTGTTATCGTGGAGACCGGTTTTAGTTTTGTTGTTCGTACTCGAGGGTGACCGTTACCGTTCGGTTTAGCGCCCGACCTTCCGGCATGTTGTTGTCAAATAGCGGGTTGTGGGGTCCGGCACCTTCATAGGTGATATTTTCACTGTTCATATTACCGCCGGCCGTAATCATATCATAGGCCGCCTTGGCCCGCCGCTTGGAAAGGTCGATATTATAGGCCTCTTTGCCAATGGTATCCGTGTGCCCTTCAATTGTGACCCTGGCAGTCGGAACCTCTTTTATCCGGGTCACGATCCGATCCAGCACGGCGCGGTTGCGATCTTTGATATCGGCACGATTAAAATCAAAAAGAATCAGCGCATATTTTTCCATGACTTTGTAGCCTTCTTTTTTGGCAACCCTTTCTTCGCGTCTGATAAAACGCACAGATGTACTGGCATGTGTTTTATAGGTGTGCCCCTTTTTATCTTCGACTTCGATATTGGCCCCGATATTTTCATATCCGCGAATCCGACCCAGACCGATATCGTTGAGGTTAAATTGATAGGTCGGCATTAAATCTCCCTGCCCGGCGGTGGAATCAATAAGCGTTCCATCGCCGATCAGGGCAACGGTCCAACTGGCCAGGTCATATCCGGATTGGATTTGAGGTAAAACCCGGACTTCTTGCGCGTTGCTGATATTTTCGACGTAAGTACTCTTGATGGTGTCAAGCAGAGCCGGGGATTCCGAATAAATTTCGACGCGCTGATTTTCGGCGCGGCCTTCATCGACACTGCTGGCGCTGGCAACCGCCGGTCGGTTGCGAGCTTCCAAATCCATGCGCGCTGATTCGATCCCCCAGATATATTTTAAATACGCCCGCACCGATTCAGCGCGGCTGCGGGAAAGGTCTTTGCGGTTATATTCGTCTCCGCGGTTGGAGTTGCAGCCGACAATTTTTATGCGTGCTTCCGGATTCGCGCGCAGGCGACTTCCGATAATGTTTAATACATGCGTATACTTTTCCATGGTGTCTTTTAACTGGCTTTCGTTAAAAGCCTTTGTGTCGGCCTGACTGGAAAGTGTCGCGTAGCGTGAGGGGATGTCACTTTGACCGGTTTCAAAAAACACATAATTTAACAGCGGTGAGCTGTCGATGGTGGTCACCTCTTCAATGGTTAGCTTGGCCGGTTGAATCGCCACTGTCCCCTTGGGCGGCCCGACCAGTTCGTGGATCAGTTCTTTTTTGGTCACCTTAACCGGGCACAGATCCGTGGCGGTCTCATAGGCATCTTTATTGTTATCGGTAATCTTGATAAGCGCCTGGAGGTTATTGGAGGCCACCAGCTTATCCCGGCCAATGTCGTCCAGTGATAACGCCAAAACCGGCTCGAGCACATTGGTACCCTTTAATGTCTTGATGGTCTTGTTGTCGGCCTGAAGGCTCAACTCCCAATTCGCCACCCCGTATTCAGCTGTGATCCGGGGCATGATTTTTATATCCGTCAAATTGCTGCTTTCGGCGATAAACTGGTTGGCAGCGATCGCCTGCATGTCACTGGAGTCATATATAATTTCCACGCGCTGATTTTCCGGCCGACTTCCCACAATATCTGCCGGTGCGGGATTGGTCGGCAAATTACGGGCATCGATCTTCATGCGGGCGCTGTCAACGCCCCAGACCGAGGACAGATAGGATTTAACGACCTCGGCCCTGGCTCTGGAAAGATCGCGATTACCTTTTTCAACACCGCTATCCGAGTTGCAGCCCACGATACGAATATGGGCTTCCGGAAGTTCAGATAAATGCCGGCCCACAATGTTCAGCACATTTTTATAGCGATCCAGCGAGCTGGTCAGCACTTTCTCGTTAAAGGCGGCGGTGTGCGCCCGGCTCTTTAAGAGAACGTAGTTGTCGGGAATTTCGCTCTTACCCGTTTCAAAAAACACCTTGTTGAGGACCGGAGAACCGTCCAGCAGGGTCAGCATGTCAAAATTCAATGCAGCCGGCTGCAGACTTAATGCTCCTTTGGGCGGGTCCAGAAACTTGTAATTGACCACATAACGATAAAGCAAGGTGGTCGAAAAGGATTGTAAGATGGGCAGCAGCTCCGAAGCGGACGTTGCCTTCCAGACACGTCCACCGTGAGCTTCGGCAAAGGATTTTAGAAACTTATCTATTTTATTACCGGGCATATAATCGACGGCAAAGACTTCGAAATTTTCTATCCCTTTGGCTTCGGACTCAACAAAATCGCTTTCAAAGTCACTGTTTATATCCTCACCGTCAGAGAAAACCACCAGAAATTTGGTATCTTCTTTAGGCATCTTGCGGATCATGCTGATACCGGCCTCTATGGCTTCGTAAAGGAAGGTCCTGCTGGTCAGTCCCTCGTCAAATGCTTCGTTCAAAAAATTTTTCAACTCCAGAATAAATTTTGAGCGATAGGTTTTGATGTTTAGATTATAGCCTTTAACCTGCATGGTTTCTTTCTTATCAAAGACCACGATGGAGATATTATCAATCGGGCGCAGGGTCTTAAAAAATTCGTCCAAGGCCGTCAGCAAAGGCTTAATGGCCCGGCGTTCTTTCATGGACGCGGAGTTGTCCACCACCAGAACGATGTTAAGCGGGACAGATTTACTGCTTTCAAGCGGTTCAACGGACAGGATCCTGGCTTTTTTATTACCGCTCTGCACCACAAAATCTTCGGCTTTCAATCCCTTGATAGGATTATTTTTAGCATCTTTGACGGACACCAGAAGATCCATTTCACCGATGACCTGATAGGCCAGCTTGCCTTTGAGGGCCGGTGTTAGGACTTCAAGCGGTTCAGCCGCCAGGCAGTTGGGTGCAACTAATAGACTGACAGCGACGAGCAGAAACGAAATTTTTTTCTTCATCTTATCTCCTTCTAAATTATTTTCGTTTTTAAATGTTCTTTCTAAAGGGTCTATCATTTGTTAAACGGTCGTTATTTTAATCTGCAAGCTGCTGAAAATTCTTGGCAATCTTCAAACCGTTCCCCCAATCAGCCAATTTTAGGGGATCATCTTTATAAAGCAAGAAACATTCCAAGAATAAAATATAATTATTTTATTCATAGATTTCAAAAGATTGCAAGAAGTTTTGGGTTGTACCTATCTTTGAGTGTCAGAAAATTGTCTGATTTTGTGAACAGTGCGTCAAATTTATTAAACACAAAAATATACATGTACTTTAAACTTGATGAATTCGTAAAAAGTCGAATTATCAAAACTTAATTTGTAAAATATTGTGGTTTAACTTTCGCCCCTGTAGATTGCCAGCGATTTCTCTGTAATAAATTCATGCGCACATGGGGTTTATCTCTTGTCAACGAATGGGGCTTTGCGATAGATTCGGTTTTACTTAAAAAATAGACTCAACACCAGCGGCAAAGCGCTAGGTTAGGGGAGGAGGCATGGCTATGGCCAGTTACAGAATCGCCGTGATACCCGGCGACGGGATTGGTAAAGAAGTGGTTCCGGAAGGCATCCGGGTGCTCGAAGCGGTGGCGGGTCGTTTTGATATCAGTTTCAAATGGGATGAATTCACATGGAGCTGTGAAACTTACACCCGCACCGGTCGCATGATGCCCGAAGACGGCATCGAACAGCTTCGCCAGTATGACGCGATTTTTCTCGGTGCCGTCGGATTTCCCGGCGTTTCCGATTATGTTTCTTTATGGGGACTTCTGATTCCCATTCGCCGGCAAATGCAGCAATGCATCAATCTGCGTCCGGTGCGCATGTTGCAGGGAATGGTCTCACCTTTGAAAGACAGGGGTCCTGAGGACATCGATTTTTTTATTGTGCGGGAAAACAACGAGGGCGAATATTCGGAAATCGGCGGGCGCATTTATTGCGGGACGGAAGATGAAACCGTTGTGCAGGAAACGGTTTTTACCCGCCAGGGCATCAATCGGGTCATGCGCTTCGCATTTGAACTTGCCCGCGGGCGCAAGGCCAGGCACGTTACATCGGCCACCAAATCAAACGGTATCATCCATACCATGCCTTTTTGGGATGAACGCTTTGCCGCTATCGCCGCTGAGTATCCGGACATCCGAACCGATCAGTACCACATCGATATTCTGACTGCCAACTTCGTCCTGCACCCCGACTGGTTCGACATTGTGGTGGCCAGCAACCTTTTCGGTGATATCCTCTCTGATCTGGGCCCTGCCATCGCGGGCACCATCGGAATCGCACCGTCGGCCAATATCAACCCGACCCGCGAGCATCCCTCCATGTTCGAACCGGTACACGGCTCGGCGCCCGATATTGCCGGCAAGGGCATTGCCAATCCCATTGCGCAGATAGGGTCGGGAGCGATGATGCTGGATCATCTGGGTCATACGGAGGCGGCGGTAGCCGTGGAAGAAGCCATAGAAACCGTGCTGCGGACCTCTAAATTACGGACACCGGATATGGGGGGCAGGGCAACGACTGTGGAGTTGGGAAAGGCGATTGAAGAAGCTTTATGACTGTAGTTACTTTGCGCAAGAAAGTTAATCGTTTTGGTAATCCTTTGAACATTTGGACATTCGTATTTCGTATTTGTTTCGAGTTTCGTGCTTCGGATTTATGATTTATGCGGCAGGGGGGATAGGGGGGAAAATGTTGGACCCGTCTGAAGCGTATAACCTTATCCACCAAGGAAAAGGCGGCCGACTTCGGGGTTTTGAAGGAGGTTGTCACCGGAATCAGCCATGGCCAGTTGGCCCGAAACCAGTACATAGCCGATGTCGGCGAACTCAAGACCCTTTTTGGCGTTCTGCTCGACCATGATGATAGTCTTACCTTCATTATGCTGGAGATCGTCCAGAATTTCAAACACCATTTCGATATAGCGGGGCTCAAGCCCGATAGAGGGTTCGTCCACCAGCAGCACATCGGGCTCCATGATCAAGGCGCGCGAGATCTCAAGGAGGCGTCGTTCCCCCCCGGAAAGAACACCGGCTTTCTGGTTGCGGCGTTCGGCCAGACGTGGATATTTGGCGAGCACTCTTTCGGCTGCTTCACGGGCCTGGGACGGTTTTTGCATGAGAAATCCGCCCATGAGCATGTTTTCTTCCACTGTCATAGCTGGAAAAATAGAGGCATCCTGCAAAATGT
>Ga0255055_10002421_pt1 | contig 13202 bp, 17 predicted proteins | sample JV7_2_27_MG_FD_188633 | JGI IMG/M metagenome (GOLD analysis project Ga0255055, IMG submission 188633) | Seawater microbial communities from Jervis Inlet, British Columbia, Canada - JV7_2_27 | ecosystem: Environmental > Aquatic > Marine > Inlet | place: Canada: British Columbia | collected...
AGAACGGAAGAAAATAGAATATGCTTGTTTGGGTTTGGGATTAAATTTTAACCGCTGAATATGCGGCTATCTTCATCATTTTTCTTAGATCCCTCATCATCTTCATGGGAGTTTGAAAGGACCCTGCTAGACAACCGCAGTTGGAACAGTCTGCATTCGAAAAACATCTCCTTTTGTTCCATGAAACGTCAAAATGAAGGGCTTTGTCTCCCCATGCGCATGCGTCTCTATGGTCTGGATATTCATACCATTTTATCATCGCTTTTGTCATTAGAAAACGCTTTGGGTGCAATGCATTCACTCTCTTCATTTCTCTTATTAAAGCGGCTCTTTCTTTCTCACTCACGACCATGGAGGAGCTGAAATCAGATAAACCAGCACATATATTGCATACTACGCCGTCGAACCCGTTTTTTTCCGCAATTCTTGCGACGTCTTCAAGCTCGTTGTAGTTTTCCGTCGTAAGGGTCATATTGATAATGACGCGTTTATCCTCTGAATAGTTTTTCATTACTCTTGAAAAGACGCCATTTCCTCTGATTGAGTCGTTTGTTTTTGGTAATCCATCGATTGAGACAAATATTCTATGATTAAACTTGTCAGGTACCTTGATTGTTCCGTTTGTTATGATATAGACCAAAGGGAATGTTTTATCAGCGAGCATCAAAACGTCTGGTCTGAGGGCGGGTTCGCCGCCTACCAGCAAGACTACTCTTATTCCTTGCTTATAGAGCTCGTTGAACCTTTTTTCCCAAACAGACTTTTGCAGATCTTGTGTTTTGATGTCTGCTTTACCTTGAAAATGATAGCAGTGTTTGCATCTGAGGTTGCAATTGTCCGTGACGTCAATTTCCGCGAAATATTTTGTTTTGAATATAATTCTTTTTAGATCAAGCCACAAGAGGTACAATAGGGTCTGGGTGTATTTTTTCATGAGAGAACTAAAGTGTGGCAATAGTTAAAGCCTTCTTAATTCTTTGAAATTGGTGTTTTCGGTCAGGTGCTGCAGAGTAGGAAAGAATATTTATTAGCAGATTAAGAAGAAAACATGAATAGTTTTCTTGACGTCTAAAAAGAAGGTTGATCAGTATCGATGAAAAGGCTGCGTTCAAACACACGGCAAGTTGAAGCACATAACGCTTCAATAAATCGTCGGTTGGGTTTAGGATTAAAATTCAGTCTTTCTCTCTCGTACTTTTTATCTCATACTTTTCCTTTCTGTCTCTCTTGACAACTCAGACATAGATAGAGAGAGACATCACGCACACATAGATATATCACACTCCACTCAAAAACCTATTTCGGAACAATATCTGGACATTATTTGTCCAGTATCTATGGTCTTTTATCTTGTTTGCGTCTTTATGTAAGGGGAGTATAGTCACCAGGAGCACTTCAGTTTTCCCAGAGAATATTTATATTAGGCTTCATGATTTTACTGCAAGGAAAAACCAAAAGGAACAAGGCATCTTGACAACTCCTTACGACGTTCCAGCCTTCAAGTTCATCGAAAAACTAGCTAAATACCTAAGGGAAAACGTTGACGAAGTGCAACCTCCAGCATGGGCAAGCGTGGCTAAAACTGGCACTCACGTGCAAAATCAACCTCAAAACCCCAACTGGTGGTACATACGTAGCGCTTCGATACTGCGCAAGGTCTACGTTCACGGTCCCATAGGAATAGAGAAACTGCGGGCTGACTATGGAGGGCGAAAAGACTTCGGCACCAAACCAGAACACGCCGTAAAAGCAGGTGGAAGCAATATTAGAAAAGTCCTGCAGCAGCTAGAAGCGGCAAGCTTAATTCAAAAAGCCAGCCTTCAAGGAAGAAAATTGACTCCGAAAGGACGGAGACTTCTTCAGGAAGTAGCTGAGGACCTGCAGAAAGAACTGGTGAAAGCGGTTCCTGAGCTCAAGAAATATCAAGGCGAATGAGATGTCGGATAAAGAGCTTGAGGAGATACGCAGAAAAAAACTCTTATCCATGCAGCAACGAACGCCTGATGAGCAAAAACGAACCCAAGCAGAAAGCCAGTTGGAAGCGCAGAAGCAGGCGCTGCTGAGGCAGATACTTTCGCCTGAAGCGAGGCAAAGGCTGACAAACTTGAAAATGGTTAAGCAGCAATTCACGGAACAGTTAGAACTCCAAATAATACAGTTGGCGCAAGCGGGCAAATTGCCCATACCATTGCCGGACGCTCAACTGAAACAAATATTAATCCAGCTTCAATCTCGGAAGCGAGAACCAAAAATAAGAAGGATATGAGCATGGCGCGAACCAAACCTCCAGCTAAAAAACGTAGGCTGGGCAAGGCTAATAAACAGAAACAGTCTGTTCCAACCTGGGTAATAGTGCGAACTGGAGGAAAAGTTAGGACTAACCCTAAGCGAAGAAGAAATTGGAGAACGGGGAAAATAAAACCTTAGGAGAGTTAGGAACCTATGGAAAAAGACGACAAAGCGGAAGAGCAATCTTCTGAAAAAGCACAAGCTGACGAAGTAGTAGCAGAAGCAAAGGTTAGTGAAGAAAAAGCTGCTGAAGAAACCGAAGACGTCTTAGTTGAAGAGGAAACGGTTGAGGCTGAAGAAATAGCTGCTCCAGCGGAAGAAGAGAAAGCCAAACCTCGGGCAAGGAAAAAGAAGGAAGAGGAAGAAGAGTTTGTTGAGGAAAGAATTTACACGATTCCGTTGGGAAAGGCGTGGGTTAGACCGCCGAAGAAGAGGGCTCCTCGGGCTATGCAGATGATTAGAGCCTTTCTAACTAAGCACATGAAATTGGAAATGCGCGCGGCGGTAGAAGAGGAAAAGGGAGAATTGCCCACGCTTTCAATAACCAATGACGTTAACGAGAAAGTTTGGGATAGAGGCATAGAGAAGCCTCCGCGGAAGATTCGTGTGCGCGCCACTAAAGACAAAGAGGGAAATGTTACGGTTTACTTGGCTGAAGGAGAATAATCCTTGGCCGTTTACTTCTCAAGCATCATTGGAAGCGCAAGCATAGGCGTCTACTCGATTGCCAATGACAAGATTGTTGTAATTCCGAAGATGGTTCCACTGAAAATAGCCGAGAGAACCGCTGAATGGTTGAAGGTGAAGCTCGTCTACACTTCCATAAGCGGTTCCGTGCTGGCTGGTGCGTTTGCTTGCGCAAACTCAAATGGAATTCTGCTTCCCATTTCTATTCGAGAAGAAGAACTGGCTGTAATCAAATCGTTGTTTGATGGCAAAATTACGGTGATGGATACAAAAAAAACGGCTTATGGTAATCTGGTTTTGGCGAATGATCATGGTGCGGTTGTTGCCCCGAGTTTCAAAGAGCCTGAAATAAAGCAAATTGTCGAAACTTTAGGCGTTGATGCGGTTTCAGGCGAGATTGCGGGGTTGCCCTATGTTGGGTCTTTGGCTGTGGCTACAAACAAAGGTGTTCTAGCTCATCCTTTGTTGAAGGACGAGGAAAGAAAGCTTTTGGAAGGCGTTTTCAAGGTTCCCGTTGACGTTGGCACGATTAACTGTGGAATACCTTATGTTGGCACGGGCTTAATAGGCAACACGCACGCTGCTGTGGTTGGCTCCATGACCACGGGACCCGAGATATTTATAATTGAGAATGCACTGGATGTTGTGCAGGAAGATGAGTAAATTGAAGGTTTTCAGAGTAACCGGCGAGATCAGCAAGCCAAACTTAAAGACATCATTCGCAAAGGAAATGATAGTTGATAAACCTGAGCATGCTGTTGAGAAGGTTTATGCGGAAATCGGCAGCAAACACCGCGTTAAAAGGTTTCACATTAAAATATTGAATGTTGAAGAGGTCTCGCCTGAAGAGATTAAGAATCCCATTTTAAAGAAAATTGTCACTGGGGAGTAAAAACGTGGCCAACAGGATCAAAGATGAAGAAGAACTTCGCAAGCTCAGCGGTGAAATGCGTTATCTTGAGCAGACAGCCGAAACCTTGCAGCAGCGGATTAGCATGATGAACGCAGCTATGACGGATTTGACTTACGCTAACATGACTTTGGAGGGCATAGAGAAAGAAAAAGAAAACGCGGAACTGCTTGTCCCAATAGGCGGCAGCTCCTACGTCAAAGTGAAACTGGCAAACCCCGACAAGGTGATTGTGAGAATTGGCGCAGGCGTATCCACTGAAAAAACGCTGCCAGAAGCAAAAGCAATAGTCAAAGAGCGGCTGGGCGAATTAGAAAAAACATTGCAGTCAGCTCAGCAGCAGTTTGCCCAAGTCGCCCAGAGAATTAACGCTGACAGAAGCAGGCTTGAAAGCATGCTTGCCGCTGCGAGATAAGGGAAAGCCTAAAGCAATGTTTGAGAAGCTCAAGTCAGGCTTCAAGGGGCTCGTAACTAAAGTAACCACAACCGAACTTAAGGCTGAAAACCTACAGCCGATTCTTTCAGATTTCAAAATTAACCTTGCGGAAAACGACGTGGCGTTTCCAGTTGCGGAACGAATATGCGATGAGCTTGGAAAGCGTTTAGTGGGCATTCAGATCAAGCGCTTGGAAGACCGCAAGAAAATTGTTGAAGAAAACCTGCGGCAAGTGCTTCTGGAAGTCATGCTCACAAACAACAAAATCGACTTGCTAAAAAAAGCGGAGGAGAAACGCAAGAAAAATGAACCGTTTGTTCTGCTCTTTGTGGGCATTAACGGCACGGGGAAAACGACGACTGTAGCGAAGGTCGCGCAGTTCCTTCGAGATAAAGATTATTCGGTGGTGCTTGCTGGCAGCGACACTTACCGCGCTGGCTCAATTGAACAGTTGGAAGAGCACGCTCGGCGTTTAAGCCTGCGCCTCATCAAGCACAGTTATGGTGCGGACCCTGCGGCTGTGGCGTATGACGCGATTAGCCACGCTAAGGCGCATGGGATAAACGTGGTTTTAATTGACACGGCAGGGAGGATACAGACGAACCAGAATTTGATGAATGAGCTTGCGAAGGTGAAGCGGGTTGTTTCGCCTGACTTGACGGTTTTGACTTTGGATTCGCTTATTGGCAATGACGCGGTTATGCAAGCTGATGAATTTCACAAGTGTATAGGCATCGACGCAACGATACTTACGAAGGTCGACGCTGACGTTAAAGGCGGCTCCGCTTTAAGCGTAACATACGTGACGCAGAAGCCTATTCTGTTTATCGGAGTTGGGCAGACGTACAAGGATCTGGAAGTGTTTAACCCAGAAAATTTCGTCCAAATGATTCTGAGATAAACGTTTTAGAACGGAACCTGCGAAATTTTAGGTTATTTTTTTTCTCTTCAAGAAATAGACAATAAGCTTCAGCTTTCATATAAGCGGGCTATAGTCTCGTAGAGACTGTTTAAGCGCTTGCCAGTTTTAGCAGTATAGCTTTTGCTGAGTAAAGCCTGTTTTCGCTTTGCTCGTAAATCACGGACTGTGGATCTTCGATTACGTTTCCGTTTATTTCGTATCCCCTGTGAATGGGCATGTCATGCATGATGTAGGCGCTACTGCCTTTCATCAGTTCCTTGTTGATTTGGTAGGGCATCATGAGTTTGAGGCGTTTCTCTTTCTCCCGGGCGAATTTCGGGTCGGTGAAGAATTCCATGTCAATCCACGTGTCCGTGTAAACGAAATCCGCGTCCTTAACCGCCTTTCGAGCGTCTAACGTGGTTTTCCACAATCCCGTCTTTTTCGCGGCTTCCATCAACTCCTTATCACGTGCGTGCTCGTTGATGAACGGTGTCACCGTAGTCAGCTTAACCCCCATCTTGGTGCAGCCTTCAATCAGCGAGTTGCAGACGTTGTTGTGGACGCCTATGAACGTGAGCTTCACGCCTTTCAGCTTACCCATCTTCTCCTTCACCGTGGTCAGGTCAGCAATGGCTTGGCTTGGATGATATTTCTCGTCGCATCCATTTATCACTGGAACACGCGACGCTTTCGCCATCCTCTTCAACTCCGCGTTCTTCAGCAACCGCGCTATAATACAGTCAACGTTACGCGACAAATACTGCGTCTCATCATAAATATCCGCCAACGTAAAGTTCGTGGTCCTCCAGTCTATGTACAAAGCGTGTCCGCCAAGCTGGGTCATCGCCATTTCAAACGCTACCCTCGTCCTAGTGGAGGTCTTCTGGAAAATCAGCGCCAACGACTCGTTCGCTAACGCTTTAAGGTACTTCTTAGGGTTGCGTTTAACCTCGATTCCCAGGTCAATGAACGCGTTAAGCTGCTGACCGGATAGCTCCTTAAAATTGATTAAATGCATTTCTCTCTCGTCTCTCACAGAAAGGTTGAACCGAGTTTAACAAATAAGTTTTGTGGAAACCTTTTTCTCGCAATAACACTCCCTCTTATGGCGGGAACTGGGCAATGATTCTGCTTGTTGCTTCACGCAAAGACATGGCTGGCTTAAACATAGTAAAGCACATTCTTAGTCATTATCCTTTCAGCAAAACGCAAGAGACGTTTCAGGAAAACCCCGTGTACTCAACTGATGTTAACGGAAAAAAAGTCACGCTCATCATACTAAACGAAGAAACAATAAACGCCCAATACCTGCCCGCCAGCTTCGCCAACCCAAGCCTAATCGTTTTCATTTCAAGGCACAGCAGCACAAGCGGCACACCCACGCTATCCGTGCACACGCCTGGCAATTTTGGCGCAGCAGAATTTGGCGGACTGCCGAAAAAAGTTTCTGTCTCACCCGCCACGGCAATGCGAGACGCACTCAAGGCGCTTGCGTATTTCAAGGAAAGTGCAAAGCTTAACTATGAAGTGTCTTACGAGTGCACACATCACGGACCTTCGTTGAATGTGCCTGCCATGTTTGTGGAACTAGGTAGCTCAGCTAAGCAATGGCGCGATTCGAAGGCTGCAGAAGCTGTTGCTCACGCTGCCATGTCGGCAATTGGCAAATTCAGCGTTTCCGAGAATGCCGCGGTGCTTGGCATAGGTGGAACGCATTACAATCAGCGGTTTACTCGCATGGCTTTGGATGATGAAGCGGTTTTTGGCCACATGATTCCCAAGTACGCTGTTTCGTTGATGGATTCTGAAATGCTCTGTCAGTGTGCAGAAAAGACGTTGGAAAAGGTTGAGTGTGCGATTCTTGATTGGAAGGGAATAAAGAGCGCAGACAAGACGAAAGTAGTAGCGGCGTTGCGGGAAATCGGGCTTGCATACAAGAGAATTTGAGCACTGTGTGAAATATGCCTTTTTCATGGCGTTGGAAACCTTATAGAGGATTGTTATAGAACTAAGATGCGTAATGTTTATGCAGTTGTTCCAACTTGAACAATTGCAGGAGAAAGGAGACAGTAAAATGAAGAAGAAATCACTTTTGTTGTTTTTTCTGTTAGCAAGCGCGGTATTTTTGCCTTTATGGGCAATTCGAGCGCAAGGTGATGTAAACGCTGGCCCAGACCAGACAGTCTACGAAGGTCAACAGATAGCCTTCAACGGTAGCAGCACCGCTAATCAAAGCTCAATAGTTTCCGTCGTTTGGGACTTCGGCGACGGAAGTCAACCGGTAAACGGCTCAAACCCAGCCCTGCTGAATACAACCATTCACAATTACTCAACCGCTGGGGAATACAATGTCACCCTCTTAGTAACTCACGACTCCACCACCCAAAATGATACGCTTACAGTAACAGTGCTTCAGAATTTACCGCCAGTGGCTGATGCAGACCCAGACCAGATTGTAGAGCAAACGAGTCCAGCTGGTGCAGAAGTCACGTTAAACGCTTCTGGGTCTTCTGACCCGCTTAACGACACGTTAACCTACAACTGGACTTGGCTCGGCGGATCAGCCACGGGCGTTACCCCTACTGCGCTCTTTCCAGCGGGAATAACTAACGTTACTCTTACGGTAGATGATGGTCAACTTAACTCGACGGACACGGTTAACATTACCGTTCAGGATACTACACCGCCGTTCGTTGATGCTGGTGAAGACGTAACGGTTGAGCAAGAATCACCAGCGGGAACACAAGTTACCCTCAAAGGAAACGCAACAGACCTAGCCGACACTGAACTAGACTATGTGTGGAGCGCAAACGGCACAATAATTGGCAACGTAGCAAACTTGACACACACGTTCAACTTGGGGACGCATTTAGTGACATTGAATGCAACCGATGACTCAGGTAACACAGGAACAGACACAGTCATAGTCACAGTTATGGACACCGCCCCGCCAGAGATAATGGTATCAGTGACCCCCGATTCTTTGTGGCCTCCAAACCACAAGTACGTCCAAGTGAAAGCTAACGTTACAGCTCAAGATGCAGGTGATCCTTCGCCAACAATCACATTTGTCTCGATTACGAGCAATGAGCCTGATAACGGAAAAGGCGACGGCAACACAGTCATCGACATAGCAATTGTAGATGACTATGTGTTCGAATTTAGAGCGGAAAGGTCAGGTAATGGCGTGGGACGCTTTTATACAATAACGTATCAAGCTACTGACGCTTTTGGAAACTCAGCGCAAGCATCCGCAACAGTAACAGTAAAACATAATCCATAACAAGAATTTCCCTTCTTTTTTCTAAACTAAGTTCCTTTTGCAGCTTAGCACATTTTACAAGAATAGTAAAGTTGAGCACACCGTAAAAAGATCTATTGTTTACATGAGTCTTTTTCATTTTTGCTGAATTCTGTTTTCTTAATGTTCATAAGAAATGTTACTTTTGGCTATCTTGGATTTTTTCGTATTGAAATCAAAATGAACAAGCCCTTGAGAATTAACAACCGCTGTGAGGAGAAAATTTAATAGTCATAGCCCAGTTACCTTTTAAACCTCAAAAATTACAGTAACGTTTATTATTCCTTAATGAAATCTTGAGTGTGCGATAAATATGGGCGTAAGGTCATTCCTATCTCAATGCGCGAGAACCTTGAAGTTAGCGGTGAAGCCGGGAAGAACCGAGCTTTGGCTATCGATAAAGATCAGCCTGCTAGGTATAGGCGCCATTGGACTGATAGGCTTCGTGATTAAACTTTTGTCTCTTGCATCAGGCGGCGCAACAGCCGGAACTGCATAGAAGGAAGAATCTTATGGAGAAGAAAGAAGAGGCGCAATTTTCGGCGAAGATTTTTGTTGTCAAAATGACAACAGGGCAAGAACGCAACGTAGCAAGGCTTGTCACTGCGAAGGTCAAAATGACGAATATTCCGATAAAGGCTATACTTGTTCCTGACACGTTGAAGGGGTACGTTTTCTTAGAGGCTGACGGTCCTCACTTTGTGGAAGAAGCCATAGCCGGGGTAAGACACGTGCGGTCCCGAATTCCCGGTTTGGTGGACTTCTCTGAAATTGAACGCTACATAATCAGAAAACCAATTATAGAAGACCTAAACGAGCATGACGTTGTAGAGATAACTGGCGGACCGTTCAAGGGCATGCGCGCCAAGATTACACGGATTGATAAATCAAAAGCCGAAGTTACGCTTGAGTTGTTGGAGGCGACGTTTACTTTGCCGATTACGGTTCACTCGGACTATGTTAAGCTGGTTGAAAAAGCTAAGACTAAAAAAGGTAGAACATAAATGGCTAACAAAAAAGTTGTGGAGTTGCTCATAAGCGGAGGGCAAGCAACTGCGGGTCCACCGCTAGGTCCTGCTCTTGGACCTTTGGGCATTAATACTATGGCTGTTGTAACTAAGATCAACGAGCTCACCAAAGATTATTCTGGAATGAAGGTTCCGGTGAAAGTAGTCGTTGACATTGAAGACAAAACCTTCGAAGTTAACATTGGCACTCCCACCGCTTCAGCGCTAATCGTGAGCGAATTGAAAATTGAGAAGGGCTCAGGGACGCCTAACACGGAGAAAGTAGGCGACCTCACCATGGAGCAGGTCGTGCGCATAGCGAAAATGAAACGTCCAATGCTTTTGGCGCATACTCTGAAGGGCGCTACCAAGGAAATGCTGGGAACCTGCGTCAGCATTGGCGTGACGGTTGAAGGTAAAGACCCGCGCGAAGTACAAAAGGAAATTGATGAAGGCGGCTACGAAAAGCTATTTGGAAAAGGTGAAGAGTAAGTGAATATTTTTATAATTGGGTTCCAATCCCTCAATGGCACGAGGCTTCAAAATGCCCTTAGATAAGAAGACGCTATTGGACGCGGTTAAAGAGGCAAAGGCGAAATCTGGACAAAAAAAGTTCAACCAGACACTGGACTTAATCTTGGATATTAAAGAAATTGACATGAAATCTCCAGAAGGCAGAATTCAAGCGGTTGTTGAGCTTCCTCATGCCACAGCGAAACCGAACAAGATTTACGTTGTTGCCTCTGGCGAGTTGGCGCTGAACGCTAAAAAGGCGAAAGCGGACAAAGTTATCGATAGAGCTGACCTAAAAGCGTTAGCTGGCAAGAAGAAGGAACTGCGGAAATTAGCGAATGATTACGACGTGTTTCTCTCTGAGGCTCCGTTGATGGCGCTTGTTGGAAAGACTTTTGGTCCAGTTTTGGGTCCGAGGGGGAAACTGCCTGTGCCTGTTCCACCTAATGCCGATATAGCAAGTTTGATAGCGAAGCATCGCAAGACGGTTGTTGTGAGAATGCGCAACCAACCGATAATTCAGTGTCCTATCGGGACAGAAAACATGAATGAAGACGAGCTGGTTGATAACATTCAGGCTGTCCTAAGGGTTGTAGAGGGAAAACTTAAGCGAGGCCTCAAGAACATCAAGTTTGCTTTTATCAAAACGTCAATGGGTGCACCTGTAAAAATTAAACCTTAACGAGAGATAACCGAGATGCCGTCCCAACAAGTATTGAAAGAAAAAATCGATGAAATTGAAGAGATAAAAGAGTTACTGAAAGGATACAAGTACATAGGTATTGCCAGTTTGCAGAAGGTTCGTGCTGCGCAGCTTCAAGAGTTGAAGAAGAACTTGGCTGGCAAGGTCTACATGAGGGTTCTGAAGAACACGCTAACAAAACTTGCAATCGAAGACATGAAACAAGATAACTTGAAGACGCTTGCGGAAAACTTGGAGGGGGCAAATCTTTTTCTTTTCACTGATCTTAACCCGTTTAAATTGGCGCTTCTTCTGGAGCGCGGCAAAGTTAAGGTAACCGCTAAATCAGGCGATATCGCTGCTATGGACGTTGTCATTCCAGCAGGAAGCACAGGACAACCGCCTGGTCCGATAATAGGTCAGCTGAACGCGGTTGGGTTGCCAACTAGGATCGAGTCTGGAAGCGTCTCCGTGACCAAGGACACGTTAGTGGTTAGGAAGGACGAAACTATTTCGCAGAGGCTCGCGGCTGTCTTGTCGAAGCTTGGAATAAAGGCGGTTGAGGCAGGACTTTCCATGAGAGCGGTTTTGGACGAGGGCATCATAATAGGCGAAGACTTGCTTAAAATAGACCTTGAAGGGACACGCAAAAACCTTGAGCAAAGCCACGGTGAAGCTTTCGCTTTATCTTTGAGCATAGCTTATCCAACACCAGAAAACATCGTTGTGCTGCTGCAAACTGCTCATCAAAAAGCCTTCACGCTTTCGCTAAACGCCGCAGTACCCACAAAAGAAACGATAGCGGACTTGATCAGAAAGGCAAATACGGAAATGCATAGCCTAAACAACGCGGTAGAAAAAGCCACACCTAAAACCTAAATGATGATCGTGATTTGTTTGTGTTCTGTGGTGACTGTTCCCATTTATAATAGATTGAAACGCTGTTTTCGCTTCTGAACGGTTAGGTCAATGTTCTTTTTCTTAACTTGCTGAGAATCTATCGTGTTTCAGAAAGAATTGAGCGCAAGGTTAATAGGAATCCCTTTTTTCAATATTTTAGGTAATGGTACCTTTATTGGATGTTAAGTGGCAAGGTCTTCCCTTGTCTTATTCGCTGAGCGAGAGAGATACCGACGTACTGTCTTTGATAGATGAAGAAGACTTGGCGATGTTCACGTTTGACGGATTAAAGCGAAGACTGGGTTTACATTCTGAAACGCTCTCGCGCATACTTAGCAGGCTTGAGCAAGAGGGTATGGTGAAAAAAAGCCCTAAAGGTTACAAGGTAAACCCGAAAATCACCAAATTAAAACTTCAGCAAACCCGCGACGAAACGCCAAGCGTGGTCCTGCTGCAGACATTCCTGCCTTCTGACATGCTTACCCAAAAGCTGATATCGGAACTCAAGGGAAAATGGTTCGGCATCCTCCGCTGGCTAGGAGTTTCAGAAAACAGCGAAGGAGTAACTCTAAAGTGGGTCACCGAAGACGGCGGTATCCAAATCGCCGCAAGCATATCAGGAACCACGCTCAACATAGAAGCCAAATTCTTAACCGAAAACAACTTGGATTTAGCATTGAAAGCCGCTTACCAGCTGATGGCGCAAATAGGCAAACTCTACTCAGGTACGCGTTTGGCGAGGCACGTGGCTTATTTTGGGGATTCCAGCTTCTACCTGATGCCCGCCTGACTCTGTGACTGACTTTCTGCCCTCCTTAGTCAACAAATACCATTATGTTCCTATTCTTTTTAGGTGAAAATAAACATGAGTCAGTTAATCAATCCCTTGGAAGTGTTACAGTCACTTTCTGACGCCACCACTGCACTTGTCCAAAAACTTGCTAAGTCTATAGTCAGTGTGAACTCGCGAATGTCACGAGGCACAGGTGTCGTCTTAAACAAGGAAGGCTACATAGTTACATGCAACCATGCCATCACTGGATGCAACAAAGTCAAAATAGGTCAAGGAGAAAAAACATGCGAAGCAAGAATATTTGGCACAGACCCGTACAACGACATAGCTCTGCTCAAAACTGAAAAACCCCTAGACATAACGCCCATAGAACTCGGCGATTCTTCTAAGCTAAGCACAGGTCAATTTGTCTTAGCCCTTGCTAATCCATTCAACAGGCAACAGCCAACCGCAACCACAGGAATAATCACGACTCCGGACGGTACATTACGCGGCTTACGCGGAACAGCCATGGAAAACATAATAGCAACCGACGCCAAACTGAACCCGGGTTTTTCTGGCGGGCCACTCGTAAACGCCCAAGGCAAACTAGTAGGTATAAACACTGCTTATGTTTGGTCACGCGGCATAGCTATCCCCGTAAACAAGGTAAAAGCAATAGCGCACAGGCTGATGAGCGGACGTGTAATCAAAAAGGCATATTTGGGCATTGTCGCCAACAGCGTTGCAATTCCCAGAGAGATCACGGAGCAAACAGGCATAGACCAAGACAGCGGGGTC
>Ga0255055_10002422_pt1 | contig 13190 bp, 8 predicted proteins | sample JV7_2_27_MG_FD_188633 | JGI IMG/M metagenome (GOLD analysis project Ga0255055, IMG submission 188633) | Seawater microbial communities from Jervis Inlet, British Columbia, Canada - JV7_2_27 | ecosystem: Environmental > Aquatic > Marine > Inlet | place: Canada: British Columbia | collected...
CGCAGGTTGCAGCTTTCAGCGGCAGCAGTGAGTTTATCCGTGCAGCGGGGGGAAAAAATAGTGCGGGAAAATAATTATTCACTGATGGATAGAAACTCAAAAACTAAAGGACGTCCCCATTTACGAATATCAAGATAACAATAAATTTCGGTTGGTTAAATATATACGGGCTGTCGCCAAAACATGATTTTCAAAATAAATAAATTAGACGTCTGTCATTGAATGCCAGTTACGATTCAATCGGAGTAACAGCTCGTTGAAGAATAAACCCCGGAACCCATTCACCTTAGCGCTGGGAAGCCAGAATAATTTCAATTCGGCGGTTCTGATGCCGGCCTTCTTCAGTTTGGTTGGATGCCACTGGTCTATAGAAGCTGTATCCGCTTACCGTAAACCTTTGGGGCTCGATACCGGCCTTTTCTGTGAAATAGTACACCACGGCCGCAGATCGGGCTGCCGACAACTCCCAGTTTGTTGGATATTTATCCCTCAAGTCCGGTCCGATCGGAACTTTATCCGTATGCCCTTCAACGACGATGTTTTGGTTATTATGCTTGAAGCTTTCGGCCAGCGTTGACAGCAATTGCCTACCTTCCTTTTTGATCTTTGCACTTCCGGAATTAAATAGAATCCTATCGACCAAGGTAACTTTTAATTTGCCGACCAGCTTCTCCAACTTTACTTGCTGGGTCTTTATCTGTTCTTTTAGATCGGTTTCAATCTGGCGTTTGGTTTTATCTCGCTGAGCGATAGCATCTAGCAGTTCTTTTATCCTTTTTTCCCGGAGCTCTATTTCCGACTGCCGGTCATGCAGGTTGGTTTTTATTTTGAGCTGGGCGGTATCCAGCTCGACGATAATCTTCATTTGCTCGTTTATCGTTTGCTCCTGGATGACTATCTGTTCTTTCAGATCGATTAAATTAGTTTCAACATACTGTTTCTGGCTGCCTAACTCTGAAAGGGTCTTTTCCTGCTTTTTTATCTTTCTTTCTCGACTCTCCAGCTGCGCCAGAAGGTTGACTTCTAACATATGCCTGGTTTCATCCAGCTTTGCAACGGCATCTTCCAGTTCTTTAATCTTTTGCTCGCGTGTCTCGATCTGTGATTTCATTTTGCTTTCGAATGAATGCTTGGCTTCATCAACCTGGTGGATAACGTCTTCCTTTTGTGCTAAAGTTTGTGAAAGCATTTGCTGTTTTTTCTCCAACTCTTGATAGCGCGCGTCAAGCGCGCTGGTATCCTGCTGGCACTTATTCCAGTTTTGTTCCAATTCCCTTAGCTTTTGCGCTAATTCATCAACATTCTTGCCTTTTTGGTGAAGTTTCGCCTGAGTGTCGGCAAGCCTTGCTTCTAATTCCTCATAATTTTCTTTGGAGACACATGCTGAAACCAGAAGACAAGTCAAACATAAACCGAAAAAAAATTTTTTGTTGCGCATAATAATTCTCCCTCAATGCATGTTTAAAATACGGATTCTACCGCAAAATAAGATCTGATTGAATTTCCTGCTGGCTTATGTTTCCTGCCTTTCGTTTGTAAAGGGCCACGTGGCTTCTGAATAGATCCAGCCTGTTTTTCAAACTCCGGCTGAAAACTTGCTCGAGGCTCAATTCTTGTGAAATAAAGTTGATTTGACTTGCGAAAAGTTCTTCAGGGTATCGCTGGGTTTCTCTGATTCGATTGAGATAGAATTTTACGAAATGATCCATGGCGGAATCGAGCAGGCGAATCGTCTTTTTTGCCTTAGCGATTCCGCTCTCCAATGAATCAAGGATGGACTGAGAGACCGTCTCGTCTTTCATCTTCTCAAGTTTGCTCAGCTCACTGAGGGCGATTTTTCGCCGGATAGCATATTTTTGCAAAGACTCCGCTGTAAAAAGAGCGCTGTGGATAATACCCTTCACCGTTTCAGCTTCCTGCTCTTTAAGTAAAATACTTTTTTGTTTGAGTACTTCTCGCAGAAAAAGTAAATTCTTTTTTTCGGTTTCATCAGCGGACATTGCCACAAATCGCTCAATTTCGGCAATGGGATCCTTGCTTTGATCTATTTCGATCTTTGACGCTGAAAATTTTGCAGGAGCCTGGCCGGAATTTTGCTGAACAGCCAGATTGGCCCACTCCTGATCGAGCCGTTCTTTGCGGTCCTGGGGCGTTAGAATCCCGGAAAGCGCGACACGGAAGCCAACATCACTGCTTCGAAAGGCTCCATCACCGAGGAAGAAAGGTTGTTCTTCGCGCCTTCCGGGCATGATCTCAACGAGACTCTTGCGGAAGCTGCCGCCTTTGATGATAAACCCACCGGCAGCACCATGCAGCCGAAATCCTATTGAAAAATGAAATGGATCCAACACCATCTCGGCAACATTGCCCGCGGTGTCGAAGAGTCCTAACGGATTAGCGCACTTTGAACCGATCCAGGCTAATTTTTGTTGGGGTTTGGCTGCATCCTGATCGGTAAAAACAGCGAAATCTTTGTATGGACGATTATTTAATGGGAAAAATTCCTCATCGTTTAATTGCGACTCGGTCACCATGTGGCCGCCACGGGCCGCATACTCCCACTCGGCTTCAGTAGGCAAACGCAGGTACCCAAAACGGTCATTGGAAAACTTGGGTAGGTATTCCGGAGCAGTTTTAATAAGCCACTCGGTGTATTTTCGGGTAAATTCGACGGCCTCGAACCAAGATATACCCATCTTGGGGCGGGGATCATCCACGGAAAACCGGGAACCTGTTCCGGAACATGCATCATTCATCACCGCTTTCCACTGGGAATTTGTGACCTCGTATTTGCCGATAAAATAGTAAAATGCTCTGATATTCGTGTCGCCGGGTTCCGGGCAACGGCCATCGCCGTTTGCAATCGCGTTTTCAAGCTTCACGCGCCAAGCAGCAGGCAAATCCTCCAGTGTAAAGGATCCGGAAACTGCACTCCAGCGCTTACCCTCCATGAAGCTATTTTTAAGACGCCCGCAGTCTTTGCAGCCCATATCAAAGGGTAAATCTGCAAAATATCCCCCAGCAGGCACACAGACATGCCGCAGAATCATTTCCCCCCCGCAGGGCATCGGAACTGAGAAATCGATTTGGGAAGGAGTGGGGTTTACTGCAGCCACCACCGGATCCGGCGAGGCCAATGCACCTTGTTCAGATGGGCAATGCTGAGCCATAAGCGGTGGGACGTGGATCACTAAAACAGGCCAAACAAATAGCCATGTAACGGGAATCAGAAGCTGTCTTGATAATCGAATGTGCAATTTGGGGTGTTTGCAATCCTGCCGATTCAAAACAGATACAGGCTGCTTTATTCTAGATCTAAACCTCACGGATGACCTCCGATGGTTCGATTCTCGAGACCCGAAAAGCCCCGTAGGCCGAGGCCAGCATGGCTAATCCCAAAGTCACAACCAAGCCAATCAGCATATGTTCGAGGGATAACCGGCATACATATTCGCCCGCAGAGAGATATTCGATAAAAAGCCCGTTGATCATTTCTTCCGCTGCTTTGTAAAGGCAAACTGCCATCACCGTACCAAGAATGCTGGTGGTCATGGATTGGATGATAGGGTACCAGATGATACTTCCGGTTGAAAAGCCAATCAAGCTTGAAATACCAAGATATCGGCTCTTGCGGCTCACATTAGCCAAGACATTGCTTACCATAGAGGCAAAGTAACCCAATACAGCTACGACGGCGATGAGGCTGAAAATAAGACTAAAAGAGCGATCCAGGCTTTTGACAATCTCAATATCCTCCGCTTTGGTGTAGACCTCAAGGCCCTGATGCATCAACATGTCGCGCAACTTGGCCACATCATAAATTGAACGGGCATAGAGCCGAAAACTGGGATAAATCCTCGGCCGGGTCGGCCGAGCACTGCCCGGCCATCCGAACGTTTTGGAGCCGCGACCGTCACGGTAGTCTTCGGTTGCTTCCAAGAGCCCCAACCTCACAAACGCAGCTTCGCGGGAAAAGGCCCCGAGCGGCAAGACCGCGGTAATTTGTAGATTGACCGCAACCTGTTCCTTTACGCCAGCTACAGACCGCCCCACCTGGCCAATGACACGTTGCCCCTCTTTCACATTAAGTTTGCGTGCGGCCGGCTCCGATAACACGACCTGGGTATTGTTAGCCGAAACGCGCCCATATTGCTCCAATAATGGATCACCTTCGGCGGTGGGAATCAGGGACACGACAACCGTGCGTGGATTTGCTGAATCATTATTATAAAGGATCATACTGGCAGCAATGGAGCGGGTTTGTGGAATAACAAAAGCCACATCAGGGCGATCGCGCAGAGCAGAAAACCAGTCTGCGCCATAGCGATCGCTTCCCACCGGAGAAATTTCACGGTTCCTCGGGTCTTGAATCAGGCGATCGGACATGGTGTTAATAATCCCGCTCTTCACCCCGAATAACACCAGCAAAGGTGCCAGAACGGCTGCCAAACCCATCACAGCACACGCAGATAACAATCGCTCATGCAAGTAATCACGCAACGCCAGATGAATAACCGTTTTAAACGTGTTCATAGTTCAATCTGTGGTCTACCCAGAAACCTTAGATCGCACCGGGCCCTGACCCGGGTCCTGTTTGATACCGAAATCTACTCGACGGAAACCGCGTGCGCCCAATTTTCCCCAATCATGCGTGGCCAAAATCAGGGTAGTACCGTATTCGTCGGTCAGCGTGGTGAATAGTCCCATGATTTCTTCGGCGTTAATCGGGTCCAGTGAGGCGGTCGGCTCATCGGCAATGACCACGGAGGGATGGTGGGCCATGGCCCTGGCAATGGCCACGCGTTGACGTTCCCCCACCGATAATTGCCCGGGAAGTTTATTCAGATGTCGCTCGATATGCAACCGTTGCGCGAGGGCCGCCACAGCATCCTCAATCGGCAAACCCAGTCCCCGCCTGCTGATGCCGATGTTTTCACGGACCGATAGAAAAGGAAATAGACCGCCTGTTTGCAAGACATATCCGATGTGCAATCTGCGAGCATGGGCCAATCGGTCCAGTTTCTTGCGCTGCCAGGCGTCCATGATATTCAGTTCTTCCCCATTTTGGGTAAAGAACACCAGTTTACCGGCCTCATCAGGCCGTAGCACCATGGCCAACAAGTCCAGCAAGGTACTCTTGCCGCATCCGCTAGATCCCACCAGGGCAATCTTTTCTCCTCGTTGGATTATAAGCTCCGGTACCGTCAGGGTAAATCCCCGTTCCCCGGGCCAGCTTTTGGTCACTTCTTGAAGACGAAAGACTTCATTTGCAGTTACGTCAAACCGGGTTGCCTTAACACTGGGCTTGTTCTGAGATGGTCGAACCCTCCTCTTTATCGCCACAGGGTCTCTGGCAGCGTCCTTCAAAGATCTTCGCTTCTTCATGTTCAGAGGAGTTCTCCTTTAACATTAGAGCGTCGTCTTCATTTTCGTCCGATTGATTTTTACGGCTGGACACGATGGAAACTTCCCCGGTTAGGGCATAAGGCTCAGGGCTATTCGGTATACTGCATCTCCCGGTTCCGCTGCCCCGAAAGTTACCCAGTTGGCCACATCATCATGGATTTGGGTATATCTTCTGATCTTAGATTTTAAATTATTGACAATGGCCTGCTGCTCCCCCACGCTCAGCCGGTACCAATCCTCTTCGGTCAACCGCATAATATTGCTACGGTAGGGTAAATCATCCAGAAATTCCATAAGGATGCCCAGCTCGCCTAAGTTCTGGTTGGGTTTTCGGCTAAACTGCATGGGATCACGCGAAGTTTGTGCAGCCGCTGCAAGAATGCTCTGGAAGAAATCCTTGGCTCCTGTTCGTTTGGTTCTTTGGGCCTGATCAAGAATTACCTTTAAGCGATGACTCAGATCGCTAAGTTGATTTTTGGTTAAAAGCACGCTCACCCTGAAAACAGGTGTATCGGGGCGCGCCAAATCCATGTCTGAAACCCAGGCTTTGACAACCTTTGGTGCCTGAACACCAGCGCGACTGCCTAAAAATTCAAGCTGCATGGCATATCCCAATATGGCGGCCTTGCGCACCGCCTCCTGCACCACATCCCCGGCGCGGTCAGTTGGTACTTCGGGTAATGTCAATCGCTCACCCATACTGGTTGCCTGCACCAATTCCACCATCTGGGTGGCAACGCCCTCAACCACGCTTCCAAAGCCTCGTACGCCGGTTGCAGGCTGAGCGGCTTCAATGGGTACATACAGATCCCCAATCATAGGATCGGAATGTCCGGTCAGGGCCCTGTATTGGGCTCTCGCATAACGGTGGTTGTTTACCTTTCTACCCGCAGGTGTTTTGAGATGAAGGGCAAAAATCTTTACACCTTTGGCCGCGGCCATATCGGCTATCTCTGCTTCGTTCATATCGGTTGAGGAAAAGGGATCGTCGTTGCGAATAGCGCCTGCATCCGTAATGAGAAAGGCGAGCCGCGATAAATACGGTGACCAATTCAGTTTTTCAAGAGCCGTCTTAAGGCCAGCAAAGGCGTCTTCGTTGAAAGAATGCGTGGAAATTTTGGCTTCCTGTGCTTGGGCCAGAGCAAGTTCAAATTGTTCGCGCTCCCTTCCATCCCGCAAATCAGATACCACCCTGACCACATATTCAACTCCCGGTGTTTTCTTAGTGCTGTTGCGAAAGGCAACCAATCCAAATGCCACCTTATCGGATAAGTCGGCTTTTTCGATGGTGTCATAAATTTTCCGTACAGCCTCCCGGGTCCTATCAATATATGGTTTCATGGAAATCGTGGTATCAATGACGAATACAATTGCTGTTTTTAATTCTATATCTTCCGGGAATCGGCCTGAGCCGGGATCAATGGAAGCGACTTCCAAAAATTTAACGCCTTCAAAGAGCTCAAGCGCTTGAAAAATCGGCATGAGGTAAAACCTCTTTCTCGAGACGGCTTCCTCGGGTGGTTCGACAGCCAATGCTGGGAATTGCGCGGGCGGGGAGATGCTCCCCGATTGAATCGTAGCAAACTGGGATGCAAGTTGCGCTGCCTGTTCACCTGGAGATGGTGACCCGGCAACTTTCTGAAGCGATTTCAGATCTTTGAAAAATAAGGCCGGCTGACGGCCGGTTCTTTCCGAAAAAACCAGCGTCAATGCTTGATTCCAATCAGAAGCTTTCGATCCTTTAATCCATCCGATTGTCCCTTCAGTGCTCGAAAGCCCGACTTCCAGCCATGGCTCACCGCCGACCGAGGCACGTTGGTAAACATAAAATACCGTAAACGGCTTGACCCACTTTTCCAGAACTTTCGCAGAGTTTCCCGCCAGCACATACAGTTTAGTGCCCGGATGGGTGATGACCTTTTGATATAATGTGCGTTTACCGGGTATGAGCAACGGCTTGCTTTGCTGAACCGCATAGATATTTTCCCCCACAAACCCCAAACAGATAAAATATGCCACCAATATAACAATGAACCTGGCCCGGCTCATGGATTTTTTGTTTTTGGATTGCATGGCTTGTCCTCCATTTTTATAAAGCTATTGCCAATTAGCTAATACCTCACGCGCCTCACGAGACCCCTGCGCCGCCTCTTTTTGGACCCATTGCCGCAGATCTGAGAGGTGATTTTGCGCCTCCGGCTGTCCTTCAGACAAAGCCACCTGGTACCATTCATATGCGGCCGCAGGATCTTTGATAATCGTTCCGCTATCATCAGTAGAGGTGGGATCAAAATACTGCGCCACGATTAACGCTGCTTCTGCATGTCCGGCTTCAGCAGCGTACTCCAGCAGAATAAACGCCGCGTCGGCCCGTTCCGGTTTTTGCGGCAATGATTTCGCAAGCGCCACGGCATCTTCCGGATCGATTCCTTTTCGCATCGTCTCTCGCACCTGTTCAAGCAAAGGAGCATCGGGTGAATAAGGCGGCGGGACAGGCTTGGGCGCCTCTTCCTTGGGGGGCAAATTTGCCATCCGAGGCAGTTTGGTTGGTTCAGCCGTTTCCTTGGTCGGAACGGCTTGTCTTGATACTCGCCAGGTGAAATAACCGCCGACAACCACAATAATGACGATAACACCGGTGATTAGGATCCACCACCGTGTTCGCGGCTTTTGATCGTCAAAATTATATCCCATAAAAACTCTCCTTTAATAATCAGTTATTGCAGCGATAATTTTAGGATGAGGACTATAATATGAGTTCAATTGGTTTTTCGATCTGTTTTATCCTATTCCAGGTGATCAGGTAGTATTCGCATTTATGAATTATTCCAAGGCTATACAAGCGTCTCGGAAGGTTTGTCGGAACTGTGATAGTGACTGCAACCTGTAGCTAAAGAATGTGAATTGAAAATCACCTATTTATCGTTTACCTTGAAAGTTATAAAGAAATGAATTCGGTGTGTCAAATCAAAGTTGTGATATCTATTAAATCCGAGCAAAATTTGGTGCAATTTGAAAGCTGGGCTTTGCCCTAAACTCCGATCCTTCAAAAATACAGATTTTATATGGATATCGCAAGGCTTTTTAGAGAATGGTACTGTATGGCCCGATGCGGGGTTCTTTGATTTGAAAATGCGTGCTTCAATTGTGGCTAACGCTTTTTGCGGATTACATAATGACAAATACATTCTTTTTTGAGCCTTTATTTTTTTTACATTGCGTGCCTCTATCGAGTCTATAATGGAATGCGAAAAATTTGAGATTAGCGAAAGTAAGGTGAATTTTTACCTAGGGTTAGAAGGATAGCCGACATCTAACATTCAAAAAAACTGTGGGTTGCCCATTACCTAATATGCAACAATAGATAAAACTTAAGTGAAGTACAATTCGGCAATTTCGGCGGTTTTGTTTGACAACGCAATTCACTGTTATTATTATCTATCTCATTCAAATTTTGTCCGTCAGCACCTGACCTCACTCAAGCGTTACCTCATCAGTGCCCGGGAGGCAAGATATGCGGAGCATAATGAAAAAACTTGTAGGTTTCCTTACCGTTTGTTCGATAGGGTTGCTGCCGGTGATTTTACCGGAGATTCAAGCCCAGCAGACAGCAACTCCCCCATCATTGGCAGCTCCATCCTCAGCCATAACCATTGAAGAGCTGAAATCCAGGCGCATAGCGATCGAAAGTATGACGGATATCGATGCCACGGTTAAAACCGACAGTCTGAAATATATAGACCGGGCGATTACGTATATAGAGCTGGCCTTCAGCACCAATAAAAAGGCAAACGAACTCTCACAGCTCATCCAGACAAGCCCCGAGCGGGTGAAAATATTGCAGGCCAGGCTGAAAAAGTCGCTCACGGCGCCTGAAAAAGTCGAGGCACGCGCGCAGCAGATGAGCACGTTAAAAGTCGAACAGCGACTCCGCCAGAAAGAAGCCGAACTCGCGACGGCTCAAAGCAGGCTGCGAGAATGGAGTGATCGCTTAACGGCTGAGAAGAATATCATCAATCAAACAACCGAACAGCTTGCGACCGCAACCGGCCGGCTCAAAGACATTCAAACGGAGCTGGAAACAATATCCGGCGCTGCTGAGACAGATATACTTAATAATTCCAAGGTGCTAAGCCTCAAGTCCGAGCGGGAAAAATTTACAGCCGAAATCAAATTGAACGAGCAGCGACAACGCAGCCATAATCTGCTCGTAGAATTGTTCAGCACGGAACGAGATGTCGCCCAGAAAGCGGTGAAAAGCCGCGAAAAAATGTTTAAAAGCTGGCAGGCCGAAGTACAGAAACGCCGCCAGCAGGAGGCCGCTCAGGCACGGGAGGACGCCCAGGAAGCCATCGTCAAGGTTCCCCTGCTGCCCAAGATTGTCCAGGACCAGTTTGACATCAACATCCAACTGAGTACCGAGCTGGAAAAAGTTACCCGGGAAGAAACAGTACTGGCAGGAAATTATGAAGGTTATCAATCCCGTCTGAAAGCACTGGAAGAGGAATTTGAAACGGCTAAAAAGAGAGTTGAATCAGCCGTGCTAACCGAGGCCATCGGATTGGCGCTGCGCACACAGCGACTGAACCTGCCCAGTGCCGATCAGTATTTTGCGGATTCCGATGCCCGCCAGATAAGAATGAGCGAAATCAGCGAAAAGCAGATCGAACGGGATCGGTTACTGCGTGAACTTTCCGACCCCAAGGCTCTGGCAGATCGCCTGATCGGTTCCATCAGCTTTCTCTCGGATGTCGACCGGAAGTCACTCGATTTGAAAATTCAGGAATTGATAGCCAATCGCCTCGATATTATTCAAAAATTGAAATCCGGCTACGACCGGATCTTCAAATTGATACAGGATATTGAATTCACTGAACAAAAGCTGGTCATCACTGCCGAGGATTTCGGAAAATTACTCGATCGCCATCTGCTCTGGATTCGCAGCTCCAAGCCGGTCCGTATCGGCGACATCCAGAAGCTGCAAGTCTCCCTGGGATGGTTTTTCAAACCGGCTTCCTGGAGCCGATTATTCAAGGATATGGACCGGTCATTCCGTCTAAAGACAGCCGTCTGGATAATAGGTTTGCTGATCGGTTTGTTTCTGATCGTCAGTCGCCGGTGGGCCCGCAGAAAACTGAAGTATATCGCTGAATGCATCGAGCAGCAGGTGGAGGATTCCTTCCTGCTGACGATTAAAGCCCTGGGACTGACGGTAGTGCTGGCCGCTGTCTGGCCCTTCCTGCTGGCATTTCCGGCAATTCTATTGACAGGCCTGCGTCAGGCAGACCCGTTCAGCACAGGCATTGCCGGTGGTCTGATCTACGCTACCCGTCCCCTGATCTTTATGGTCCTGTTCTACAATATCTGCCGTCAACACGGTCTGGCCCAGGCACACTTTCAATGGTCAGAGTCAGCCCGCCGGACACTGAAGCGCAATCTGGGCTGGTTGGCCCCGATCGTTGCGGTGTCCTCCTTTTTCCTGGGGGCGATGCAAACAGTACCTGAATTTGAATTCAGCGATGCGCTCGCCAAATTAGCCCTCATGATTCAGGTCCTGGCCTTATCCACATTCGCAGCGCGCATCCTGGGATTCAGGAGCGGCATCACATCCGTATTGATTGAAAAACACCCCCAAAGCTGGCTGTGTCGTCTACGATACGTCTGGTATCCCCTGGCCATCCTTGTGCCGCTCTTTATTCTCTGTCTGGCGGTGATCGGGTATTATTATTCAGCAATGGAAATACGCAACTTGGTCCGCTATACCCTAGGGCTGTTATTAGCTTTGATTGTCTTAAACGATCTGATGCTGCGATTGCTGATGCTGACCCGCCGCAGGATTGCTTTAAAAAAAGCCTTCGCAAAACAGGAGTTGCATCATGAATCGACCTCAGGCGCGGAAGCCGTCGCGGATCCCGGCGGCGGCGCTCAGTCATCGCGGATGGAAACCATCATCGAAATGAGTCAGATTGATGAACAAACCCGTACGCTTTTGAAACTGGTTCTGTTCATCTTTGCTCTGGCAGGAATTTGGGCAATCTGGGAGCCCGTGTTTCCGGCGTTCGGCTTCCTGCAGGATATCCAATTTTGGAGTTATAGTACAGTGGTGGACGGAGTTGCAAAATCGGTTCCCATCACCCTGGCCAACATCTCCATGGCAGTCATTGTGGCCGTAACAACGATCATTGCCAGCCGCAACCTGCCGGGCCTGCTGGAAGTTATTTTGTTGAATCGTTTGCCGATGGATCCCGGGGCGCGATATGCCTACTCAGCCGTCTGCCGATACGCGATAACAGCGATAGGTATCATTATTGTTTTCAATACGATCGGTATCAAATGGGCAAATTTGCAGTGGCTGGTTGCGGCTCTGGGTGTCGGCCTCGGTTTCGGGTTGCAGGAAATTGTGGCAAACTTTGTCTGCGGATTGATCGTCCTGTTCGAGCGGCCGTTCAGAGTCGGTGATACTGTCACCATCGGCGACATCAGCGGAACCGTAACACGTATCCGTATCCGGGCGACGACTGTCGTCGACTGGGATCGCAAGGAGTTGATCGTCCCCAACAAAGAGTTTGTTGTCGGCCGCCTGATCAACTGGTCGCTTTCGGATAAATATATCCGGATTCGGATACCGGTTGGAATCGCTTACGGATCCGATACCAAATTGGCCGAAGAACTGCTCGTGCAGGCCGCCCGGAAAAATTCGCGTGTTCTCTCCGAACCCGCTCCGGAGGCCGTCTTCAAGGGCTTTGGAGACAACAGTCTGAACTTTGAACTGCGGGTATATATTAACGGAATTGAGACCTGGTGGCCAATGCTGCATAAATTGAACCTTACAATTGATAACGCATTCAAAGAAGCGGGGGTGAGGATTGCCTTTCCCCAACAAGATGTGCATCTGGATGCGACCGGTCCGCTGGAGGTCCGGGTGGTTTCAGAGCCATCCGGTTCTAAGGCCGGTAAACGGTCATCTGCGGCACAAAAAAAACCGGGCGGTTAATCGGACGGGTTGGACATCAAACGCAAGGCGATCTTGCCGATGTGGCGCTGATCCGATCCGCAGCAGGAGGCGCCTGGCCTGTGGAGAATAAAGTGTAGATTAGATTAAAATGGTCGGTGTGCTCATTTCTGTTCGCTAAGCAATCTGTTCTTTTGCCGATCCAGCTTTTCTTCAAACTTTGCCCGTATTTCCCGGAAGTTTTTTCGCCAGGCTTCATCGATTTCCAGGTTGGGAACAACTGCCGAGCCTGAAATAAAATGCGCTTCCGCAAGCTGATTTTGTAAAATCTTCGATCGTTCCTGAGCCGCCGCATCGCTGACCGATTCAAAATCATGCAAAACCGAAGTGATTCCTTCAATATCAACAGTCTTGAATTGAGATAGCAATTCAAACAGGGCTTGATTATCCTGTCCAAGTTCGATCTGCCTGCATATTTCTTTGATCAGATGTGCGTTTTCCGACAGGTCATGGTCTTTTTGCAATTTTTGGTATTCGGATTTAAAATTGTCAGCGCTTAGGGCCTGGTCCTTAAATTTCTGCAGCAGACCGCGAATCCGGCTCTCAATCTCCTTATTTTTCTGCTCCTGTCTCTCTTCGGAGCTGAGACTCAGATTCTTGGTTTTTTCCATTACCAGGTCTAAGGTGCTTTTAATCTCTCCCATATAAGTCCCCTCGATACATAAAGATAAAATCTCAAAAAATATACCATAATAGATATTTGATATCATGTTAAGTGGTTAAACTCGAAGCACGAAATACGAAATTCGAAACAAATTCAAAATTATAAATT
>Ga0255055_10002423_pt1 | contig 13189 bp, 12 predicted proteins | sample JV7_2_27_MG_FD_188633 | JGI IMG/M metagenome (GOLD analysis project Ga0255055, IMG submission 188633) | Seawater microbial communities from Jervis Inlet, British Columbia, Canada - JV7_2_27 | ecosystem: Environmental > Aquatic > Marine > Inlet | place: Canada: British Columbia | collected...
TTGCAAAATCCTGTGTATTAGTCCAGGTCCGCAGTGTCTCTGCTTGCCATTTATCACTATTTGTTGCTGGTTCATTATTAGTATTACTATTAATTAAAGATATATACTCAATACCAACAGTAGTACGTACTTTATTATGTTGTGCATATGTTCTATTTGCATTCCAATATTCAACAAACTCTATTTGTTCCCAAGTAGTATCATCTATTGTTGGATCATTACCTTGGTTATTATTAGAAAGTGAACGGTAATAAAGATCATCAGAAGCTGTAACAATATCACCACTAGAATATATAGACTCAGCATTCCAATCATCGAAAGCAGCATCACCGAAAGATCCACCAACAGGATCAAATTGCTGAATCTGTTGTCCTGGTTGATGTAATACTGTATCATCAATAAAAGATGTTACTCGATATGAACCAGATCCAAATACATTTGGACACCGACCAGCAGCATCTAATTGAAGTGGATTAGCATTTGCAATATCCTCACTAACATCTGCAAATGTATCTTTATCAGTATTATTAGTACCAGAAATGGTAAACTTTAGCCAACCATTAACTAAAGGATCACCTGCATCATCAAAGAACTGTTTAAACGCGCTAATTATTCTTGACATTTATTCCTCCCCGCCCATAAAAGTATCTATATCTTTTAATAACTGAGTCATAGCTCTCGCTGATGCTGGATTAGCTGTACTTATTTGTCTTAATTTTGTCATTTGTGGTGCCCATTCAGGATTAAATATCATTTCTGCCATTGCTTGAGCATTACGATCAAATAATGAAGCCTCACCAGTGGATACAAGTGTGTCTACGGGTGCCTTAAAGAAATCTCGTATTGCACCTGAAGCACCTTTTAATTCTTTATTTATTTCAGTTTGAATAGCTTTTCTTGTACCACCTATCCTCCCCTGGCTAGCTCGTTTTAATATTGTTTCAAGATATTGCCAATTCTTTTTCTCAACATCATCAAGCGCACTAAAGAAAACCTTTCTTTGTTGTTGGTTACCAAAAATTGATCTATAAAGTTGACCTGGTATATTTTCTACAGTTAAACCTACTTCTGCAGCATTTGCACTCATAGTAGACATTCTACGTTCCACTTCACCTCGTAATAATTCATTCCATGCTCCTGGGTCTTGTTCCATTATAACCCGTTTTGCATCTTTCATAACTTGTGGATTTGTTTCAGCAGCATCAAAAATCCTACCAGCAACACTTTTAAGTTGGTCATCAGGAAGTTCTGCTATTTTATGTATTTGAGATTGTTGTAATTTAGTAATAGCAGGAGTTGCTGCTTCAAATGTATTACTAGCAGTTTCATAAGCAGGGTTAGCCTTAAACATTTTAGTTCTTAAATCATCTTTAATATCCATCAAAAGTCGTTTAGTAGGTCTACCTAACTTTTCAGTACTTAACAATCTATCTATTTCAAATTTAGCCTTATGAAGAATATCTGTAGTAGGCATATATTGGTTTGATGCTGGACCTCTTAATGCTTTTTGTACTTTATTTAATACTTGGACAACTTCACCTGGAGGCCTTCCTTTAATTTCTGCAGTTATTTTTTTCCTAATATCCCCAATTGGGATTATTTTAGGATCAGCTAAAGCTTCTTTATAAATAGGATCAGCTAATTCTTTTCTCAATACATCAAGAGCTTCATCAGCTTGTTGTGCTGCAGATCTAAATCTAGCAGATCCTGTTACTATAGACTCAGGAGGTGCTAACATATCTACCAATTCTATTACAGCATCTGATGCAGATTGATTCTGCTTTTCAAGACTCTCAGTTGCTTTTCGTGCACTTGCAGATAAATTAGTTAAAATAGATTGCTTTTCTAATACTGTAGGAAGTTGAGTTTGTTGACCAGGTAGTAATGGCACTTCTATGCCTGTTGCTTTCTGTAAACCTGCTTGAGCAGTTATTGCTTCTTCAACTGCAGGTTGTGCTGTTCCTGATGGTACTTGTGCACCAACTGCTTTTCTTTGACGCGCTACTTTTACTGCTTGAGCAGTAGGTGCAATAACTTCTGCAGCAGTTCCTAATGCTGTTGCTGCAGCTAATTGTCCAGGTTTAAATGCTTCCTCACCACCACCTAATGCTCCAGCAGTCGCTTGTAGCCCGCCTTCAACAGCACCAGCTGCACCACCACCAGCAAATAATCTAGGTATAAATCCTTTAACAGCACTAACTACTTTAGCGGCTTTCATAAAAGGTGCTATTTGACCTATAGTACGTAATAGATCTATTTCAGACAACCCAGGTTTATTTAAAACAAATTTATTACCCTCTCCAAAGTCTACGAAAGTATTTCCTTTTTCATCTGTACTAAGTTCAGCTTCAGGTGCAGCTTTTTGAATTATATTTTTTTGTACTTCTGGATCACCAGTAACTAAAGCACCTAAAGATATTTGTAAATCTTGCATAAGATTACCTGTTGCAAGTTTAGATATCTCAGGAGTTGCCTCAGTCTCTGGTGTGGTTCTTTCTGCCCCAGTAAATGCATTAACAACATTACGCCATAATTGTTTAGCTGGTGCTGCAGGAAACTCAATACCCGGTGCCATAATTTTATTTTGAGGACCACCTAATCCAGCTAATGGATCAGATGCAGCAAATAAATTACGCCCACCTGTAACAGATACACCTGGCTGAGAAAATAAATTACGTCCGGCCATTATTGAACTCCTAACTGTTGAAGTACTTGTTCCCTAGTCATTGTTGGTGGTCCTGCCATAGTCTGTTGAATATCTTCTTCAGTAATATCTCCGTGTTCAGGATGTCCTGAAATAATAACTAATGGATTTACTTCACCTAAATCAATATCAAAATCTTCACGCTTAGCTCCTAAACGTACTGCAGTATCTATATTAGCTTCAAGAGTATTATTTAACCAATTATTATAATGAACTCTTACTCGTTGTAAGTTTTTTAATAACTGTTTTTGATCTTGTTTTTGATTTAAAGAACCTACTGTACGTTCAAGTTGTGCAAGTTCCCGTTCTGATACTTGACCTAACGCACCACCAGTAGGTGACATATCTCGCATTTCTTGTAGTTTATCGAAAGATAGATTTGCTTTAATAGCATCTAGTGTTTCTTGTAGATTAAATGACCTTGTCCCAGGTACTAAGCCTACAATAGCGCCTGGAACTCCAGTTGTCCAAGCATCAGCATTTATTTCAGCTTCACCTAATAAACTTAAAACTGACCTTGTTTTTGTTCTAGCAGATAAAGAATTACGTGATACTTGTTCAATTCTATCTAAACGTGCTATGTCAGGTGGACCACCAGGAATCATTTCTAAAGAACCTGTTTCAGGATTCTTTCTAAATCCAGCAGGTATTGTTCCTTCTATATTTATAGTTTGACCACTCCGTTTCATTTTTTCCATTTCAGCTGCTATATACTCAGGATCAATACCAGGTATATCTCTAGCAACAACTTTACCATTTGGTAATGTTATTAAAGCTTGTCCACCTACGCGTTCCTCAAATTCTTCTATTGGATATACACCTCGTTCAGTACCCATCTGAATCATTTCAAGTAACATAGCATCTTGTTCTTCTGGTGGTGCTTCTATCATTTCATTAACACCTTGAGTTAGACCTGGATGACTAGCTACTTTCTGTCTAATAGTTTCAAGAAATGATTGACGTTTAGCCCCACTCATTTGAAAAGCTGCAACTGCATCATAAAAAGATTCTTGAACTAACTTAGCATCTGTACCCTGTTTTTGCGTTGCCATATCTTGTTGGCTAGCTGCGATAGCTTGTTCTCCAGCCCGTAATGTCTGATTTTGTCGTTGTCCAGTAAATACAGCTCCTGGAACATCGGCCATGGGTGGATTCGCAATTTGTTGTAATAAATTTGCACCTAATGGTTGTATTGGTCCAAATGCCATGATTTTCTCCTTTAACCGCCAAAACTAGAAGTTAAAAACTGATTAGTAGTAAACTGACCAGGTGTATATACAGGCGATGCTGCCGGTGTTGGCGCAAAATATTGACCTGCTGCAGTAGCTAAGCCACCAATACCTTGTTGAATAGCCGCCCCTTGACCCAATTGACCAGCTGCTGTTGCTTGACCACCTTGTAATGCTAAGTTAGCTTGCTGAGTACCTGCACCAGTTGCTATATTACCGAGCAATGTAGCAAGATTAGTTCTAAGATCTGCTTGACCTGTTCCTGCTTGACCTAACAAATTAGCTATATTAGTTGATGTACCTTGTTCTATACCAGCTAATTGACCACCTAAGCCTAACTGAAGATTAGCTTGTTGACCTGCTGTTCCTCCAATTGTACTAGCTAAAGCAGAGCCTCCTCTTTCTGCTAATCCAGCTAATCCTGTTCCTGCTCCTGTTAACACATTAGCTTCAGTTCCTCGTAAACCAAGATTCTGGCCAAGAAATCCTGATATTTGTCGTGCAGCTTCTATATTTCGTTGTTGCTCTAATTGAGCAGCTAATCTTGAAGATGCCCCAGATTGACTTATGTTTGCTGAAGCTAATTGACCAGCAATACCTGCTTCTTTACCCCGAAGTCCTGCAGCTTGACCTGCTAATTGACCAATAAGTTGACCTCCAGCAAGTCCACCTGCTTGTCGTATTCCACCTTGTTGACCCGCTGCTTGAAGACCTTGAGCACTTAAAGATCTAAGATTTTGTATCTGCTGCTGTTGTTGAGTAGCTGCAATACCCATTGCTTGTTCTTGAAGAGCAGTTCTTACTCTACCACCACCTAAACCACCAATAGCTGCTTGATTTCTTAATAAAGCTTGCTCTTGTCTTTCTCGTAAAAACTTTTGTCCAGGAGACTCCATAAATCCACTAATAGCTTTTTGCTGAGCTTCTGGTCCAAGTACGCCTGTTAATGCAGCCTCTTGTTGAAGTGCTTGTTCTCCTGTACCTGCAAATTGTTCTAATTCACCTACACCTGCTTCAGCACCTCTTTGTATTTCTGCAAGACCCCGTCCTTCTGCACCTCGGAGTTCTCGAATTCCTCGATTAATTGCACCACCAATACTAGCACCTCCGCCACCGCCACCGCCACCACCGCCACCGCCACCAGCAGTTAACGCTCCAATAGCACCACCCGGTTGCCCTGATTGACCAAAAAAGCTACCACCAAGGGCTGCTAAAGCTCTTTGTTCAGCTGAAGAAACATCTCTTCGACCTGCCAAGAGGGTAGCAAGAGCTCCTTGACCAGCACCTGCAATATCTCCTCTAGCTACTCCTATACCTGTTAGTCCTGTTCCTGTTAAATCCGGCGGAAGTCTTTGACCACCTGGTAACATTTGGACACCACCTACAGGAGCTGAGCCACCTTCAGGAAAAATTGACTGAGATATCGCTTGATCGCCTATAGGTAAATCTCCCTGGGCCTGGGCACCTAGTTGCCCTTGCTGTTCTTTTGTAGCTTGTGCAATAGATTCTTGCTCTGAAAATCCGAGACTCATCAAATGATTCACAAGCTCCTGACCCGTTGCTGGGGCAGGACCTTCTGTACGTGCTATGGCAGTTGGATCAAAAGCAGGCTCTCTAGCATCTGCAAGTAACTGTGTTTGAGGAGTAGCTAGTTGTCCACCAACTAGGGCAATTTGCTGAGATGTACCAAATTGCTGTTGTTGAAATTGTTGAGCTGAAATAGGCGGTAAACCTAAGATAGCTCTTTGAACATTCTGTGAACCTTGATTTATAATACTCTCTGCATTTGCAGTACTTTGGCGTAATATATCCATAGTACTTTGACGACCTGTGGCAATTTGGTCAATACTACCTTGAATTCCTTTAGAAAAGTCAACAAGTGCAGGATTATATAGCCCAATTGCATCTTCCCTAGCTTGTGCGGCGGCTTCTGCAGAAATACCAGAGGCCTCTTGTACTGCTTTAGCCTGAGTTTTTGCGGCGTCTTTTGAAGATTTACTTCCAATTACTGCGCCAGCAACTGCTCCTACGGCACCTATAACTGCTGATACCATGTTATTTCTCCTTAAGCCTATTAATAAGTTCTTCTTTAGTGATACCCATTTGATGTTGACCTATAAGTTTACCATCTTTAAGAAAAGACTTTCGGTTAAATCCTTCTATTTTAAAGCCGAAATATTCAGCAAACTTTCTTACATTAGAATATTTTTCAGGTACAATACATATTAATTTTTCTAAATTAGATAAATTTTCTAATGCCCAAGTTAACATAGCTTTAGCCGCAGGTCTTGCATGCATATCTCTATAAGGTTTAAGTATATTTGAATGAGCTTCCCATGTTACACTTGTTATTTGATTAAATTTCCAAAAACCAACTATTAAATTTTCTACTATAGCACTGAGATAAATATCTTTTACTACATCAGGTATATACTCTGGCGGATTATCTTCTGTAGCCGCATTCCATAATATAGGGTCATGAATTATAGTATATATTGTAGAAACGTCCCAACATCGTTCAACTCTCATATAAGAATCCATCCTAAAGATTTATCACCAGCAATATCAGCATCACGTTTAATATATTTAATTGCACTTGCAGTACCTGCATCATCCATATATTCTTGCCCTTGTTCAGCTATAACAACACCTTCTGGGCTTCCTGTTCCTATTATTAAACTAAGTTTTGATACTTCAAGAGTAAAAATAGCAAAAGTATTTTGCATAGTCCCATCTTCTTTTACTATTGCCCTAGTTCTATCAGGTGCTATTATCATTCAGCCTCCAACTTTATAATAACAGGTTTAACAGGATCACTTAATCTAAATAGTAAAACAGCAAATCGAGAACACCATCCATTCTTACGCCATATAAGTTTCTGGTTAGTCTTTCCTATTTTACCTATAGACCGATTACGTTCATAATTCCATTTTTTACCATCTTTAGAAATTGACATACTAATTTGTGGATCTTCTACATCTTCATTACCGACTCCGGATTCTACTGTAAGTTCAATTTTAGGAATTAATACAGGCTTACTATTTTGAGCAAAAGGCATAGTTGAGACGATACGAACAATATCTATTCCATATTCTTGATAAAATTTAGGGTGTAATTCACCAAGTCTTCCACTAAAAGCATCTCCTACTATTACACGCCCATATGCAGTAACTAAAGCATTTATCCGCCATCGAGTTGCTACATCTCGTATTTGAGATTTACGTTCATGCCACTGTTTAGTAGTTATATCATATACAAATGACCTATCTGGAAAAGTAAAACCAATAAAATATGCACCATCTTGTGCATAAGACCAGCCATATGTATCATTTAATTGAATATCTGTATATGTACTAAGAATACTATCAATAGCATCAGTAGATACTTTATCAAAATTATTTCCTGTAAATACCCATACTGCAGGACTTTCATCCTTACCACCGCCAACCATATAAAAAGTATTATTAGTAGTTACAAGAGAAAATGGTGCAAAGCATCCTTTATCTAAGAATACATTATTTCGTTGAAATGGAAAACCTACACCACCTATATTCTGATAACCTTCAGCTGTTACTGACCCAGTTATATAAATTTGATTACTAATAACAACTGGTGCTACAATAACATCTGGATCAGATTCAGCACTTGAAAAATCAAGAGCATCCCATGCCATACCATTATTTAAAGCAGATACAATCCATTTTTTAGAATCCGTAGTTACAGCAAAATAACCATCTATATACTGAACATACTGAGGTGCACCGTTAGCAGTAAAGTCAGGATCTACAATTTCTTGAAACGGCGTACCTTCATCTTCATTGTAAATATAACCTTTTCCACCAGGGACAAGAATCATTAATTGAAGACCGTTATCAGCCATAGATACACGGTTTTCTCCTTCAATAAGTCCTAAAGCTATAGTAGAAAATATTTCCTCTCCTTCATTAATTACTCTATCAAGCCTATATAAAGTTCCTCCATTTACAAAATAAGGAATACCATTCTTTTTCCAACCTCCACGATTATTTTCTTGAACTAATCCTGTAGAAGTTAATAAGTTTATACCAGGAATACCGAATAATACTCGATCAGATAACCCAGGAGCCTCAACAATAGAAGGATACCAATTTACACATTGTTGATTTGATATAGGTAGGCTTTTACTCTCATAAAAACCATTTGCTATTGGTAGTTGTCCCATTAATTCATCCTTGCAATCCCTGTATTTACTATAAGATCAACTGCATCTGTATTATTTTCAATCCAAATTTCAATATAATCAGCTGGGCTAAGAAGTTCTTCCCATATTACAGTAGTATTTTTTGGATCACCTGCACTAACTTTATTTGTAGATATAGAATTAGCAATTTGAATTCCATTTTTATATACATAAAAAGAAATACTTTTATTAGTTCCACTTATTGCTTCTGCAGTCATTGAATATGTAATAGGAACTGTTGTCCTTTTTGGTGTTTCTAATGTGATACGTCCATTTGCATCCGTAGCAAACTGAGATACACCTTCTTCCACCCAGTTTGGTGCAATTAGAACTGGTGTATTTGCACCAGCAATTGTAATTGTAGTTGGACCATTATGAGACATTAAAGCGCTAGATCTTGTATCTTCAATTTTATCATTAAGAGCAAATTGCCATCTAGCATCTTGAGGAGTTATTCCAACTAAAGGTGTACCGCCTGTACCACTAATTCTAGCATTAATAAGAGTTCCAAGACCACCTACATTAATATTACCAGAATTAGGTAAACCACTTATACCAACAATACCAGGTACACCGAACATAAAGCTATTTACACCAGTAAGACCATCAAAAGTAGCAGTACCAAAATCAACTAATGTACCACCATTAATAAAGAAAACATCTCTATCAAAAACTACGATAGGAATATCACCTTTAAAAAGTAAACCATTTGTTTTAATATCACCAAAAAAGACGTCAGTAATTTGTAATGCTGCTACACTATCTATAGAACCAATTATATCACAAGACTCTACTGTCATATTAAGCATCTGAAATACTTCTGCTCCAGTACCAGATACATCAAATAAAGTTCCATTAGGACAATCTATCGAAATAGTGGTAAGTTTAAATGTTTTATCTTCTACAGTAAACATCGTATCAACGCCAGTATACGTTAATAGAATAACTGTAGAATCAACACCACGTACATCACAATCATTTCCTGTTACAAATCGAGAAGAAGTTGTAATATCGTTACCAAGAAGATAATCAGTATTATCTGCCAGGGTGATAACACCGCCTACAGCTGCAGGGAGATCGCTTAAAGCATTAACTATTACTGTTTTTATACCAATGGGTATATCAGTTGTTGAAATTTGAATGGCAGTACCTACTTTAGATATAGAAATACCACTACCTTGAAGTATACTAGCGATAGTTGGTGTAATATTAGTAGGATTAATAAGAATAGGTTCTCCATCAGTATCTTGTATAAAACTAGATTCAATTGTCGCGCCACCTTGAGGAGACACTGATGCTTTTACACCTGGTCCATCTTCAAGATTACGAATATTATTAATTGAACCTGACTTATTCAGGATTGGAGTACCACCAACATCGCCTTCTTGTTGAAGAGTACCTGTAGTACCGAATTCAGCAACTAAATCTTCTTTTGTAATTTTACGATTTGTATCATTAATTACAAAATCAAATGTTGCTGAGTCTTCAACAGTACTCTGCCCAGTAAACTTACTCTTTTTTATGTCTCTTGATTGATCAGTCATGGGTTCACATCCTCATATGTACCGTCTTCAAGACCAATTGATCCTGGAGTTTCAGCCAAAATTGTATTTTCTAAATCAGGATAAAAGTGTGAACTAGTAAAACCTGGAACATCATTACCAGAGCCTCTTGGTAAATTATCAGGATATCGAGAAGGACCTATATTAGTAGCTAATGCATTCATTGCTACAATACCTTTACGTGCTGCAATTACTACTTCTTGCCCCACTGGTACACTATATTGAGGGCCTAAAAGTCTAGCTAAATTACTAATTATACCTTCTACAGCTCCTAAAGGAACTGTAATAGGACTCGCTAAGTTTGTTACTTCTGTATATCCTAAATCAAGACCTATGGCAGCCAAACGAGCCATCATACGATTCATAAATCGAATGCCTGTTTGAGCCATTGCCGGTTGAAAAGGCTCTTCTTCACCTAAGACACCAATTAATTGAAAGGCATCTACGATAACGGATTCAGCTTTCTCTGTCATTTAGGGCCTCTCTTATTATTTTATAAGCTTCAAATTTAACTTTAGTCAATTTATCGATAGCTGTAAAAGTTATTTTAATATTTGTTATTTCAGCAACATACCTAATAACAGCTTTTTTAGTTTTAAACTCTTTAATTTTTGCTAAATGCCATTCAATACTTCCTGGACGTCCACAACCTTTGTCTCCATCAACTTCAGGTAACTCAGGATCAGGAACAGGTTTAAATAACTCTTTAGGATCTTTTACCCAACCAAAAGATGCCATAAAGTCTTCGTCTCGATCACGAACAAGCACCTGAGCTATAATACCATCAGGTTTTTCAACAAACATAGGAAAAAGTGTAAGTTCCATTTTAGTCCTTAATAAGGAGCCCCGAAGGGCTCCTTATAGTTAAAATTAAGTTCCGTTAAGCTCCGTAACCCTGACCTGACCAGAACGGATTCAAAACACCAAATGCAGGCAGTAGATCAAACCTAACCTTTTGAGTATTCTTATCACCATCACTATACCTACTAACTCGAATAGAGATACCATCAGCGGTAACTGCTACTGTATCAGTATTGTACAATTTCGGCAATTTTACAAAAGCGATTGCATAAGCATCTTTTGTATAATACAAATTCGGCTGATACTCAACTCCAGAAGTACCGATGATAGTAAATACATCAGTATCAAGGAGTTTAGTACTAATAGTATTATACTGACCATTTGTCTCATTAATAGCCGGACCAGCAACAACTAAAGTACCAGTACCTGTAGCGCTAAGAGTAACATCAGCAGTAACAACTGCCCGCCATTTTACTACATTACCAGAATTATCGAAAATAGTTTTACCAGTTCTCAAATGAATTCGGGAACGAGCATCTGCACCAGTACCAGTAAACTCGATAATAGACCCTGCTTTAACAACAGCATCATTGGTTAAAGCTGCAACTGCTAGACTCTGAGTCATAGTATCTTTAGCAGTAACATACGTAGCATCGGGTGTAGCAGTAAGTGCACCAGTGAGATCTGCTGCTAATGTGTTAACCCGAGTACTCATACTATTACTAACAATTGCCTGCATACCTGCAAAAGGTTGAGAAATCTGAGCTTTTTCCCATGCAGTCTGAACCAAACGAGAAGGATCGGCAGAAAGACCGGCCTGAACACTAGCCAAAGCCTGGACCGTATAAGGATTCATTACATAATAATGTTCCCCAGTCGGTACACCGATGGCATTCATTTGGGTCATTGCAGCAGCTACATCTGACCAGGCGTCTACTGCAGTTCCTGGAACACCAACAGAAAGGCCGGCATTGGCAATCATAAAATCATTGAAACTAGTCTCTAGTTCAATGTTACATGTTTCAGCTGCAGGTTTGATAATCTCCTCCAACTGATCCAATTCCAAAGCCTCTTGTTTATTAGTCCAAGGAATAGGTACAGTAATATAATCCTGTACTTGAGCGGTTGCTTTACCGGAGATAATACTGTTATCAGTCCCACCGCTAATATCACCACCGGCAGTTCTCTGTGCCAGGTACTGATGCGGTCGCTTGATATCAACATAATCACCGCTTGAAGGTTCAAATTTACCTTGAAACATTTGTGTATTAACTGTTTTAGATAATACACGCTGTTTCTCGAAGGCCGGAATGAAAGCTCTCATAAGCTTTCTGGTTATATTGCTACTAAGGTTATTAGCCATGGTTTATCTCCTTATTCCATAACTACACCTTCCAAAAACTTACTTTGATTAGCTGGTGCATTTCCACCAGTTAATGTCTCGGGTGGATTAGGTGCAGTTGATTGTGCTGGTTTCAGTTTTTTAGCTTCTGGTATAATTATACTTGATAACCGTGCTGCCGCCGCCATGGGTGGCAGAGAAGCTAATGCCTCAAGCTCAGTAAGATTAGCTGCTAAATAACTTACAACTAATGGTCCCTCTTCAATAGTAAGCAAATGATCTGCTACTTCTGGAGTAAGCCCATAAGCTATAACAGTATTACCATCCGTATCAAGTTTCTTTTTATCAAGGCCAAGCTTATCAGCTCGTTGGTCAAACTTTTCAGCCTTAACACGAATAGTTTCTTGCTGATTAACAATACTATTTTGCTGAGCTTGTTGTGTTTGTTGCTGTTGTGCCGCCTGATTGGCGTCCCAAGTAGCCTGCTCTTTAATAGCAGTATCTCGCACAAGTAACTTAGCTTCAAAATCCGAATCATAAGTATTAGGTAAATCAGGAATTACAGGTCGAGTATCAACCGGCGCTTGCTGTTGTAGAGTTGCTAGTTTTTGCTCAGCTGTAATCCGCTTACGTTTTTCTTCCTGAAACTTAAAATTCTGACGTCCGATAGCTTTGTTAACTGCTTCTTGATTAATAAAAGGTTTTTGTTCGGTCTCGGTCTCGGTTTCTGACTCCGAACCAGGTTCTTCACCTGGAATTTGCGTAGTTGGATTTTCTAAATTTCCGTCTTCGCTTTGCAGACCCTCAATTTCATTTTCATTCTCATTTTCCATAATAAGTCTCCTTGCCGCCTATAGGCGTATTGTCGCGATTGTCGCGTACAGTTAAAGGTTTATTCTATAGTAAATCCAGTTCTTTTCTTATTGCGTTCCTTTTGAAGTCGTTCTATTTGGCTTGATGCACCACCTCGCCTTTTTACTCTTTTTCTTTTTTTCTTAGTCATTTTAGCAGATGTACGTTCAAGCCGTTTTAACTCTTTTTCTGCTAATTGACCTGCAAGACCACCCACTGGTGAATTATCACGCAGTTTTTGAAGTTCCTCAAATGAAAATCCTTTACCTTTAGGCATAATATACCTCCTTATTCCATTATTACGTCAAGAGCTTTTTGCCGTCTTCCTACGCTTTTAAGAACACCTAGACCTTGTTTCTTTTTCTTCGATTGTTTTAACAATTTTCTGGCATGTGCTTTTTCTTCTGCGTTATATTCATCACCAAGTCCAAACTTGTTAATATCTTCCATAACAACTCTAGCATCTTTAACAGTCCATGA
>Ga0255055_10002424_pt1 | contig 13189 bp, 10 predicted proteins | sample JV7_2_27_MG_FD_188633 | JGI IMG/M metagenome (GOLD analysis project Ga0255055, IMG submission 188633) | Seawater microbial communities from Jervis Inlet, British Columbia, Canada - JV7_2_27 | ecosystem: Environmental > Aquatic > Marine > Inlet | place: Canada: British Columbia | collected...
GGCGCAGCGACGGCTGCCGCCTCGTTCGATCCCGATGATTTTCTCTCGTTCACAAAGAAGCACAACGTCGCGGGCTATGTCTACGCACTGCTTGAGAAAGCGGGCCGATTGCAGCTCCTCTCGCCGCGACTTGAGCGTGGACTCGCAAGGGTCAGCAAGGCGCAGACGAAGAAAGCCGATTGTTTATTGCCGGAAATCCACCGGCTCCGAGAGCACTTCGAGCGTGCGGCCCTCGACGTCATCTACCTGAAGGGTCCTTTCCTCTCGCAGCGCTTCTACGGCGATCCAAAACACCGCTATTTCGGCGACATCGACCTTCTGGTTCGTGGCCGCAAAGATCTCGTCAGAGCTGATACGATCCTACAGGAAGCCGGCTACGATCGCCTCTCGATCCCCCTGTTTGGTCACGCCGCCACGATGCGTTTCGTGTATCACTTTGGCTACCGGGGTGAACATGCAAAGATCGATCTTCACTGGTGTCTGAGGAATCATTTTTCCTGGGACATTGACTACGGACGATTGTGGGGCACGAAGCAGGCGGAGCGACTCGGAGGCCGCGAGTTCTTCGTACTTTCCCCTGAGTATGTAGTTCTCCTACTGGTGCTCTCGGTCCTTGGAGACTACCAGAAGGCTCGCGTTCGCATGAAGTTTCTCGTCGATCTGTACAAGGTGCTCTGCTTCATTGGGGACGAAGTTGACTGGTCAGCCTTTCTTGAGCGGAGGCGACGCGAAGGCGTGCTCACGATTACCGTGACGATACTCGGACTGACTCTTGACCTGCTCGATGGTCACAAGGAGTTCCCCAACCTGACCCGGTCATTGTCAGCGGATGAGAACACGAGGCAGCATCGCTTCGCTCACCCCTTGGAGTTTCTCGAGTTCTCGAATAGAATCCCGGACAAGCTCAACAATCACCTCTGGACCTTCCGACTCCACGAAGTCGGCTTGGCCCGATCCATAGGCTGGCGGCTCCTGGTCGAGCCCTTCAACCGGCTCGTTCTCCGTCAATGAACGTCGTGCCGGCGGCTTTGCCCACGGATAAGGAGAGACGGCCCTTTGCGGTGGCGGTCTGGGGCCTGCGGCTTGTCTGGTCCACCAACGCACCCCTTTTCTGCGGCCTGGCATTCACAACGATCGTACGTGGTTTCTTGCCAGCTGCTCTGGCGCTCGCGATCCGCGGGTTGATAAACGCCGCGGTAGAGGTGAAAGACAGCGGGATTATCGAGGCCGGACCGCTCGTGCCCTGGCTGGTCTTGGGGTTTGCTCTCTCGACGGCAGATGCCTTATCCAGGCTCGCGAACCGTCTGTTCGCGGCTCGCCTCCAGGATGACCTGAACCTACGCGTCACGACGGATGTGCTCACCCATGCGGCAACGCTGGATCTCGCATTCTTCGAGGATCCGCAGCGCCAGGACATGCTCGCCAGGACCCAACAAAACCTGGGCGGTCGCCTGGCAACGTTGCTGACGGCCGGTCAGAATACGATAACCCACTTGCTCGTAATCGTATCCTTGCTGGCCGTGCTGACGGCGATCGAGCCACTCGTACCGCTTTTCGTAGCGCCCTTCGCTCTACCCTTTCTCCTATTCCAATGGCGTCTGGCGCGGGCTCGACACCAAGAGGAATACTCGCGAGCCACAAAACAGCGGTGGACCAAGTACTTCGTCTCCAAGCTTACACAATCCGAAGCCGTCGCAGAGGTGAAGCTCCTCGGCCTCGGAACTCTACTTGTCGAGCGGTTCCAGAAGGTTCTGCAGGACTTTCGGAACCGAAGCTCAGAGCTGCACTGGCGCAACTTCAGGGGCAGCGCCGTGGCGGGCACGCTGACGGTGGTGGCGCTCTACCTGGCTTTCCTTCGAGTGGCTTTGCGAGCGATCGAGGGAGTTGTCACTCTCGGCGATTTGGCAATATTCGGCGGTGCCACAGCACGCTTACGCAACGCGGTCGATGACGCGATCCGGTCCCTCACCACCTCCCTCGAACAGGCGCTGTTCGTATCGCATCTGCTGGACTTCCTTTCGGTCGAGGCCGACAGCACCATCGCCGCGGATGTCGCGGCGCCGTCGGCCGCGCCGGCCAGAATCGAACTCAGGAACGTGAGCTTTACGTATCCAGGCTCGACGACGCCAGCGGTTCGCAACGTGTCGCTTGAAATCGAACCTGGCGAGACGCTCGCAATCGTCGGTGAGAACGGAGCCGGTAAGACAACCGTGGTCAAGCTGCTGGCGCGCCTCTACGAACCCGACGAAGGCGAGATCCTGTTCAACGGCATCTACATCCGAGAGATACCTCAAAGCCAGCACTGGGCCCAGCTGGGATTCGTATTCCAGACTTTTGGACGTTACGAAGCTAGCGTGGCAGACAATATCGCTTACGGTGATTGGCAGAGGTTGCTGAATCATCCCGAGCACATCAAGGAAATCGCCAAGCGCACTGGTATCCACGACATGATCGAGGCCCTGCCGGAAGCCTACGATACCTGGGCGGGGCGGATGTTCGGCAAGCATACGTTGTCAGGCGGGCGCTGGCAGCAGGTCGCCGTGGCGCGAGCCTTTGCCAAGGACTCCTCCCTCCTCGTTCTGGACGAACCTACCTCAAATCTGGATGCGTCTGCCGAGTACCAGCTGTTTTGCCAGTTCAAGGAGTTGGCACAAGGGAAGACGACCATTCTCATCTCTCACCGCTTCTCCACGCTTGGGATGGCGGATCGCATCGCCGTCTTGAAGGATGGTCGGCTCGTCGAAATCGGGACGCACGAGGAGCTGGTCGGCTCGTCGGGAGTCTACGCGACGCTATACAGCCTGCACGAGCGCATGCGATCGCGGAATGGCCTGGCGGCTGCGGACGGTCGCTGATCCACGTCGCAGAGGTGCTTCGCCGGAGTCAAGAGGACTCACATGAAGAGATGAGGCTCGGAGGTGTTCGTGTCGAAGCCCGTGAGAAGATGTCGCAACTTCCCGAGCGGAACGGCCGCCTTCGGGGACTCGCCTCTCAGCCGAAACAAGGCAGATCGAGCCATTACGTATATGATCCAGAAGTAGAAGGAAGACACGAAATCGACAGGATCACGATGTCGCGCATAGCCATCCCAATACGCGGCTCGCGCGCGCGGGTTCATCGGCCATAGGTACCAGGTTCGGGCCAGGTCGAAGTCGTAAGGACCGATGGCAACCGTCTCGTTGTCTACGACGAAGAAGCTGCCTGCAGCCGCAAGGAGAATGTTGTGCGAACAGAAATCGTTGTGAGTAAGGCCGCTGTCACTCGATCGTGGGGCATGGCTCAGCGCCAGTGCGCACAAGTCGTTCCCCTCGCAAACCGTTAAGGCATGAAGCGAGACGAGGCGATCGATACTCGAACGAAGCCGGCCCACGTGTTTTTTTGCATCCGTCGAGGTTCCCTCGGGGAGCAGATCGTACACCTTCGTACGGTGGATTCGTCCCTGCAGCGAAGCGGTTTCCGCCAGAAACTCGGGAGAGATGTCGTCACGCCCAAGGGTTCGCGCGTTCACGAACTCAATGAGGAGCCCCGTGCCACACCGGTCGACGACGCGGGGAATCTGGGGAGAATCAATCAGCGTGGTGAGTCGCTCGACCATTTCCGCACGTCGTGCGGTCGGCATGCGCCGATACTTGAAGACGCGTCCATCAGCCAGCCGGACGCGGTAGCATCCCCTTCTGTGGTCTCGGACGCGAAGCTGCGTCAGAGGGGCCACCTCCACAAGTCGCGACCCGAGACGGCCGATGAGCTCGGCGAAGTCTGCTTCGGCACTCTCCGGTTGAATGAGGCCGTCCACCCGCCTAGCCAGTGCCTTGTCGGCGTCGAACAGCTCGAAACCGGCAGCCGTGAAAGCTAGCCGCGGACTGCGTGTTGCAGTCGTCGCCGCTTGCCCGTTCCCTTACCGAAGGGGCACGCCCATCCGCATTCGTGGGATAGCCCAGGGACTGGCGGAGCGAGGTCATGAGGTTCACGTCGTAACCTACCACCTTGGCAGTTCCGCGGAATCGGAACCATTCCGTGTTCACCGCATTCGTGATGTGGGTTGGTACCGGAAATGCGAGCCGGGTCCCTCGTACGCAAAGCTCCTCATCCTGGATCCCCTTCTGCTGAATGCACTCCGGCGTCTGCTGCGACGTTACGAGGTCGACATCGTACATGCCCATCACTACGAGGGTCTTCTCGTGGCGCGCTGGGCGCGCCCTGCCTGTCCGGTCGTGTACGATGCGCATACGACGCTTGAATCAGAACTTCCATTCTACCGGCTTGGGCTGCCGACGCGGCTGAAGCGCCTCGTCGGTCGAAGGCTCGACCAAGCGTTGCCTGCGGGGGCCGCGCACGTGATTGCCGTTAGCGAGACCATCCGTGCGAGGCTTCTCGAGCTCCGCGCCGTCGAGCCGGATCAAGTCGATGTGATCCCGAGCGGCGTAGAGTCTCGACTATTCCACGTCGACGAAGCAGAGCGCCCGCTTGTCGCAGACAAGAGAATCGTCGCTTTCACCGGGAACCTCGGCCCATATCAGGGCATCGAGCATCTGCTCGAGGCATTTCGCGAAGTACGGCGTCGCCGCGACGACGTGCAGCTGTTCATCGTAACCGAATCCCCCTTCACTCCCTATGAGCGCCTCGCGCGAAGACTCGGCATCTGGGATTCGATCATACTTCGGGAAGATGTCTTCGCCGAGCTGCCGAGCAATCTCGCGCTGGCAGACGTCGTCGTGAACCCACGTACGGAAGCGACGGGCCTCCCGCAGAAGCTCTTGAACTATATGGCGGCCGGAAAGCCGATCGTGTCGTTTCACGGCTCGGCGAGTCACCTCCGGGACAACAAGACGGCACTGATCGTCCAGAGCGGCGACGTCCGTTCAATGGGTGCCGCCATCTTGCGCCTGCTCGACGACCAAGAACTGGCAAGAAGGTTGGGCGAGGCGGCGAAGCGGCAGGCACGCGAGGAGTTCGATTGGGACAACAGGGCGGCTCAGGTGGAGGCCGTCTACGAGAGTGTGCTCGAACGCTGCGCCGTCGAGGGCTCTGCGGGAATGTAAAGACTGAAAGGCGCCGTGGCTCCACCCGAGTCGCCCGGATCTCGGACATCCCTCAACGACGCCGTATCTTCATTCTCGCTCGGTGGTCGCGAACGCGCAGCTTGGCGGGCACGCCCGCCTCGTTGCAATGCTTGCAGAATTTCCGGCGATCCGGCCGCGGCTTCCTTGACGGCACATATACTCTGCCGCACCCATCGCAGAATGAGATCCTCTCGAAGCCAGCGACGGTGAACGCGAGCTGCTTGGCGATGTTGGGGAACAGGCCCTCCGACGACAGGTCCATGTCGAGCCGTTGGTCGAAACCACGGAGAACGGGTCGCACGTTACCTAGCTGCAGCCAGCGTTGGAGTTCATGCGCTAACAGTACCCAATCGTCCTCCTCAATCGACTTCTTCCGAGGCACGGAGCGCACCTTGCGTTCAACGTCAGACGCGTCGAATACGGTACGCCAGTCCGCCCGCGCGCCCTTCTTCCCGTCCCTCAGCTTCGCGGCAATCGACAAGAGGGCACCAGCCACACGCGAAAAGCGTCTCCACGTATCAAGCCGCTCCATTCCACCGGGTTCCAGCACAACCGGAAAACACGGGAAGCTGTAGCGCCGCGCGAAGGCCAGGGACGTGTACGGAATGGGGTAGTGACAGGCGGGCAGGTCATGTCCACAGAGGTTGAGCAAGCCGTAGCGTCGCGCGAAGGCGAGGAAATCTTCCGGCTCTTCATCTGCCAGCCTCACGAACGCCTCGAGCAACCCCGATGCCACTTCGAGGCGATCATCCCGCTCCTCAGCGTCAGGGTCAAGCCCGAGAGCCGGCTCGCCTCTGTTCGACTCGGTTAGGACGATCCCGGCCGGCACGTGTAGACAGCTGCACCCAAGAGTGTCCTCCAAGGCTCTGTCTTCGCGCTCGATAACGGCTGCATTCATGCCGACGTGGGTTCCGTCCTCTTTTTCAATGTTACGCTAATGTAACGTTATATCTACCTGAGTTCAATCTAACGCTTCTTGGGCCAGCCGGCTCTTAGTTACAGAGAAACAGGCGAGCGAAAGGCGCCTTTGGGGTAGTGGAGTGACTGGCGTCAGGTCTTTGAGCGCGAGGGGTGGTAGAGCGGAACGTCAAGATTCGAGGTGAGAACTTCCGCCGCTTCCGTTCCGCAGCGCCGCGATGACTTGCGCGCACTCGCCAACCGACAGACTCGGAAACACCGGCAGGCTCAGCACCTCGTCCGCGGCTCGCTCAGCGACGGGTAAGTCACCCGGCTTGTAGCCAAGACCCTCGAACGCGCCCAACAAGTGGAGAGGAACCGGATAGTAGACGCGGTGTCCAATGGCGCCACGCTCAAGCCGCGAAGCGGTCTCCTGCCTGTCGAAGCATCTCACCGTGTACTGGTGATATACGTGGCGGTTCCCGGGGCGCACGGAGGGCCTGACGAGCCCGGCGACGTTAGCTAGATCCTGATCATACGCAGCGGCGTGCGCTCGCCTCCGCCTGATCCACTCTTCGAGTCGAGATAGCTTCACACGGAGAACGGCTGCCTGAACGGCATCAAGCCGGCTGTTGTATCCGAGCACCATCGAGGCGTTCGAATTGCGGGCCGTATGCGGCTGACCGTAGGCGCGAAGGCTTCTCAGACGCTCGGCTGTTCGCCCATCGCTCGTCGTCACGAGCCCGCCGTCCCCCCACCCACCCAGATTCTTTGTCGGATAGAAGGAGAAGCAGCCGGCATCCCCTGCAGCGCCTGCTCGCCAAACGCTGGGCGACCTTCCTGGTTGACCGGTCGCGTCGCTCTTCACCTGGGAAGCACCGATCGCCTGAGCAGCGTCCTCGATTACCGCGAGCCCGTGTCGCGCCGCGAGAGCGCGGATCTGTTCCATATCGGCCATTTGACCGTAGAGGTGAACCGGAAGGATTGCCGCGGTGCGCTCGCTGACGGCAGCAGATACGGCTGCCGGATCGACATTCAAGGTGTCAGGCAAAATATCGGCGAACACAGGAGTCGCTCCCGCGTGAACGATACTGCTGGCGGTAGCGACGAAAGAGGAGGGCGTCGTGATCACTTCGTCGCCGCGTCCGATCCCGAGAGCCTTCATCGAGAGCAACAGAGCGTCGGTTCCGCTCGCTACACCGATCGCGTGCTTGACCCCAACGTATTCGGCGATGTCGTTCTCGAAGCGTTCGACGAAGGGACCAAGAATGAAATCACTGGAGTCGAACACCTTTCGCACGGCTGCCTGGAGCTCCATGGACAGCGGTGCCTGATCGCGTCCGAGATCCTGAAGGGGCACCCTCATATCAGGCTGAAAGGCTGAGTGATCGTGAACGCACGTGCCTGAGCAGAAATCCTCGAGTCCGGCTCTGCAAACATCAGCGGCTTTTCGAGATCAGGTCGAGCGCCCTCATCACGTTGAGGATCGACCTCGACCCACTAAGGGGCTCCTTCCCTTCCAGCACGGATTCGGCGAAGTGCTGCAGCGCCGTGGTTAGCGGCGGTTTTCGGATGAGCGACGGGGTCGACGTCTGCCCGTACTTGTAGCCAGCCATTTGTCCGCGGAGTCCTTCGGCATCCAGCTGATCCGAAAAGACGATCCCCTTGTCAAAGATGAGGAGCTTGTCCCTCTTCGTATCGTCGTACACTGCCATCCTGTGCGTGCCCCCGATCACCATCTCTCGAATCTTGACCGGGCTTAAGTACGAGACGGCGATGTTCGCGTGTATCCCGCCTTGCAGATCCAATGTGATGTTGGCAATCGCGTCGTCCGGAAACGACGCGTGGCGCATACGGGAGACAAGGACCCTGTCGACGTCGAGACCGAACAGGTAGTCGATAACCGAGAGATCGTGGACGGCAAGATCCCAAATCACATCCGTAAAATACCGTGGGATGCCAAGGTTGATACGCCGGCAAGTGACGTAGACGAGCTGCCCGAACTCCCCACCGTCGACCATATCTTTCAGCTTCCGTACCGCCTCAGAGTAGAGAAAGATGTGATCCACCATGCAGGTGAGGCCGTTTGCCTTGGCAATGCGCAGAAGATCCCGCGCGTGTTCGAGGTTGGTCGTAAACGGCTTTTCCACGAAAGCATGCTTTCCGGCCTCAAGGCATCTGAGCGCCACCTCATAGTGCGACTCCGAGGATGTCGCGATAAGGACAGCTGCTACATCGCCGTCTAGCAAATCCTCAAGATGTTCCGCCTGTACTGCGCCGCAGAGGTGAGCAACCGACTCGCCCGCTGAACGGTCTCGGTCATACACGGCCACAAGATCCAGCTCGTCCATATCCGCGATAGTCCGCGCGATCGCGGTCCCCCAATACCCACAGCCGATCAGGGCCGTCCTCAAATCGATGCCCCTCGCATTCGAGCCTTGCCTCCGTACCAGACTTCGCACTCGCCCACATCGTCCGCGACCGTGCTGCCGGCCCCAACAAGAGCGTGGCGACCAATGGTGATCCCAGCGAGGATCACCACCCCTGCACCGATGCTGGCGTAATCGCGAATCACGGTCTTGGAAAGTTCAAAATCGTCCTCCCGCATCCCGTCCTCTCCGCACGCTGCAGGATGGACGTCATTCGTGAAGACAGCCTGAGGTCCCACGAACACGCACTTCCCGATCTCCACGCCGGTGGGGATCATGATGAATGAGGAGATCTTCGAATTCTTGCCTATGCGGACTCCACGCTGAATCTCTACGAACGACGCGAGTTTTGTTCTACGGCCGATCTCCGCACCGTAGACGTTCAGATTCGACCAGATCACGACGCCCTCTCCGAGCTTCGTGTCGAGGATCGTGATATTCCATTCCGGAAGTACGAGATCAACCGCGCGCGTGTTGTTGAGCTCTCTTCTTTCACCGCGGATGTAGACGAATCCCATCGATCAAATCCCGATGCTTTGAAGGAGTGAGTCGAGATCCACCTCGCGTTCTTGCTCCTGGAGGATCGTACTGTCTGTGCGCGTGCCCACAATCTCTTGGTACAGGTTTGTGAACTCCTCGGCGGAGCGCGCATGACACATCAGCCCATGCTCGAGAAGGTATCGGTCGTAATGGCACAAGAACGACCGGGTCGAGATGACGGGAGTACCCCAGTAGGCAGCCTCGATATTGATTGTTCCTCCGCCACCGACCATCAGATCGACAAAAGGGAGAACGGCGGAGAGTTCCACCCCGCTGTCCACCACAACCGCTTCCGGTAGCAGCCGACGAATCTCGTCGCTCCCATAGCGCGGAATGGCCAGGATGTTCGCGTCCATTCTTCGAAGCGCGCGAAACACCCATGTACGGGTATTCCGCACGTACGAAGCCATGTGCTCTTCTTCTCTGAAGCAGACGGTCTTCTTGCCGGAGTCGAGTGGGAGATTCTGCATGAGAGATCGATTCGGTGTCTGATACTTCAAGTAGAGAATCGGATCGAGGAAATCATATCGGATGACGCTCTCGCGGCCCAAATGTCGAGTGAAGATCTGTTGCGGAACGACGAAGGGGTGGAGAACCCTGGTGGAAAGCGGGAGGCTCAAGCGCGCCACGGGAGTCAGCGTTTCATTGTCCCCGGCCGTCGGGAGATCGCTGAAGTTGATGACCGGGAGCCCCAAGCCGAACGCAACTCGGCAGCTATCCACGTTACACAGCGAGATCAGGCCTGCTATTCGTTCCCGCTTCACGAGATCCAGCAAGCGGGCCTGGCGGGCGAGCGAGGCGTCGAGCTTGCCATTGAGGGAATCGCCACCGTACTCGCCGACAACGATGGCGTCCAGATCGTGGAGCCGGACGAGACTCGATAGCTCCCCGTAGAGTCGTCCCCCACGTGACGTTAAGAAGGGCGTCCGGCCCTTAGCCTTCAGGCGCTCGATCAGCGGTTTGAAGAACAGAACGCTCTTCGGAGTCCCGAGATCAAACCACAGCATGACTCACCGCAATGGCTGCCCACCAAGAAGCAGCAACCTTGGCTCAGTCCAGTCGGACCCGGTACAGCCCAGGTTCCACGACACGTGTCGCAACCTTCTGCACTCTTCTGTGTCAGCCATCCGACAGTATCGAACGAAGTGCCCATTCGGGCCATGGCTGCCTGCGCAAGAGCGCCAGAAGCGCTTTGCGCGCTGCGATGGAGCGCGTTATGACCCCGGTAATGCGGCGCGCTACTCGATCATGACGCTTACACCAGAACGGTGTCAACGCAGGTTGAGAGCTTTGATCTTGCATTCTCCGCACGACGGCACGACGGACAACTGGAAGCCAACCCGTGTTTCCGCTAACAGCCGACCGCCTACTCCGGATACCATCGACGGACGTAGATTTGGCAATGCACTGTCCTCGACCTGGAGCGAACCATCAGGAAGGCAGCTACCTCGAGGCTGGGCGACGGGAACCCGTTGCCACGGATTGCGAATCGAGCCTCCCTCGGGTGACCGGGATCAAAGTCGTATACATCGCCGGATCCAGCTACAGCGGGTCAACGCTTCTGGGCCTGCTGCTCGGTTCCCAGACCGATGCGGTATTCGCAGGCGAACTGAAGCAGTTCTGGCGCCCACCTAATCCGCGCGCACGCGTCCACCAACTTTGCACTTGTGGGCTCAGCTACGACGCATGCGGGTTTTGGAAACATATACGCGACCTTAACCGATCGTCGACAGATCCGAATCCCATCCCTGGTCTTTATTGGCGGAACCTGCTCTTCTTTGTCCGCCTCCTCGCACCGATGCCTTTCAGGCGTTCGACGCCGAACGCTTACGGCGCTCTCGTGAAAACAATTCATCAGACGGCCGCCGCGGATGGCTCGACAGTCCAGTATGTGGTCGACTCGTCCAAATCGATCTGGGCTCTAGACCGCCTCGTTCAGTCAAAGGATGTGGAAACCCATGTAATCCACCTGGTGCGCGATGGGGCCGCGGTCCTTGATTCCCTTAAGCGACGCGGATTCGGTAGGTGGCGCGGCATGGTAAGCTGGTCGGCGGTCAACTTAGTACTTCGTCTGTACGTGCGGAGGAGAAGGCTTCCGCAGCTACGCCTCGATTATGGAGCGCTGTGTCTCGATACCGCCGCCCAGTGCCGACGTATGAATGCGTTTCTAGGCATAAACCTGTCCCCAGAGCATCTCGTGGACGACGTGCGTTCCACAGCGTACCATATCTTCCGCGGGGGCATGAAAGCACGGGACTCGGCAGCGGAGTTTGCGGGTATTAGATATCGTCGACCCGCGCCGGCCTCGAGTTGGACGGACCGGCTGCTCTCGACTCTAATTGCGGCACCCATCAACCGGCTGCTGGGAATCGTCCCTCCAGCCTACGTCGAAAGAGAGCCAAGCGCCTGATCTATCCTTGGCCCGGTCACGAGTTCTGGCTACGCCAGGTTGACGGGCCGACTGGTGCGGATGGACTCGTAGATAGCCTCGATCACGAGCAGATCCCGAAGGCCCTCCTGACCCGAAACCTTGGAATCGCGATCCTCGATAATGCAGCGCGCGAAGTCGTCCATTTCAGCCGCGAAATGGTTGACGTAGTTGAACCGCAGTGGCTTGCCATCCAAGCGCTCCCCCTTTAGGCCGCGGTAACTGAACGCGGGCTCCAACCCGAACCAGCCTCGCTCTGCGTACAAGCGGACCCGATTCAGCTTTCGCGCGTTGTAGGTCGTGCTACACGAAGCAAGGACTCCGCCGGGGAACCTCATCTGCCAGCTAATCGATTCGTCGACCTCTGCGAACCTCGCCAGATCCGTCTTCGTTTCGAATGCCGCAACCTCTATTGGCTCTTCCCCAGACAGGTACCGACAGGCCTGGAGCGCGTATATCCCTGCATCCATCAAGGCTCCACCGCCCGCTAGATCCCTCCGCAAGCGCCATTGGCCGCGATCAGTTAGCCTGAACCCGAATCCCGCTTGGATGATCTTTGCTTCGCCGAACTCCTCCTCCCGCGCCAGCCGCATGCATTCCAGATGATGCGGCTCGTACTGGCAACGGTAGCCTATCGAGAGCTTGACGCCCGCATCACGACACTCTGCGATCATCTCCTCGCATTCATCGACGGAGACCGCCATCGGCTTTTCGCAGAACACATGCTTGCCCGCCCGTGCGGCCTTGATGGTGTGCTCTTTGTGCAGCGCATTCGGTGTCACGACGTATACAACGTCGATGTCGGGGTTGTCGCGGAGCCGATCCATGGTCTCGTAGTCGTATATGTTGCTTTGCGGGACACCGTACGCTTGAGCCAGGGACTTCGCCTTGGCCGGCGTCCCGCTGATCACGCCCGTCAGGCGAGCGTGCTTCGTTTCCTTGAGTGCCGGGGCGATCTCGTTCGTGGTAAGCTTGCCGATACCGGCCAACGCGAAGCCGATTGTTCGGTCGGGCTTGCTCGCACAAGCCGTAGCGAGTGCTGGTGCCTGTATCGCGACCAGGGCGGCACCGAGGCCGGCAGAGGTTGTCTGAACAAACTCACGACGGGTGCGCTTCGGTATATTCATGGCCTGTTCTAGCGCAGGAGCAAGAGGCTAACCATGGTCTCCAGACAGAATTCGCGAACGGCGAGCACACGCTCTACTTGAACATTGGACTTGAGCTGCTTGGGGTCAAAGGGCTTGAGGCTGTCGCGGTGGCAAGAGATACGTTAGGCCACCATGAAGTCATCCCCGGAGGAGTTCCGGGAGCGACTGCGCCGGCTCGGTTCTGGCGGAGCGGGCGTCCGGTAACCCAAGGCCGTAGGGCACTGGATGATCCTCCGGCCGGCCGGACAGCTTCATTTGGAGCACTTCTCTGGAAGCGTCATGAGTAACGACGATCTCTGGGCCATCACGTGCTATTTCAATCCTGCTGGATACGCCAGCCGGTACACCAACTACAGGGTGTTTCAGAAGCGGCTCGGAATTGCCCTAGTCACCGTCGAACTTGTCTACGGAGAGGTCCCAGAACTGCGAGAGGGAGACGCGGATCGTTTGATCCAGCTTGCCGGACGAGACGTCCTCTGGCAGAAGGAGCGACTCCTGAACGTGGCGCACCTCGCCCTGCCGGCGTCGTGCCAGTTCGTTGTTTGGCTTGATTGCGATGTTGTCTTCGATAACCCGAACTGGGCGGTCGAGACGCGGGAAGCGTTGGAGCAAGCTCGGCTTGTCCAGCCCTACGGCCGCGTCGTGGATCTTCGTCCCGCAACGTCGGTGGAAGGCATCGATCTCGAT
>Ga0255055_10002425_pt1 | contig 13188 bp, 13 predicted proteins | sample JV7_2_27_MG_FD_188633 | JGI IMG/M metagenome (GOLD analysis project Ga0255055, IMG submission 188633) | Seawater microbial communities from Jervis Inlet, British Columbia, Canada - JV7_2_27 | ecosystem: Environmental > Aquatic > Marine > Inlet | place: Canada: British Columbia | collected...
ATCTTTTACATCTAACATTGAAATTAGATTTCTTTTCATCGCTTCGGGAATAACATTGCTTTCTTTAAAATTATCGGATACCTACAATTGATAATCTATTCTAGAACAAATGGCTTTTTTCTATATAATATTAAAATACCAGAAAAAAGCAAGGTAGTGACTCCTAAAAGCATAAATGGAATCCAGATACCAAAAATATCTGCTAAGAATCCTCCTAAAAACAAATATAGAGTACTTCCTCCAAGTTGTAGGGTAAAAATTGTACCAAACGTTTTACCTTCAACTGTTTCGTGAGTAATTTCAGAAATTAATGAAACAATAGCAGGAAATGTAATAAATACAGTAATTCCGAGTAATACCATAATAAGTATAATTATTGCAATATCTGTAAAGTAAGAAAGCAAAATACTTGTAATTCCAATTGTTAGATATGATAAAAAAATCACATTTTTTCTACCTAATCCAGCACATATTTTTCCATAATAAATCGAAGAAATACTACCTATTCCAATCCAAATTGAAACAACTAAGCCGATAACAGCTAATGATAAATCAGTTCTTTCTCTTAATAGTAAAGGAAGATAAGTAACAACTACTCCCCAGCAGGATCCGCTAATTATAAAAGCTGGAACTAATAGTTTGATTTTTTTAAGAAAAATAACACTTTCGCTAATAGCTTCTTTGATTGTCTGTCTTTTGGATATCTTTTTTACAATTAGAAATTCTTTTTTTACATTACTAGTCAAATATACCCCTGATAGAATTACTATTCCTCCTGCAAATGACCAAAGAAATAACGGATAACCCCAGCTGGTAATTTCAGATATGTAAAGTGTTGTTGATATCGCAATAAAGGCACCAATATCTGCAGATCCACTCTGTATTCCCATTGCCCAGTCAAGTTTGTCCTTTTTAAAAATTCTCGAAATCCATCCAACACCTATTGGATGGAAAAAACTAGAACCAAATCTTAAAAAAAACATTAAAAGTAGCAATGAAAAAAAACCTTGAGCTTTTGTTAAAAGTATTAATGATATGCTTATTACAAAAATTCCAAGTGAAAGCAATTTTTGGGAATTTTTTCCATCAGAAATTCTACCAATCATGAATTGAGTAATAATACTAAATAAAAGCCCTCCTCCACTAATTATTCCGATTTCTGTATAACTCAAATTAAAAATTACTTTAAAAATTGGAAAAAGAATTGGAATTACTGCAACTGTTCCATCATTAAGAGCATGATACAAACTTACAGTAGACAGAATTCTAATTTTTTCATTCATTAAATTAATCAAACTTGAATAAAAAATCATTTTATATTAATTTTCCATTAAAATGTTTTATAAAGAGGAAATTAATATTGTCTTTTAAGATGGGAGTTGATATTGGAGACTTATTCAAATGGGAGAAAATTTCCTTTAAAGATCTTAAAGATAGAGTTGTTGTTATTGATGCACATAATGTTCTCCATCAATTCCTGGCAAGCATTCGACAGAAAGATGGAACTCCTTTAAAAAATTCAAAAGGTGAAATTACATCTCACTTGACAGGTCTTTTTCATCGTACTGCAAATATGGTTGAAGCAAAAATCCGACCTGTTTATGCATTTGATGGCGAACCTCCTCCATTAAAAGCAAAAACTATTGAGGCGCGTAGAAAGCGAAAGGAACTTGCAGAAAAAGAGTACATTGAAGCACTTGAAGTAGGGGATCTTAAAAAAGCAAGGACTAAGGCCCAACAAACCTCGCGGGTAACAGAAGAAATAATACAGCAGAGCAAGGAACTACTCGAAGCACTTGGTATACCCTATATTCAAGCACCTTCTGAAGGTGAGGCGCAAGCTAGCTTTATGGTAAAAAATGGTGATGCATATGCCGTTGGATCACAGGATTTTGATTGTTTACTTGTTGGTTCACCGATTCTAATTAGAAACCTTACCTCATCAGGTAGAAGGAAACTACCAGGCAAAGAGGCCTATACAAAAATATATCCAAAACAGATAAGGTTGAAGCAAAATCTCAAATCATTAGGAATTAAGCATAAACAACTAGTAGATATGGCAATACTTATTGGTACAGATTTTAATGATGGAATCAAGGGAATTGGTCCTAAGAAAAGTTTGAATTTAATAAAAAAGAATGGAAATGTTGAAAATGCTATTGCCACCCTTGGTGCAAAAGATGCACCAACTTTTGATATTATAAAAGAGATAAGAAAGATATTTTTAGATCCAGTTGTAACAAAAGAATATTCTCTCAAGTGGCCTGGTTTAGACAATGAAAAAATCATTAAGATTCTATGTGATGACCATCAATTCAAAATTGACAGGGTCGAGCCTGTTCTTGAAAAGTTTTCTAATGTTGAACAAATGATGAAACAAAAAACTCTTTTTTAATCATCCTCGTCAGGAATTGCAGTAATTGTCAACCGCTCGATATCTGGATATCTAATTTTTACTAATTTCAAGATTTCTTTTTTTATCTTATTGAACTCTTTTATCGACATGTCTGCTTTAACCTTGATTTCTAGCTCTCCCTGAAATATGGGTCCTGAGCGTCTGAGGCGAACAACATGTGCGGATTCAACACCATTAACTCCTTCTGCAAGCATTTTTACAACACCTCCTTGATCAAGACAAAAACCATCACATGCATCAATTAGCATGTAACTAGATTCCTTCATTGCTGCAAAGCCAATACTTACAATTATTCCTGCTATAATGAATCCGACAATTGCATCTGCAATTAGAATTCCATATGATGTAAGAATGAGGGCAACCACAGTAAGGCCTGATGCAACTCCATCTTTTATTGTATTGAATGCATCAAGTTTAATTGATCCCATCATTGATTTTTTACCTTTAATATATTTATAAGCTCCAAGACCAATAGCGATAATTGCTGCAAAACCTGCGACAGCCGCACCTATTAGTGGTAACTTGACTGGATGGGGATCAACAAGTTGAAAGTAAGACCTAATTATTATGTAACCTGCAAGAACCAGCATCACACCAGCTGCAATCATTGATGCAAGATTCTCCATTTTATAATAACCAAAATGAAATTTATCATCTGCAGGTTTTTTGAAAAACTTCAGACCAATCCAAACCACAGCTGAGACAAATCCATCTCCGATACAATCAATACCATTAGCAGTCAAAGCAACACTTTTAGAAATTGTTTCACCAAGAATAATTTGCAGGATTCCTAAAAAAATTAGTGTAAATGTTGTAATCCCTGCAAGCTTATCTGCTTTGGCTACAAATGTAGAAGTTTCCCCCATAATTCAAAAAATCCATAATAACAAAAAGATTATGAATGTTTTGAAAAACTAATTGTTTATTACTTTTTTAATACCTTAAATTTATCCATATCTGCAAGAAGAGCAAGTTTTTCTCCATTATCCCAATTTACCCAGATTAAATCTTGATTTATTTCAATTTTAAAAACTGTTCCTTTGGCTCCTTTTTCTAACCTTGAAAAAGAATCATTCATATCTGATAATTCTACTCTGTCTCCAACTTTTACATTTTTTATTAAAGCCATTGAAATCTTCTCCCCTTTTTTTTTATTTTTAGACATTTTTTTGGGAGTTCCCTCAATGTAATCATATTAATATACTTTATGTTTGAAATGTCCAAAGATTTCTTTATTAAAACTTATATACTTGATATTATATAGTAATCTAAAAGCAGGGGTTGTAAAGAATTGAAAAAAATAATACCTTTAGTGATAGTAGGAATATTAGTCCTTAGTGGACTTGGAGCAAGTGCTGTAACATCCAGTGAAAATGAAAATCTTATATCTGAAACTATTGTTTTTTCACAACCAAATATATGTGAAGAACAAGATTTTGTTTCTATTGAGCTTGAAGAAGCAACATCAAGCATATGGGAAACGGGAAAACCAACGTTACCTGTTGTTACAAAAGTCTATACATTTCCATTAGGAACAATAATTGATAATGTTGAAGTTGTGTTTTCTAATACCATTGAAAAGGAAATTTCTAAACCTGTAAAACTTTCACCTGAAGTTTATCCAGAAACAATTAGTAATATGAATGTAAAAATTACTGAAAAAGAAATTTCATATTCAGGTATAGACATTTATCCAGAGCAAAGATATGGTTATAGAACTGGAGCTGGACTAAATAATGGAGAAAGAGTTTTTTTCCTAGTTATTTCGATTAATCCAGTTCAATATAAACCACAGGAAAACTTAATTTTGTATTCAGAAATAGCTGAAATTAAAGTAGATTATATTCTACCTGACACACCTATTACTTTTCCAGCTGAGTATGATCTCTTGATTTTAACACCAACTATTTTTGAGTCTGCCTTACAACGTTTGGTGGATTATAAAAATGGGCTTTCTCCACCAGTAAATACAGTTATGGTAACTCTTGATGAAATCCCATCTGGTGGTGGTGTTGATGAACAAGAGGATATAAAATTCTATATTAAAGATGCAATTGAAACATGGGGTATTACTTATGTCCTTCTAGTTGGAGCAGGTGTAGAAGGTGAGGAGATATTTCCTGTAAGACAAGCATGGATTAGGTCTGATGATCATGAAGATTATTTCCCAAGTGATCTTTATTTTGCAGATATTTATAATTCATCAATGGGCTTTTCAGATTGGGATGTTGATGAGGATGGTAAATTTGCAGAGTATCCTAGCGATATGGCTGAGGTTGACGTTCTTCCAGATGTTTATCTTGGAAAAATTCCATGTAATAATGTACAAGAATTAAATAATGTAATTGACAAAATAATCTGGTATAGAAATCACAATAAAATGCTTAATAAGATTCTGCAAATGGGGGGAGACTCGTTTCTTGATGATAATGTCAATGAAGGAGAATATGCAAACACAAAAGTTTTAGAAAAGCTTCCAGGTTACTCTACAACTCAATTGTGGGCATCAGAAGAGACTCTTACAAAGGCAAATATTGGAAAAGGTTTCAGAAGCTTGGTAGATTTTGTTGATTTTTGTGGACATGGAAGTGTTATGAGTATAGCTACGCATCCTCCAAAGGAAAAAGTATGGGTTCCACCAAAAACATTGATATCAAATTACCCAGGATTTCTCTATTTTGATTTTGACCTATATAATGCAAGAAATCCAGTAAAGTATCCAGTTTGTGTTTACAAGTCATGCTCGAATAGCAAATATTCTGAATTTGATACTTGTTTTAGCTGGAAAACAGTAAACAAGAAAGAAGGTGGAGGAATTGCAGTGTACTCTGCATCCGGTATCAGTTATGGAGCAACAGGAACTGATATTGTGGCAAGAACTACCGGATGGATGGAAGTTAAATCCTTCGAGGAACTTGTTAGTACAAAGATATTTGGAGATGTTTGGGGAAACAGTATTACAGATTATTATACAACATTTGAGTCTAGTTTTCAAATGTCAGATTGGAAAACAATGCTTGAATGGACTTTATTTGGTGATCCAACACTAGCAGCAGAAGATGGTGACGATCCAAAAACCACGCAAGTTTATAGAACAGTTCAATACGAGTTTATTGCCAGATTACTGGACAGATTCCCATTATTAGCTAGATTCTTAGAGCTGATATAAAACCAATCTTTCTTATTCTTTTTTTTATTCTCTAGCTTTATTACATGGTAGGGGCAATGTAAAAAAAAGAGAGTGCGGATACCGGGATTTGAACCCGGGTGAGTGGCTTGGGAAGCCACTATCATAACCACTAGATCATATCCGCTTTTTATCTTTGATAAAATATGGTTTTTCTTTTAGTATTTTATCATGTTATCAATTTGGTAGATAACTTGATATTATTTGATAAAATCGATGGAAAAACTGGTTTATTCCAATAAGGTTAAAAATTTCCATTCTTGGAGTTTTTAAATAAACATATATATTGCAATAATCCTCAGGATTCTCCTTATTGACTACTTTTAGAAATCCACTAAATTCTTGATTTGTATCTGGAGGAGCAACAACTTCTACATCTACTTGAACATGGTTCCCAGGACTTATATCATCTCCCTCATTAGGTGAAAAACTCCAATCTCCCCAGTTTGGGGTTTCTGAAATTTTCCAGTCAAGTAATGAATGTCGACCTCCAATATTTTCTACATTAAAGCTCCCGTACACAGTTTCACCTGTTTTTACAGTAGTCCAAATAAGTTCACCATAACATTTCAAATCTGGTTTTACTTCATTAATCCACCATAAAACTGTTCCACCAAGTGCATTTGGACCAACACCTGCCATATCAACATCACCGTCCATATCAATATCTGCAAGACAGGAATCATGAGCATTCGGAAGATCAGGATCAATAATATTTTTTATCCAAGGATCATTTACTGGATCATCTGGTTGTTTGTACTACACAGCCGTCTCATCTATATAGTTACAAACTACTAAATCTGGTTTATTATCATTGTCAACATTTTCAGCTATTATATTATGCGGGCCACCCGCACTACTATCTACGACTACCCTTGTCCAATCTCCCTGTATACTATGATTGGTTTCGATAAAATTATTAAATCCATAAATTGGATAGACTAAAAGTAATATAAAAATTAAACAAATATAGATTATAAGTATCTGTCTTTTTTTCATTTATTTATCACTTCTTCATTTTATTAACAGTTAAAAGTTTTGTAAACCTTCATATTATTTCTATATATTTAAAATAAATAGCGATTTTATAATATTTTTTAATGAAATTAAAGAGAAAAAGAATAAATTAAATTATCTACTTTGAATATTATGCAGAGATTCTCAAATCACTATATCTTGATTAATGTTTAATGTAAGAATTAAGCATTTATAATTGTCATTGGTTTGATTTTTTCAAATGGTTCCTGCAAAACTCCAAGGGAAACAATCCTTCCACCAATTTTTGCAAGTACTAGATTATCACTTGTTACTCGAAATCTACAACTTCGAAAATTAAATAATCTCTGTATGGAAAATGTTATGGGATTATCCTTAAAATATTGTTTACCCTTTAAGGTTTTTTGAAAAATTCTACCCTCTAAATCAAGATAATATTCTTCTGAAAGATAGTATTGCTCTATCCATGGATTTCTTGGTTTTAACGCTCTTCCCGAAAACGCACCGACAATTTCATGATTATACATATGCCTAAACTGCAATAATTTTTCATCAGTTGTTTTTCTTGCAAGAAGAATATGAATTTCTGCATCATCCGGAAGTCGAACAGCTCTACCAATACTTTGAATATGGTAAGCCTCGGTAATTGCAGTTGAAACAATAATAAGGCATTGGATATTTCTTTTATCATACCCCTCGGACAGCATTCCAACAGATAATAGAGCTGGGATTCTATCATTATGAAAATCATCAAGAGCATTAGCGTTAGGGCTTTCACTATGATAAACTGGATAGCCGGTAAGCTTTGAAATATGGTTTGCTTGCTCAATACGCTTGCAAATAACCAAAGTAGGTTTACCCTTCCTTTTCATCAGTAAATCTACTGCTTTTGGAACTCGAGAATCAGCTAGGTATACTAGACCCCTCCTTTTAAAGATCAATGAATCCAGACTCTTTCTGATTTTTCCTTTATTTTCATTACTTTCTCTTCTTAATCTACCAAAATATTTACTAATCGCTTGAGAGTATTCGTCATAAAGTGATTTTTCAATAAGTGACAAATCAATTGCATGAAAAAATACCGTGAAATCACTAACCTTTGCATCCTCCAAAGGAACTTCAATAATAATATTACCACAAAACTCAAGACTCTCTTTATTAGGTGTTGCTGACAGGCCTAAAATGTAATTATAAGAAATATTTTCATACAATCTTCGAAAAACAGGACTAGTGCTTCTATGACATTCATCAACAATTAAAAAATCGCATTTTAAGCCAAATGATTTATTCTTAGAAAGGATATGAAAAGTCTCAACAATTGCATTTTTTACTTTGTGTTTTGATAACTCCTCCATCCATTGGCTCTTCAGTTTCCGAGTAGGAACAGCAACAATGACATTCTTGTATTTATTTTTCTTTATCAAAAGAATTGCTGCATAGGTTTTTCCTGTACCTGGGAAAGCTTTTACAACACCTTTCTTCCTAAATCTCTTTAATAGATTATTTTGCCACTCATATGGAACCTTGGACATCTCTATCAACAATTGGAAATTCTTAAATGACATGTGTTAAAAGTTTATTAACATACAGTAAAGTTTAAAAAGAAAAGGAAAACATTGAGAAACATTAATAATTGCCGAATAAATGTTGGCGCTGATACTTGTGACAAACAAGAAACCAGAGATAATTCTTCATGTAGGTATGCATAAAACTGGAACTACTTTTCTACAATGGAATGTTTTTCATTATGTTGATGCAAATTACCTCTGGCATATTTTTTACAAATCCTGGTTACGCGATTTATTAAATATGAAAAAGGAAGTTGACTATCAAAAAATAAAAAACAAACTTACAATTGTTCTTAGTACAAAAAAAATTAACATTTTTTCTGAAGAAAACATTTATACCTATCAATTTTCAAAAATAGATAATAGATTCAAACGTCTTGAGAGAATCAAACAAGTATTTCCAGAAGCAAAAATTATTTTTGGCACAAGAAAAAAAGAGGAAAATCTCGTTTCATGGTATGTAGAATATGTTGCAGTAGGTGGAGTATTAAATTTCCAAGGATTTCTTGAAGAACACTTAAATCAAGATAAATTTGACTACGAACCTTACATCAAAAAATTAATAGAATATTATGGAAAAGAAAATGTTTTCGTTTACTCCCTTGACGAACTTAGAAAAGATCAAGAAAAAGTTGTACAGAATATGTGCAAATTTATGAATGTAGATACACCAAAAAAATACAGAAAAAAGCCAGCACGTGTTGGTTACGGTCTAAGAGTACTAAAGATTTCATTGTTTTTAAACAAGCTTTTTAAAACTCCGGTTAACACAGACGGTCTTATTCCATGGTGGGGTCCAATACTTCCACAAAATATATTCTTCCATAGTTTTATTTTTAGAAAATTACCTAAAAAGAAGATTAAAATTGAAGATCTGAAAAATTTGAAATAAATAATGTAATTGTCGAAAAATAAGAAAAAAAAGAATTGATTCTTTATCCTATCTTCATACAGTTTCTAATATTTTAAGAACGTATTTGTAGTATTTATCAACAGTACTTACATGGACTTGTTCCTCTGGCGAATGCGGATATTTAATGGTTGGACCTATTGAAATCATGTCCATTCCTGGAAACTTCTCACCAATAATTCCACATTCAAGACCAGCATGAATTGCTTCAACTTTTGGGTCTTTTCCGTAAATGTCCTTGAAGATTTTCTTAGACAGTTTTAAAATATTAGATTCTAAGTTTGGTTTCCAGCCGGGATAAGGTGTTTCCTCATTTACTTGAGCACCTGCAAGTTCGGCAGTTGCCTTGATTCTATCACGGAAATCTTGTAATGCAGACATTATTGAGCTTCTTGACGATAGTCCTATAAGTGCATTTTCATCGTTTAGTGCGACTGTTGCAAGGTTAGTTGAAGTTTCCACAAGACCATCAATATCATAGCTCATTTTATCAACGCCATGTGGTAGACCATGAATGAGATTTAGAAGTTTTATCTGGGTATCTTTATCAAATGCTTGACTTGGATTGGAAGTATCCTCAAAATCAACTGTAAATTTCGGGTCAATTGGTTTTATTTCTTCAAGAATATCTTTTTCTTCTGCATTCATGGTACTTACAAATTTATCTTTATCCTCGCCATTAATAGATACTACTGCAAAGGCTTCACGAGGAATTGCGTTATGTTTGTCTCCACCTTTAATGTCTGATAAAGAAAAGTCATAATCTTTTGATGCTTTCCAAAGCATTCTAGTTAGAATCTTTATTGCATTTCCTCTCTGTTCATGTGCATCAACACCAGAATGGCCTCCACGAAGACCTGAAACTTTTATGGTCAGGCTTTTCAGATCACCATTAATTGGTTTGCTTTTAACTGGGAGCTTTACCTCAGAGTCACCTCCACCTGCACATCCAACGGTTATCACTCCGAAATCTTCGCTGTCGAGATTTAGCATAATTTTTCCTTTAAGCATATTTGGTTCAAGAGCAAATGCACCAGTAAGACCGGTTTCTTCATCTATTGTAAATAATGCTTCGATTGGTCCAAGTTTTAATGAGGAATCCTCTAGTATTGCAAGTCCTGTTGCAATTCCTATTCCATTATCAGCACCTAGTGTTGTACCATCTGCTGTTAGAATATCTCCAACAAGCTTGAGATTGATTGCGTCTTTTGTAAAATCAAAATTTACATCGCTGTTTTTTTCACAAACCATATCAAGATGTCCCTGTAAAATTACAATTGTTTTTCCTTCCATACCTGGACTTGCAGGTTTTATAATTACAACATTTCCAGATTTGTCTGTTTTTGTTTCTAGATTATGTTTTTTAGCAAAATCAATTATGTATTGTCTAATTTTTTCCTCATGTTTGGAACAACGGGGTATTTTCCTAATTTCATCAAAATGTTTCCATAATAACTTAGGTTCTAAATTTTCAATAACTGACATATGGGTTGTCCTCCCTTATAAAGTAAAAATGGTATTACAACATCAAATTTAAAGATTTACCACAAATCTGTTTAGAAATATTTTATATAATCTTTATTTATTATCTTTCAAAATCGGAGGCGATTTATTTATGGATTGGGGAATGAAAAACCGGCTATCAAAAATAATTCAACCAAAAGATGGTCATACTGTAATGCTTGCTGTTGATCATGGTTATTTTATGGGTCCAACAACTGGTCTTGAACGACTTGACGAAATGGTAAAACCACTTATTCCATATGCAGATGTTCTAATGCCAACAAGAGGTGCTTTAAGAAACTATATCCCTCCAGATACTGATATTCCAATTTGTTTAAGAGTATCTGGTGGAACAAGTATTCTAAATGAAACAAATTTACTTCATGAGGGAATAATTGTAGATATCGAAGATGCCATAAGACTAAATGTCGCAGCTGTTGCTTTTTCAATTCTTGTTGGTCGGCCATATGAAAGAGATACACTTCTTGGATTTACTAAAACAATAGATGATGCCAATAGATACAGTATTCCTGTCCTTGCAGTTACTGCTGTTGGTAAGGGGCTAGGTAAAGATGCAAGATATTTATCACTTGCTTCAAGAATGGCTGCCGAACTAGGTGCAAGTATTGTAAAAACCTATTACTGTAAGGATTTTGAAAAAGTGGTTGATACTTGTCCGGTTCCAATTGTAATTGCTGGAGGAAAAAAGGTTCCTGAAAAAGATGCAATTCAAATGGCATATGATGCAATACAGGCAGGTGCCATTGGAGTGGATATGGGTAGAAACATTTTCCAAAGCAGCGATCCAGTAAGCATGATGAAAGCAGTAAATTCAGTAGTTCACAAGAAATATACACCAAAGGAAGCTTATGATTTGTTTAAATCAAATAAAAAATAATCCACACGATATCTTTATATAAAAGCTGATATTAACCAATAAAAAATTTAAAAAAAGGAGAGATGAGTATGGATCCATTATTGTTGATATTAATAATTGTAATAATATTTGTAGTAATTTTAGCCCTGATGTATTGGGGATTTTTCAATAGAATAATTAGAATGGAAAATAGGATTGACAATTCTTGGGCTCAAATAGATGTACAATTAAGACGTCGGGCTGAGCTTATACCTAACCTCATGGAGACCGTCAAGGGCTATATGAAACATGAAAAAGAAGTTCTTGAAAACGTTACAAAAGCACGAACTGCTCTTATGAATGCAGAAACTCCTCAAAAAAATATTGATGCAGATAATATGCTGACTGGTGCATTAAAAACCTTGTTTGCTGTTGCAGAAAACTATCCTGATTTAAAAGCAAATCAAAATTTCATCCAGCTCCAAGATGAACTTACTAACACTGAAAACAAGATTGCTTATTCTAGACAGCATTTCAATGATTCAGTACTTGCATTTAACAATACTATTGAAACATTTCCTGGGCTCTGGTTTGCTAAAAGAATGGGTAAAAAAACAAGAGAAATGCTACAGATACCTGAAGCTGCTAGGGAAGTTCCGAAAGTAAAATTCTAATTTTGATTTAGATAGATATGGAAGAAAAACTTCTTGTTGAAGACCATATTCGAAGAAATAAACGTAACACTGTTATAATTTGTGCCTTAATGGCTTTGTTGTTCCTTTGTGTGGTTTTTGCAATTGGTTATATTCTTTTTCAAGGTAACATGTTTATCTCTCTTGCTTTTGGTATACCAATTGCAATTGGATATATAGCAATCACATATTCGATTTCTGTTGCTACTGTTCTTGCTGCTGCAAAAGCAAGACCTGCGAATCCAAAAATTCGTGAAGAAAAACTGCTTATTTATAGAGTGGAAGAAATGAGTATTGCAGCAGGTCTTCCAATGCCAAAGGTATATGTTCAGGATACTGACAGTATTAATGCATTTGCAACTGGTAAAAAACCTGAACAGGCTGTTATTTGTACAACAACTGGTGCCCTGCGAAAGTTAAACCAAGAAGAGCTTGAAGGTGTAATTGCTCATGAAATGAGTCATATTAAAAACTATGATATCCTAATTGCCACAGTTACAATTGCTGTTGTTGGTGCAATTGCATTGATTTCTGAGATTTTGTTTTATTCATTGTTCTGGGGTGGTGCAGGTCGCGGTGGAAGAAAGGGCGAGGGTAATGCAATATTGTTGGTAATTGCAATACTTTTTGTTATTTTAGCACCAATTTTTGCACGGCTTGCATATCTAGCAATTTCTAGAAGACGTGAGTATCTTGCAGATTCAAATGGTGCATATTTAACTAGAAATCCTGAGGGTCTTGCAAAGGCACTTGAAAAGATAAAACAGGATACTCCAAGGGATAAACCAAAAGGATCAAAAACTGTCGCTCCTCTTTATATTTCAAATCCATTCAAGCGTGAGGCAGGAGGATCGGTTTGGGCAACTCATCCCCCAACTGATGAGAGAATTAGACGTCTGAGATCAATGTAAAAATAAATAGATTATCTATCACTTTTTTTTTAAAAGTAATGCGGTAACTTATAATAAATAATTAAAGTTTCCAATTGTTGGTCTTATCATGGAAAAAATGAAAGTCGCAATGTATTACAAAAACGACGATGTGAGAATTGAAGAGATGC
>Ga0255055_10002427_pt1 | contig 13177 bp, 11 predicted proteins | sample JV7_2_27_MG_FD_188633 | JGI IMG/M metagenome (GOLD analysis project Ga0255055, IMG submission 188633) | Seawater microbial communities from Jervis Inlet, British Columbia, Canada - JV7_2_27 | ecosystem: Environmental > Aquatic > Marine > Inlet | place: Canada: British Columbia | collected...
CTCCCCGTATGCAGACAGAAAATGGTACTTGATTACTTCGATTGATGATTTCTCACGCTTTATGCTCTATGGGCAGTTGTTGGAAAAGGAGCTTTCCTGGACTCATATCCGTGCACTTGAGAGTGTGATCCTCACCTACGGAATCCCCTTGAGCTACTATGTGGATTGCCACAGCATCTTTCGCTTCGTACAGGGACGCGACAGCGTGTGGCGAGAGCACAAGAAGCTTACCGATCAGGTTACTCCCCAGTGGAAGGCGGTACTCACAGATCTGCAGGTACACGTCACCTATGCACTGTCCCCTCAGGCCAAGGGAAAAGTGGAACGCCCCTATCAATGGCTGCAGGACCGGCTCGTTCGTACCTGTGCGCGAGAGAACATCCGAAACATCAAAGATGCACGTGAAGTGTTGCAGTATGAAATCAATCAATACAATTTCTATCGGGTGCACTCTACTACCAGGGAAATCCCGGCTATTCGCTTTAACACCGCTACAAAAGCCAACAAGACATTGTTTCGAGAGTTTACGCTTCCCTCTCCCTTTGAGAGCACAAAAGATATCTTTTGTCTCAGACTTTCCAAAACTGTGGATGCCTACCACAAAGTGAGCATCAATAACTTCAAACTCAGGGTACGAGGGGTACCTTTGCGGGAAAAAGTTGAAATCAGAGTGGTGCCTAACGAGGATACAGGAGTCTCAGAGCTCAGGTTTTGGTATAAAAAGAAACTGGTAGATACTCAGAAGATGAAAACATCTGACATTAACATAGTCCAGTTTTAAACTTTAAAACCTGAAAAGTGGACTATAACCCAGTCCACTTTTGAACTTTAATAAGTCCACTTTTCAATTTTAGCTAACAGTTAATTCCTTGCAGGAAGAGCCTGAAAGAGATTTCAGTATCGGTTGTTCACTCAAAGTTGTTAATAGGAAAGCGTTAATATACCGATGTAAAGGATGAGTGATAATAAGGATTTCGCCAACAGAAGGGTGTAATGGCATGAATACTCGATACTGTTTATCCCGCCGTTCCGGAGAAAGAATGACTGGATGGGTACTACGTGTTTTATTTGTTCTTCTGCTCGGTATGGCAGCCTTCCTGCTTTTCTCGTGTGCCACAACTGGTGAAGTATATAGGACAAGCGATGAGATAAGGGCAGCCGGAGTCTGGCACAGAGTCGAGGAAGGACAGACCCTGTGGCGTATCGCGAAAACCTATCGCGTGTCGCTGGAAGAATTGAAAGGTGCCAACGATATAGAGGATGTTGTACACGTCGCCAAAGGCACCTGGCTCATTATTCCCAATGCAGAAAAAACAATGTACGTACAGGGAAGCGCTGATGTGGAATCTGCGGAAGAGTATGACCCGGGCTTTATATGGCCATTGAAGGGTCAGATTGTCAGCTCTTTCGGAAAATCTGGTGAAGACTTCCATTACGGTATTGATATCAAGTCAGCGAAGAACCAGGATATTGTTGCTACCCTCTCGGGTACAGTTGTCCTTTCAAGCACAATACGAGGCTACGGACCTACGATCATCATAGAACATGAGAACAATTTTTGCAGTCTCTATTCGAAGAACATTAAAAGCCTCGTGCATGAAGGGCAACAGGTCAGTAAAAACAGCGTTATTGCAAAAGCAGGAGCCGGAAGCGCGGCCTCAGATGACGCCTTGCACTATGAGCTCTTTTTCAAGGGCAAACCAGTAAACCCTCTCTATTATTTACCTTAGTAAATATACATGATTGTATTATGTTACATGCGATAGCAGTGTAAAGCGATTAGAGAGAGAAAAACCGAAAAGAATGAATCCCAACAGTGCTGAGTATGATAACCCGGCCGGTAAGTCCCGTGACGATGAGGATGATCCACTTGCCCTTTATCTGAAGCAGATAAAAAAAATCCCTCTCCTGACGCCGGACGAAGAGAAGAATAGCTACATCGAGATCCGCTATCACAAAGACATGCTGGATAACCTCGTCCGTGACCTGAACAGTGGAAAGATTGACGTCTCCGAGTATGAACAGGAAAAGGCCAAACTTGAGCGTAATCTCGTTGAGGTGAAAAATCGAATCATTACCGCCAACCTGCGTCTTGTGGTAAGTATTGCAAAGAAGTATCAACATCGAGGACTCAGCCTCATAGACCTCATCGATGAGGGAAATATCGGACTCATCGAGGCAATCGATCGTTTTGATTATACGCGAGGGTTCAAGTTCAGCACGTACAGCACCTGGTGGATTCGACAATCCATTATCAAGGCCATTGCCAACAAGGGGAGGCTCATAAGAGTCCCCATTCATATGTTGAACACAATCAAGAAGTGTTACTATGTAACAAAACAACTCACACAGAAGTATGGAAGAGAGCCCACAGCAGCCGAGATATCGGAAAAGCTTGGCGTGTCGGAGGATAAGGTCTTGAAAATCCTCCACATTGCTCAGGAACCGAGCTCACTGGAGGTGCCGGTCAATCCGGAAAGTTCTTCAGAACTCGGCGATCTAATCATTGATACAGAGTCGAGCGGTCATGAAGATACCATATTCTTCATAGCATTACAGGAGTTGATAAAACAGGTTCTGAACAAGCTCAGCACGAGGGAAAAGAAGATCATCGAACTCCGTTTCGGTCTGGATGGTGAAGGTCCCTATACGCTCGAAGAGACGGGGAGAATAATCGGAATTACGCGAGAGCGTGTGCGGCAGATTCAAAACAGCGCATTAAAGAAGCTTAAAAACTTCAAGCTCTCCGAAGATCTTCAAGAGTTTACCATTCGATAATGTTGCGGCGATTGCCGCATCTTGAACAGCAGAAAGGGGCACAGATGGACCTGTATGATTATGTGCGGAATGTTCCAGATTTCCCGAGGCCGGGAGTCCAGTTCAAAGATCTGACAACACTTTGGAAGGATGCAGATGCATGTAAAGAGTCGATTGATCTTCTTCATGCCCGGTACAATGACAGGGGCATACGCAAGATAGTTGGAGCAGAATCCAGAGGCTTCATTGTGGGTGCACCATTGGCATATCTGCTTGGCGCAGGATTTGTTCCGGTTCGAAAGAAGGGAAAGCTTCCCTATCGACAGGTTGAGGCAACCTATGAGCTCGAATATGGAACGGACACGCTTACCATACATGAGGATGCGGTTGAGAAGGGCGAAAGGGTACTTATCGTGGATGACCTGCTTGCAACGGGGGGTACTGTGAGTGCGATGGTGGAACTTGTACAAAAACTCGGTGGAGACATAGAGGAAGCCGCATTTCTGGTGGAGCTTGCCTTCCTTGAGGGAAGAAAGAAACTGAGTGTTCCTGTTTTTTCACTTTTACAGTATGAAGGAGAGTGATGCAGGCGGCTATGTTTTACACGTGCCAATTAAGACTTTGGAAAAAGTGCTTAACTGACGATATATTATTAAAGGTAAGTATAAAAACGTGCACGGTTTACCCTATTGACTTGGGGTGTGTATTACCATATAATCTTACTTGCTAAAAGGATTTCTCCTCATGAGTACTGAGTTTTCCCTCTCAGTAAAGTCTATGGTAACGCCGGATGAAGTGGTGAAGGATGCCCACATCCGGATTGACGAGGGGAAAATCGTTGGCTTTTCTGCTTCTGCTAGCAAAACCTACACGCTCAAGAAGAAACATATTCTTTTTCCTGCACTGTTCAATGCGCATGATCATCTCTTTGGGACCTATTATCCAAAGATAGGCGACGGTCCCTATGTCTGCTGGTTTCCCTGGGATTTTGATCTCAAGTCATCAGAGATCTATGAAGAGAGGAATAAAAGCAAACCCTTTGATATATATCTGTTGGGTTCCTATAAGAATCTCATATCCGGTGTTACGACCGTACATGATCACATTCCCCACGAGATCAACGATCCGTTCATCGAAAAACTACCCATTCGTGTCATCAAGGATTACGCACTTTCCCACGAAGCCTCTGCATACGATCTAAAATGGGGCGATGGAATCGACATGGAGCATAGGAAAGCCGTGAAGAACGATATCGCCTATGTTACCCACATTGAAGAGGGTTGGGATCAGGAATCCATGCGCGGCATCGATATACTCGCCCACCACAATGCGCTGACCGAGCATACGGTGATGATACACGGCATTGCATTCTCACCAAAGGATATTGAGCTTGTTGCAAAGAGCAAGGCGCATTTTATCTGGTGTCCTGGTTCAAATATGTTTATGTTCGGCAAAACTGCGAAGGTTCGGGATATACTGAAAGCTGGTATCAATACCTGCATCGGAACCGATTCACCCTCATCGGGAGAGATCAACCTTCTCGATGAGATTCGTTTTGCAAAAAAGATTTACCGTGAGCTCTACGGTGAAGACCTGGAAGACAGAGAAATCGTCAGGATGATAACGATTAATCCTGCAAGGGCATTCAGAATGCAGGACAGGGTCGGTTCTATAGAGAAGGAGAAGCTCGGAGACCTGCTGGTGGTGGATGGTACTGAAAAAAATCCATACACCTCTCTGGTCAATGCACAGCTCAAGGACATTGCGCTTGTATTTCAAGAGGGAAAACCTCTGTACGGGGATACTGACTACGGTGAGATATTTGAAGATCTGGGTTCAGATTACACCAGTATCACCGTTGAGGGGAAGGAAAAGTTTGTGATCGGCGATCCGCAGGCTCTAATGGACAAGGTAAGGAAAAATGTTGGTTTTCATAAGGAACTGCCATTTCTACCGATTTAGGAAGGTCTCGTGCCAGGAATTCTGAGGAATTATAAAGCAGGGTCCATTATATACTTCGTCGGAGATATAGGTGATAACATATATGTTCTCAAATCCGGTGCCGTGAGCCTTATTTACCATTCGATCGATACGGGCGAAGAGGTGCGTGACACCATTAAAAACGGCGAGTTTTTCGGTGTTAAATCAGCGCTTGCAAAACGACCACGTGAGGAAACTGCGCTCGTCATCAAACCTTCCCAGGTGCTTGTACTTACAACTGCCGAATTCGAACTTCTTGTCACAAAGAGTGTCAGTGTCATACAAAATTTCCTGAGAGTATTCAGCAATCAGTTGAGACGCGTTGGCAAGCAGGTACACAGCTTCCTCGACGATTCCGATACGGGCGACAATCAGGCTGAGCTCTTCAAAATTGGTGAGTACTATTTAAAGAACCACAAGTATCAACAGGCCCAGTACGTGTATCAGGCATATCTGAAATACTACAGTAAGGGCAATTTTGCAGGTCAGGCTCAGGAAAGGTTAACCGCCATAGCGGATGCCATGGAGGGCAAGGGAACGGGAACCTATGCTGCAATATCGAAAGAGCCCGAAGCGGTCCCTGCCGCATCTGAAATCACGATCGAAGAACCTGCAACCGAAACTGGCGAGTCCATGGATATCGCCACGAAGTACTATGACGGGGTGAGTCTGTTCTCACAGGAGAAGTATGAGGAGGCTTTCAACCTCTTCAAGGCACTGCACGGTGCAATCTCTTCCGATGCAACAGCTGCTGAGTATGTTCCAAAAATTGAGTATGAGATGGGAAGATGCCTGATTGCACTGAAGCGCTATCCTGAAGCTGTGTCCTTCTTTACCGGGATGATCAAGAAATACCCCAAAGATGAGAATCTGAAAGATGCACTCTACAATATCGGCATTGCCTATAAACACCAGGGAGACAAGGCGAAGGCTGCATCCTTCTTCCAGAAGGTGTTGAAGATGCTTCCTGCAAGTCCGACGGACCGCAAAGCAAAAAAAGAGCTCGTAGCACTGGGCGTCGCATCATCATGATAGGGGACGGAATCGTACGATGAAGATGGATGAAAGTATGTTTGAGCGATTCGGCGTTACCCATGAGCCGGACGATATCATATTCTGCGAATACGAACCTGGGAAGGACTTCTACATTCTACAGGAGGGAAGGGTTAAAGTTACCAAGATCGTTTCGGATATGGAGAAAACCCTGGATGTGTTTCACCCGGGTGATATATTCGGGGAGATGGCCATCATCGAGGACCAGCCACGCAGCGCCACCGCCATTGCGATCGACAAGGTCAAGCTGCTGAAATTGAACAAGGAAAATTTCAGCATGCTGCTCCAGGGTACCCCTCAGCTCGCCTTCAATATTCTGAAGATATTTTCAAACAGGATTTACGATGCAAAGCGACGTCTGCTCATCCTGACACTGCCGGATATTGAATCAAAGGTCTGCGATGCATTCCTCATGCTCGCCGAAAACCAGCATATTTCCACCAAATCAACCAATCCTGTAACCTTTAATGCCAAGGTCGATGAGATAGCCCACTGGTGTGGGGAAAAGGTCGGCAAGGTGAAAGAGGTGCTTGGAACATTCTCCGATACAGGCAAGATTCAGATTTACGAGGACAGAATCGTTGTAAAGAACCTGTATGAGATGTTCCGCATTGTCAGCAATCGCCGCAAGGCCCAGTCACAGGAACAGTAGCAGCGTTCCTCCTCATATACAGAAAACCAAAGCATTCCGCGTTATACTAGGGCGAATGTCGAGATTCATACATTGGTATAAAAATGTAACATTCTCATATACGTAACACGGTAATTTTGAGAACTTCGGAAGAAAAGCATGGTTGGATTCACCTTTTCAATTTAAATAATTGCTTATCCCGCGTGAATATGAAAACTCGAAGTTCGACCTACTATGTATCTCTGTCCGAACATCTCGGTTTCACCCTTTCCTATATCATCTCCAGTGTCTGCACAATCTGCCTCAACGTCGGGTATTCCTCCCGTGGACTGGTATTCCGTGAAGCTATTTTCGTAGCGTCCAGGCATCTGTGTCATATTTGTCACGTGAGAGCTGTTCTGTCAGAGCCTCTTCGAACTCGTTGAGGCCGCCTTCTTCGAGGAGCACATGTTGTCCGAAACCTGTTTTAAGGGAAGATAGAAGGGATGCGGGGTCTACCCGGGAGCCTGAAGCCTGATTCAGTGAGCTGATGCTTTTAACAAAATCTGAATCGCAGTTAAGATACTTCGATATTTCCCTGTAGGAGCCGGTGAGGGGTATGGCGCCGTGCTGAAGAACGATCCCGTCTTTCAGCACCTGTGCACTGCCAATGAGTTTCCCCTGCCCCAGTGATTCTATCTCAAACTGTGCAGGTGATGCAAAGCAGTTGGCCGATCTGAGATCTCCCCTCGTTTTTTCCGCTACCTTGGATTCAATTCCCAGCGCCTCCAGTGAATGAACGAGACAGTGGGCGATGAAAAGAAATAAGTCCTTCTTCCGGAAGGGGAGGAAATCCTCCTCAGCAAAGAGTATGCTGTAGGTGAGCTCTTCATTGTGCAGTACCGCTCTTCCACCGGTCATTCTGCGTACCACACCAATGCCGTCCTCACGACACTGCTCGAAGTTTATGTCCCCTGCATTTTGAAAGTAGCCTATGGATATGGTGGCGGGGAGCCATGTGTAGAGCCTGAGAGCAGGTATGGATTGTCCCTCCTTGAGACCGGTGAATACAGCCTCGTCCATGGCCATATTGACACTGCCCTTTGAGGCGCCTGTGTAGATGAAGCGAAATGGTCGTTTCCTTGTTGGGGGCATGATGAAATCCTATCCGAGGTCGTTACTCACTTCGTCTGCGTCGAAATCGGGGAAGCTGTCCTCGTTATTGTACTCAGTATCTGCTTCCTCCACTTCAGAGGAATCATCACCGGGGACTGCGTCAGGTTCCGCATCCAACACGGGTGGCTGATCATTATCCTCCATACCCATATCGAAATCCAAGTCATAACTTTCAGAAAAGGGATTATCTTCTACAGGTGGGCTCTCGAAGAACTTTGATGAATCATCCTCTCGGTTGAAGATGTCTATGTTAAATGATTCGTCTCTACCTTTTTTTTCACCGCACTGTGTGTATGCCGTAGGTATGGTTCCTTCAAGAAAATACTCAGTCATGATGTCCTTGCATTCCTTGGTTGGAAGCAGCCCCGTTTTTCTGTCAATGGTGATTGCGTACACTCCTTGCGGTCTTGAAAACCAGTCCGCGGGCCTGTCCTGCAACGCGTCACGCATGAACTGTGCCCATATGGGTGCAGCTACGATACCACCGGCCTGACCTCGTCCAAGTGATACGCTGTTTCGATCAAAGCCCACCCATACCGATGCAGCCAGTTCCGGAGTGAAGCCGGTGAACCAGGCGTCTTTCCAATTCTGTGTGGTTCCTGTTTTGCCGGCAGCCGGTTTGTCAAACTCATAAGTGGTTGCCGCCCTGTACCCCGTTCCGCCAGGTCGGAGAACATCACGAAGCATATCCGTAACAATATAATTGGTCTGCTCAGTTAGTATCTGTTTCTGGCCCTCTCTCATCTCCCTCTGTCTGAGCTCAGCCTCAAAATTATCAATGAGGTTTCCGTCCCTGTCGAGCACATAGAGCACAGCGATTGGGGTTACTTCCTTTCCCCCATTGGCAAAGGTGCAAAACCCCTTGGCCTGTTCGTAGGGTGAAAGCTCGACCACTCCAAGCGCTATTGAGTAAACCCGGGGGAATCTCTCCTCTAGGTCACCAGGCTCTGTAATTCCCAGAATCCCTGAAGCGTATCTGATAACCGTATCAACACCGAGCCGATCCACGATTTTGGCAGTAACAACGTTTACTGACCGTCGAAGTGCCTCACGAAGCCTGAGTTTTCCCTTGTAGGTTCCACTGTAATTGTCGGGTATCCACTCCTCTTTACCGTCGTAAAAGATAACAGGACTGTCCACGATTATGGATGCCGGTGTGAACAATCCTGTATCGATGGCAGCCGAGTAGATATAGGGCTTGAATCCTGAACCTGTTTGCCTTCTGATTTGCACTGCCCGATTGATCTGATTGTCTTCGGAAAAGGTGCTTCCTCCGACCATGGCAGTTATGTAGCCGGATTTCGGTTCGATGGCGATGATGGCCCCCTCCACCTTTTGAAACTCACCGGCACTTTCGTCAATGAGATAGGACCCATCGATAATACGTTTTATGTCATTGGTGCCGAACATGAAGGAGAGCATATCGAGAGGCGCTATCAAGTTCTCATCGAGATAGGTGAGGATTCTTTCTTCATTTTTATGCGACCCGATGTTGACCTTCTCGAGGTTGAACAGGAGGGAGAGCATGTCCAGCGAATCTATGAATCGCTCATCAAAGGTGTCTCGTACAATATTCATGGTCTGCGTATATATCTCATTTTGTCGATCAAGCCCGGCTGTCAGATAGGTGTCGGCATAGCCCTGCTGCGTCAGATCAAGGGAGGTGTACACCTTCAGGCCGTCTGTATAGATTCTGTCCGAGCCGTACAATCGCTCCAGCTTCTGTCGAACATATTCCACGAAATGGGGTGCCCGGTTTTTCTGCAGTTTGAATACTGACTGGGAGGGCGAACGCATCTGAAGTCTGAAGCTGACCCAGAAGTCCTGAAATGATTCATAAGCTTCTTCAGGGGTGACCATGCGCTGTTCTACCATACTCTCCAGAATGAGTTCCTGACGTATACGGGCGAGTTTGGGATTCCGAAGCGGTGAGAGCCGGTTCGGCGACTGCGGCAGACCGGCAAGCATGGCGCACTCTGCAAGGGTCAGGTCTAATATGGGCTTGCTAAAGTAAAACTGCGATGCGGCCTGAATACCATAGGCACCATGGCCGAAATAGATCTGGTTGAAGTAGAGTGTAAGAATTTCATTCTTCGAATACCTCTTTTCAATTTTCAGCGCCAGCCAGATCTCTTTTAACTTCCGCGAATAGGTTTTCTCCCTGCCTGTGAACAGTGTTCGTGCGAGCTGCATGGTGATGGTACTGGCACCCTGTTTGATACTCCTGGATCTGATATTTACCATGAGTGCACCAAATACACGTTTGAGGTGAATGCCGCCATGGGAGTAGAAGGCGCTGTCCTCTATTGCCAGAACCGCATTGATTAGATTTTCCGGCAGGTCTTCAAAATTGACAGGTTCCCGTTTGACCGTGAACAGCTCACTGATCAGTTCACCATTTCGATCATAGATTTTTGAGGGTATCTCAGGCCTGAAATCCTCGAGGCTTGATATATCTGTTGTATCATCGAAAAATGCGATGAGTACACCCATCCCAACACCGAGAACGATGGAGAGGAAGAGCAGTATGAAGATCAGCCATTTTTCAAGTGTATTAAGACGCTTCATCGCAGTTTATTGAGATCGGGGTCGCAGGGGCGGTGATATGGCATCAACGTAACAGGGAAGGTCTCAAAAGTCAAGTCCATAGATACATGGCCTGATGTGCGACGGGTCACCCGGAGCCCGGGGGGCTAAAAAAAAGACTAGCGTAACGCTAGTCTTTGTCGGACACAATATAATAGTAACTGGGAGGGGAACTATAAATTGTACCGACACCACTATTTTCGGTATTCTTGCAGGAATACTTAAGAAAATGAATAGACCCCTGTTCGGTTCTTTTCATCAGTTTGAAAGTGTAGTGATACATGACTCAGCATGGTGTTAGGGGTTTTGTTTTATCTGTATTATTCCGACAATAGTATAATAAGGGCTAAGAGAATGTGGGTAACTGCACGTGATACATATAGTTAAGTATATAACCACAGCTGTGATGGGTATTATCCTGTTCATCTCCAACATCGCGGTAACTCCTGTCGCTTTTGAAAAGGGTACGGCATTGGTGAGCAGGATACTCATACGTGAGGGAGGATTGAAATCTGACAAGTCTGCCTTTGCAGTGACACTTTTTCTTGAACAAACAGCCTTTGAGCTGAGTTCATTCCTCGTTGCTGACCACGAATGGCTCACACGACTTAATGAACAGGGTATTATCCGGGGGGCCTATCTTGATGTGCAGGGTCAGAGCATTATGCTCGGTGAACCCTTTGCACCCCTCCACAAGGCAGGTGGGGGATACCACATAGAGGAGAATGCTCTACACTTCGTGTACAGGAGTGCGGAGAATGGTTTGTTCCTGGATGCCCTTGTCAATACAAATCGTTTTTCCAGTTTCATCCATCACAATATGAGAAATCCTCGATTTGTACTGCTCTACGACCTCATTCATGGGAAAGTGGTGTTCCTCCATGGAAAGCCGTGGGAGCTGCCGGACCTGGTGTATCACCGTCTGAAACAGCCTGATACAGGGGATTTCATTTTGGTGACAAATAAAATTATCGCTGCAAAGATGTTGAGTGGAATGGGGGAAGGTACCGCAGTTGTGTCACTGTATCCCCTATGGTTAGGGAGGCAGATTATTGCTGCATTGGCATTGATTGTGATAAGTGTATTGTCTATACTATTATTAGCACTTTCTCTTCGGTACAACCTATCCGGTCAGCTATCATTCTGGAAAGGAGCTACTGTTATGGCTGATAACAGCGGTAAGAAAAATGTGGTACATGAAATCGACAGAGAAATATCAGATCTGTTTGAGGATGAAGCATCACCGAAACAGACGGTCGAAATGGTTATAAAAAAAGGGGCCGTAAATGTGAAGGAAGAGCAGCCCGCGGAGGTGCAGACAACTGAAGAGGAAGTGATTCAGAAGCCTACAGCTGAAGAAAGCCCTGCAGAAAAAACCGGCTCTGATATGAAAGAAGGTGTGGAGCAAGACCTTGAGAAGGATGGAATCATAATCAAAAAGGGGTAATCAGTGGCAGCGAAGAAAACACTCCTGAAAGTACTGTTCAGTGCAGCAGCAGCAGCGGTCCTGCTCGTTTCAGTATACTTCATGCTTGGCAGTGATGTAAAGGGATACAGTGGGCTGCTTGTCAACAGAGAGGAGCAGGGATATGCAGGTTTTCTGTGGGACCTTGTAGGACGTTCCGTGGAGCTTGATAAACAGTCCTTTACAGAGTTGCTGGCAGCCAGTTTCGAACGACGATTGGGCAGTGAAAGCAGCAAGGTTGATTTCCTCCTGGAGCAGATGTCCACTGGCGATGAGTCCCAAACCACCGATACAGGCACAGCCTCGAATCTTCTGGAATTTGTCGACGCTCATCCACTGATTGAAAAAGCCCAGTTAATAAATGGACAATATGAAATTCTGCTGTGCACGTCAGATGAAAAGCGTGTAGGCACAGTGCTTGACCGTGATGTATACAGGGAAGTATTTACGTCAGGAGTGGATGGGGCCCTTGTTGACGAAGCAGCGGGGAGCATTGTGCTTTACAGGAAAATACATTCCGCCCATGCACTTCTGTTTTACTACGGTGCTGAACTTCTTCACAGCATATTCTCCGATATTCCAGGCTTTGTCTATAATCGTGCCCTTCTCACGGCAGACAGGGTGATTCTTATAAACTTTCCTGTTATTGATGAAGGCGACAGGGAGAATCTCAGGAATTTATCTCAGATAGTTCTCGAGCAGAAAAGCGGCTTCGTGAGGATACGGCGAGAACAATTTGATAAAACCGTATACTTTCTTCCGGTATCGCAGTCCTCCTCACCATGGATTGTGGCCGTGACATACGATACCGAGCAGGTCCGTATTTCGCATATTGGAGTGCTCATCCTTGTGGTGCAGGCAGTAGTCGTTGCGGCTATTATCATCTTCATACTGACAACGGTGAAAGAGAGAAAGAAGATTCGAATAGGGGGTGTCGCAACAGGGCGGAAATCTGTGATTCCAGGTGTAAACGGCGTTGAGAGCAGCCTAATGGGGGATGCAGGTCAGACTGGAAAAAGAGTTGTATCGGGCAACAGTGATCAGCAAGATTCGGTCGGTCCTCTCTCTGAACGTGACGATGTGATCCCGCTCGATGATGTCGAAGAGGTGAAGGAACTCCAAGAGTTTGGGGAAGCTGTGATAGCCAAAGAGTATGATGAAAGCCAGCCTACGGTTGATAGTGCACATGAAACTGAAAGTGAACAGACGGCCTCTCATCAATCACCAGAAGCTGATTCAGAGCCCGACTCATCAGCTGTCCCGGAGCGTGTGGATGAGAGTGTTGAGCCCCTCAATGATACAACTGAGCTCAAGAAGCTGGAGGCCGTACAGCGTGAAATAATGGGACCGGAAGCTCAAATGCTTGAAGAAATCGAGGAACTGGGCGCGATAGAGCATACAGAAGAACTTGGGGCCCAGCCTTTTGATGATGATGATGAGTATTCAGTGGAAGTGCCACTTGAGGTGACCCAGGATGATGAAGAGAATATTGAAGAAATATCCATTGAGGAACTCACAGCAGTCGATTCCGATGAATTCGTCATTGATGA
>Ga0255055_10002428_pt1 | contig 13173 bp, 9 predicted proteins | sample JV7_2_27_MG_FD_188633 | JGI IMG/M metagenome (GOLD analysis project Ga0255055, IMG submission 188633) | Seawater microbial communities from Jervis Inlet, British Columbia, Canada - JV7_2_27 | ecosystem: Environmental > Aquatic > Marine > Inlet | place: Canada: British Columbia | collected...
TTCCTTTCGATACAGCACCGCGCTACCTGATCCTCGACCGGGACGGCAAGTACGGCCGGGTCGTGCCCAAGAAACTGGAATCGTGGGGCGTGAAAATTGTGCGTACCGCCTGGAGGTCGCCGTGGCAAAACGGCGTCGCGGAGCGCTGGGTATCCTCCGTACGTGCTGAGCTGCTCGACCACGTGGTCATCTTCAACGAAGCACAACTGCACAGGCTCCTTGACGACTATGTCACCTACTACAACCAGGATCGTTGCCACTTGACGCTGGAAAAGGACGCCCCTGAACCGCGCAGAATCCAGCCCCGGCCGGCAGCCTCGGCCAGGGTTGTCGCTCTGCCGCGTGTTGGTGGTATTCACCATCTATACCAGTGGGGCGACCCCCCGCGCATCGCTGCCTGAAACGACACCAGTCCTCCACGATCCGCGCTTTCCCCGGGTGGTAGGTCCGGGGCCTGCCTGAAATCGTGGAACGAAGGGCTCACCGGCTCGATCGCCCGTTGCCTCACGGCCCAAAAGAGCGGCAACGTCTTATCACCCCCGTTAATCGACGTTGTCGCTTAGAGAAAACCGCAGCCCCGGGTCATCGGATTAGTTTTGGCGAGGCACAACCCGTTGAAGCCGAGTTGCGGTGTCGTTGCGGATCAGCATGGGCCTGTGTTTTTGATCGGTCATATCACCCCCGACATGCCCCTCTCGTTCGAATGGACGAAACCGCAGACTCGTGCGAACTCATCGCTAATGGAAAGTACCGGCTGTCTCCATTTTTTCGGCTTGATTGTAATCTACAGCCGCCGCAGCTCCGAGGCCGAGAAGGAGATTAGTACGTGAAGGTGGCCCTCATCTGCGATCTACTCATGCAATGTTGTCAAGATATGATCAGTGGCAACCATGGAAAGGACGTCACAAGACTTGGGATCTTGTGTGATTAAGGTTCAGCGGAGGTCGACAGCTCAATCTCGGCGGGTACCTTTCCGAACACTGCTAGAGGCCATTTGCCGTCGGGTCCACCTGGGGTCCACCAGGGACTGGCATCGACTATGCGTTAGTGCCCGAGGATGCGGCCGATGAGGCTTCGCATTGTTGGCGTCCCGGACTCGCCTATGGCAGCGCAGCTGTGAGGTTCCTCCGAGGCTCGGGAGGCGTTTGTTGAGTTCAAGTGCACCAGGAGTGCACTATGTATGGCACCGATACTGGGATATACCTAATTGAGCCAGGTCAGGCAAGATGAGCGCTGCGCGCCGGGGCGCCAAGTGTGCACCCAATGGCCATTGTCTTGCCTATTTCGTTCTGTCCGTCCACGAGGAATAACAGACTGAGCGTGGCGCAAGCCCTACAGATAAAGAACAGACTACTCAGCTTTTTCGCAATATCCGTCATTGTGACTTCAGGAGAATGCCTGAAGATGGGGCTCGCGACGTTCGCGTACTGAGTCACCACAAAGGGTCACAAGCCGACATATTAGCTCAGATTTTTCGACCGCCGGCGAAGCGCCCCGTCTCGCTTCGCCTGGCGAAATGTCTGGAGGCCCGGGATGCCATTCACACCACCGCCCGCGTGGGTGCCGCTCGATGCGTTGTAGAGGCCGCGAATCGGGGTCCGATAGTCTGCGTAGCCGGGCGCTGGGCGCATGTGGAACAACTGATCCAGCGAGATCTCGCCGTGGAAGATGTTCCCGCCGATCATGCCGAGATCCTGCTCCATGTCGTAGGGGCCGAGCACCTGGCGATCGATCACCGAGCGCTTGAAATTCGGCGCCAGCTCTGTGTAGAGATCGATGACCCGATCCGCGTACGCCTCGAGTTCTTCGCGATGGGGGGCCTGGCTCCACTCGTGCGGGACGTACTGCGTGAACAACGAAAAGTAGTGGATACCTTCTGGCGTGAGAGTCGGATCGAGCGTGCTCGGAATCGCGCCCTCCACCATGGGAGCAGTCGAACCGCGCCCGTCGATGTGGGCATCCTGAAAGGCGCGCTCGATGTAGCGCGGCGAGAAACAGAGATTGAGCGATCCTGTGTGGTGTCGCTGCAGCTGCGTGCCGGGCGCGTATCGGAGATCGGGCAGTTCGGAGAGCACCGCGTTGATCTTCACCGTTCCGGAGCGCGTCTTGTAGCGCTTGATGTCACGGACGAACTCGCCCGGCAGCGCATCGCGTTCGAGCAATTGAAGGAAGGCAACTTTCGGGTGGACGCCGCTCACGACCACCGGTGCGCGAAACTCCTCACCACTGTCGAGAACGGCACCGACCACGCGATCCCCTTTTGTCAGAATCTTTGCGACCCGTGCATCCGTGCGCACGACACAGCCCGCACTCTCGGCAGAACTGCGAATCGCGTCCGATACCGCACCCATGCCGCCCTGTGGATAGCCCCACGAATTCACCTCGCCGGCGCCTACGTCGCTGATCGCGTTGTGGATCAACACAAAGGCGGTCCCGGGTCCGTCGGGTCCACTCCAGGCACCGATCACACCGACTGAGGCGATGATGGCCTTCAACTCATCGGACTCGAACCACTCGTCGAGAAGATCCGTGATGCTCATCGATAACAGGCGGGTCAGGTCTGCTATGCCACGAACGCCGAGCTTGCGCACCTTCCAGGCGAGCTGCGCTTGCTCGACGAGATCACCGAAGCTCGTGGAACCGAGCTGTGGCGGCACGTGCGTGAGCAACGGCCCGAGCATCGCTCCCACCTTGTGAATCCACTCTTCCCACTCGGGGTAGGCCTCGGCGTCGCGCTTCGAAAACTGCGCAATCGACTCCTGAGTGAGTTGGGAATCCTCGTTGAATTGCTCCATGCAGCGACCATCGGGAAGCGGGTTCGCGCTCCCCCAGACTGGAAAAATTCGAAGGCCGTGCCGCTCCAACTCCAACTCACGAATGATTCTCGGTGGCAAAACCGAAACGACGTACGAGTAAGTCGAGACTTTGACGTCCGGGAGTTCGGCGAACGGCGCACTGGTATCGGCCGCGCCCCCCGTTCTGCTTCGCGCCTCGAGTACCAGTGTCCGAGCACCGGCACGCGCGAAGTAGGCCGCAGCTACCAGCCCGTTGTGTCCACCGCCGACAATGATCGCGTCGTAGTTGTTGGCTGCCACAATATTCTCCGTCAGCCTTCGTGGACAGGAAGTATAGCCCAGGTATTCTTCCATCCAGGCAGGCCGCCACGCTGTCAAGCAACTTGTTATCTACCGGTCAATAATTTCCTGAACGCATGGAGGTCTCACCTTGAAGAAGCTCTCGCTCGCTATCCTGTATACGCTTTTGCCGCAAGCAACCATTGTGTACGCTAATGCTTGCCTAACAGAGTAATTGCACGAGGCTTGGCACGAATCCCAATTCCGGAGGGGTCATGTATATTTTCGTAACCGCGGTTACCGTTGCCCTGGTAGTCTCTTTCCTCTGCTCGATCTTCGAGTCCGTACTCCTGTCTATAAGGCCGACCCAGGTCGAGAGCCTTGTCAGTGCGTAAAGGTGCCTGGCACCGCTTTGCAGACTTCTTACATCTACAGTCAGGTGCTGGATCCTGGGGAGCCCGGCTTCCGGCTTCGTCTTCGACTTCGCCGGGACAAGTCGCTTTCAGCTACGCCGTGACAAATAAAGACCTCAGCCCTCGGCTGAGGTCATAATTTGGTGGGTCGCCCGGGGCTCGAACCCGGGACCACCGGATTAAACGTCCACTGCGAATGCAACGCCAGAGAGATTTTTCAGGGCGCTCTTAGCCCACTATGACCACCACAAATCAAACGGTACTTATGGCACCACCTTTGACCAGAACGTCGTGTCGCCCGACTCGAAGCCGTCAACACAGACCGCGATATCTCCTCCGCGACCGCGACTCCATCTACGGTGACGAGTTCACAAGCCGTGTCGGTCATATGGGCATCAAGGAAGTGAAGACCCGGAACCGAGGAAGGTGGAGTCGCCGCACCAAGGGGAAATCGTCGAACTCCCGATGGTTGGCGGGCTTCATCACCGCTACATTCGGCTCGCGGCCTAGCTTCTCAGCCAGCCGAAATGCTCTCCTGAATCGGCAGGAGACCTGCGCCTGTTCGGCCCCGTTCCCCACCGATTCCAGAAGCCTTCCCGTGGATTCCGTGCAAGCCAGCCCACCCGCACTTCATGCATTCTCTCGATCGAGGCCAACCGCTCGAGAAAACGGCCACTGACATCCCTGCAATCGCGTCGGATGAACTAAATGGAAGGGACAGGCTCGTGCTACCAGGGTACTCCTTGGTCTGTACCCAGGCCCGGACCCAAGAGGACCGAATTCAAGAACAATCGCTCCATCCCTGGATACCAGCCGCGATGCGTTGGATTCGAGGCAAAGAGAATCACTTGTCCGCGGCCATAGCTCTCAACCGTTGCAAAGGCTGAATTGGCAAGTCGCCGTCTTGCTTCAGGCCACAGCAAGCCGCTCAGTCGCAAGTTATCCTCATCGACGAGCCGGACCGGCGTGTCGGCCGGGCGCTTGGACATCATAACTCTGTTTCCTCTTGCCATGATCGGCATGAATTTGCCCAGTCCAAAACCAAGCCAATGACGCTCGTCAATGCTCGCCTTGAGAAACACACCCGACGGACTAAACTGTCGTTGCCACGCATCCAGGCGCTTGAGCTCTTCACCGCTAATCGAGGGAGCCGATTTCTCTTCCTTCGCCTTCTTGGCGTCAGATATCTCCTTCTCGTGTGTACCGGATTTACCGCCCCAGAGATCATCAAAGTCGATCTCGATAGCATCCGCGTGTTGTTCTCTTTGAAGGTCTTCTTTATACACGGCCAACTCGTCCAAGACATCTCGCCGCATTCTCACCGAGGAGATCTCGTTGCCACTTGCGATCTCAACCGCCGAACGGCCAAAGGCTATAAGCGTTCCGCCTTCAGCAACCCACTTCTTAACCTCCTCCGAAACGGCGCCGCGCTCAGAAAGAATCAATACGTTGTACTTGCGCAAGTCATTTCTGCCTTCGACAGGCGAAACGCGCATCTTGAGGCGATAATCCAACAGATGCCACACCGCTCCGAAAGCGTTCGACATGCCGTCCGCCGAGAGGGCCACCCGTGGCGCGTGCAAGAGAACGAACTTGGGGCCGCCCAGATCTGGACCGACCTTGCCGACCGAAGCGGACTGCGCCGGTCGAATCGTCACGTCGAAGTCATGCGCGAGTTGTTGCAGGATCTCGCCGAGATTGTCCGGGTTCTCATGGGCACGAAGCATGAGGGCGCCAGGTTGATAGTGGTGGCCATCCAGATCAAACGGTTCTATCGCCACGCGCAAATGACAACCCTGCTCGAACAACCGAACCATCGCGTCGTACACTGCCGCGCTGGAAAAATCGACGACGTACCCGTACTTCGGCTTGCGCTTCCAATCGATCGATTCGCGCGTCGGCATCGGGGCTTCTGAGCCTACTTTCACGTCCGTAACCGTGTCCACCCAATAGGACTCCAGGCCGTAGGCCATCGGAAAGTTCCACGCCGTGACGTCGTAGAATCGTGACCCCTCGCCCTTCTCCAGTTCTTCGCGCTCAATTTTCAGATAATCGTTGTCCGGTCGTATATCAAAACTCAGAAAGATATGCACTACACGGCGATGGGGCTGGGCGGATTTCACCACCAATGTGCCGACGGGAAGCTCTAACGCCTCCGTCTTATTCCCCCAGATGTCGGTCGCCCCTGAAATACGAACGGGTTCTTGGGCGAAACCATATTCTATGGCGTTCCGATCCAGCAGCGCGATAAATCGTGACATCCGCGCTCGGTCCGCGTTTGGCGGCATCAAGAAGGTCCCTGTCAGTTCACCATCGCCGTTGACAGCAGCGAGGTGCTCTGCGTAGTAATCACGGAGAATCTCGCGACGATTGTTCTTCAAGGTATTCAGATTGGCGAGCGAACTGACGAGGTGGTGATGAACCGATTCACGATACGTGAGTAGGTGGCCCGTCTCGAGCTTATATGCAGCACTGTTGACACCAGCCTGCTCATAGAGCAGCGCGATAGCGCCACCTGCCCAGGAGCCGGTATAAATCGCCGCAAAATCCGTATTCCAATCCTTGGCATAATAGCTCCACCCATGCTCATCGAAGGCGGCACCCTGCTCAAAGCCAAATAGCTCGCGCCAGTACAGATCCTTATCAGAGTACAGAGGGTTCAGCGGTTGCCGCGGTGGGTCCATGAGGTACGTATCCAGCGATCCCATCTCATGGGAATCGACCGTGAAGTGCGGATTCCAGGCAGTGATGACCTTCATGCGCGCTTGATTCTCCTTAGTCACAAGCGCTGCCCCGTCGCGATTCATATCGAACCGATAGTGGTTCGTTCTTCCGTTTTCAGCATTGTGCTGGATATGCTGACCATCCGTCGCGGAAATAAACCCCGTGCGCTGAACGATCGAAGCCAAGTGGCGCTCGCGCCCATCAGGGTTCTGTAGCGGATCGATGATGGTAACAACTTGCTCTAAGAGCGATTTCGTTCCATCATCGATTCCAGCAACTAGCTGATAAGCAAGCTGCATGGCCGCATCCGTGCTGGAAAGTTCATCGCCGTGGACGGCGTATGCCATGAGCGCCGTGGCCGGATGGTTCTCTATGAGCTCCGTTCCTGCTTCGGCATTGGCCAGTTTTCGGGGATCGGTCAGTTTTCCATTATCCTCCTTGATTTGATCCAGACGCTGATGGTTCTCTGCGCTCGTAATGAAAAGATGGACCAATGTTCGACCTTCATGCGTCTCACCGTAAGGTTTCAGTACAATGCGATCCGAGGAAGCGGCCAGCGCCTCGAAATAGCGCATCAGCGAATCGTAGCGAACCGCCTTCTCTCCCACTTCATGACCGATGACGGAGGACGGCGTCGGGATACTCCGATCTAACGTCGCCGGATCCACAAACGGACTACTGGCCTCTGCACTGTAATCAACCTGTCCAGCGGCGAGGGTGCAATACGCGGACAGCAGGAGAATGCAAAATCCCCTTGCCAACGAAGGGATTGAAAAGAGCCGTCGGCTCTTGGGCTGTGAATGCATGTGAACTGAGTTCATTTTCATTACAAGACCTTTCAAGTAGAACCATACGTAGGCGCCACGCTGTTGTGGCAGAGCATTTCCATCATTGCGTTCAGCAGGCTCAAAGGATAACTAGAACAAAGGATAGTCTAATGCATTTCCACGCCCGTCTCGATTACGTCGAAAGACGTGATTCCAGGGGGCCAACAGGGACGAATCGGGCATTGGGGAGCCCCGGGGGAGTGGTCCTGAGCCCTGTGTTGTTGCCGGCAGAGCGCGTTTGAGCTGGAGAGGTCCACAAGAGTGCGAAACGACGCACGGGGATGCGCACCTCTCCTTGACTAGGTACGCGCCGAAGAGCGCGAGACGGTCGGGTTTGTTCGCCACCTCCTCGGGCAGCACCTTGATCGCTACATCTCGGTCGAGCCGCTCGTCGTGGGCGCGGTAGACCTCGCCCATTCCACCCTCGCCGATTTTCTCGACGATGCGGTAGTGGCCGAGGGTTTTGCCGATCATTTCATACCTCGAGCTCCCGCCTCTGGTGACGAGCCCTATCGAGGGTCTCATCAAACCGCGAATTCTCGCGCAGAGGTTTCAGAAGAGGATTGACCTCCAGAAGATATCGATCATTGAAAAACCCCTGGTTAACTGCGTGATCTATCCAGTGCAGGGCCCCGTCGATCTCACCGACGCGAGTCAAACAGCAAGCGACCATAACGCTGGTGTGACCGGTTCTCTTTGCCAGACGCTCGAGGTCCGTACCCCGGACACGGTCTCGCGTCCTTCCTACTTCGCCCGATAGTGCGGCGAGAAACAGCCTGCTCAGCTCCGTGTAGAGCTCATCGCCGCCGCGTGCGGCGATTTGGAAGTATTCGGTGGCCAGCGTCTCATCTTCGATGTGCACGGCGGCATGGCCGACCGAGAAAGATGACCAACTCTCTCCAGGGGCGAAGCGGTCCGCAGCCGCCTTCATCTTGTCGAAGACATCTGCAGCTCGCCCCTCGACAACGTCGATGTGGGTAACGGCCCAGTGGCTCAGCCAGGACAGGGGGTCGATCGCGAGCGAACGCTCGGCGTACCGACGACCTACATCGGGTCGACCGGCATCCGCGAGGTATGAGCCGAGCGTAGCCAGCACATGACTGTTTTCTTCGATCTCGGCAGATCGCTTGGCGTATCGAACGAAGCCCTGGATGTCGCCACGGCGATGAGAGACCGCGGCCATCGCGTAGAGTCCCCACGGATGATCCGGCTGCAGGTCCAGGGCTCGCCTGGCCGTCGCCTCAGCCTCGTCGAATACCACGTCGGGTGTGCCCGGAAAATTGCTGTATGCGAGCATTTTGAGCCAGGCATCGGCGGCGAGGAGAAGCGGGTTGTCCTGGCTGCGTTCGCTGGCATTCTGGATCAACTCAGTTCCGAGGGCAACGCCGCTTCGGGTCATGGTCAAGCCGGCCTGACGGGCTCGCAACCAGGCGTCAAACACTGCCGGATCTCGAATTGGCCTTTCCGCCAGACGTCGTTCCTCGTCCGCCGTCAGCGTGACCTCGAGGCCGGCAACGATGCGGCGCGACAGCTCCTCCTGGAGGTCAAAAACATCATCGATCGTGCCATTGTATTTCTCGGCCCAGAGGTAGCTGTCGGTGCTCACATCGATGAGTTGCGCGGTAATTCGCAGGCTCTCATCGGCCCTCCGGACGCTCCCCTCAAGCACGAACTGAACACCCAAATCCCTGGCGATGCTCCCCAGATCCCGGTCTGTGTTCTTGAACCGCATGGACGAGGTACGGGAGATCACGCGCAGGCCTTTCACCTTCGCGAGGTCGGCTATGATTTCTTCCGTAATCCCGTCGCTGAAGTACTCGTTGTCAGGATCCGGGCTGAGATTCGCGAAAGGCAACACGACGACGGAGCACGACGTTTCATCGGATCCCGCACCTGGACCTGACGTCACCAGACTCGCTCCCGATGCGCTCGCCGTCATCGAGCGTAGGCCGAAGGCCAGATCTGACGCAGACTGGAAGCGCTGCGCTGGTCTCTTCTCGAGGCAGCGCGCCAGTACTCGGCTCAGCTCCGACGCGTGTTCGACTTCAGGGATCGAGACCTCCGGCGGGTCGTCACGCAGGATCGCTGCCATCGCCTCCGCCGTCGTCTCCCGCCGAAACGGTGACGCTCCCGAAAGCATCTCGTGGAGAACACACCCGAGAGCGAAGACATCACTGCGAACGTCAGCCGGCTCACCACGAACCTGCTCCGGCGCCATGTATCCGATCGTGCCCAGAATACTGCCAGCTGCCGTTTCGGGGGCCGGCGATGTCACGGTTTCCAGGTCCTCCACCGGCCCCTCCTCGACCTTCGCGAGCCCGAAGTCCAAGACCTTCACCCGGCCATCTTCTGTGAGGAAGACGTTGTCCGGCTTCAGGTCGCGGTGCACGATCCCTTCGCCGTGCGCGGCGGCAAGACCGTCGGCGATCGCCGCACCGATCTCGGTCGCTTTGCGCCAACCGAGAGAGGCGCCCCCGAGCCGGTCACGCAGGGTCTCGCCCTCCAGCAGCTCGGTCGCCATGAACGGTCGACCCTCGTGGTCCCCGAGCTCATACACGTCGAGGATATTCGGGTGGTTGAGCTTGGCGACTGCCTTTGCTTCGCGCTCGAAGCGGGCGAGACGATCGGGTTTTTCCACCACCTCCTCGGGCAAGACCTTTATCGCCACGTCCCGGTCCAGGGTTTCGTCACGGGCGCGGTACACCTCCCCCATCCCACCCTCGCCGATCTTCTCGACGATGCGGTAGTGTCCGAGGGTGCGCCCGATGATGTCTCGCATTGTTGGGGTTCCCAGCGGGCCTATGGTATCGCAGCTTAGGGGGACGTGACGAGACCTGGGTTGACGCCTCTCCGCAAGCGACCCACATTAATGTGAGGCGGAATCCCTTTCAAACTGTGAGCCAGCGTGATCACTGTTCGATGTGTCGCTTGGTAGAAGTCACACTCAATCGGAGGAGGTAAGAATGAAAAGGTCACTCGTGTTCCTTCCCTTGGTCATCTGCATGGCTTTTACTCTTGGCTGTCAGGACCAGCAGGCACTCGCTGAACTTGAGGAGATGAAGGCTCAGGCAGAGGTTGAGGAGCAGAACAAGGAGATAGTCGTCCGGCTTTACGAGGATATTGACAACCAGAAATTCGAAGAGGCATTGGCAGCGTTTGCTCCTGATGCAAAAATGTATGGTTTTGGGGGCTATGAGCCAGCAAATCCCCAAGAGCTCAGGCCAATTTTCCCGATGTGGTTTACCGCATTTCCAGACTACACCCACCATATTCATGATGTGGTGACTCAAGGAAGCAACGTAGTCGCGAGGATCATGTACTCCGGCACCCATGAGGGAGACTTTTTTGGTACTCCTCCCACGGGAGAGCCTATTGAGTACCTCGGCATACATGTGCATACAATCGAAGATGGAAAGATCACCGAAAGCTGGGTTCTCGAAGACATGTTGGCCCTCTGGCAGCAACTTGGCATGGAGCTGAGGCCCGCCTCTGTGGAGGAGTAGACAATGAAACAGGCAGAGGTTGAGGAGCAGATCCCGAATTGACCTGTATCTCGGGTCATTGCCCGGAGAAACCGGAGGAGGTGAACAGATGCGAGGTTCCAAGGCTGATATGGAAACAACCATGGAAGAAGGCGGCGTCGCGATTCGAGAGGCTGTTTGGGGTGATATGCACGTATCCTTCGAATCCTTTGAGGAAGCGTTTGATGCGACTGCTCAGCGACAATCGCTCGTGTGCGCCGACGACAATTACACTTGTGCATGGAAAAGGAGGTGGATGTGACTGACTCTACTACTGTTACCCCATGGGAGAGGGGGGTGACGGTTGAGGGTCACGGATGTACAGGTGAGGAAACTGATGGAAGAGCACACGAAACATGGACGAGTGGACCTGGCGTCGCTGCGAGCCGGGATGCACAGGAATACAGGGCGAAAATACCTGCGGGCAGGCAAGGTGCCGTCTGAGCTGAGGAAACCGCGGACGTGGAGGACGCGCGAGGACCCGTTCGAGGAGGACTGGGCGGAGATCGCGGAGCGGTTGTCCGAGGCGCCGGAGCTGGAGTCCAAGGCGCTGTTCGAGGATCTGTGCGAGCAATACCCAGAGAGGTACCAGGAAGGCCAGCTGAGGACGCTGCAGCGGCGGATCAAGCAGTGGCGTGCGCTGTACGGGCCACCCAAAGTGCTTTTCTTCGAGCAGGAGCACCGGCCAGGCGAGGCGATGCAGACGGACTTCACGGCGGTGAACGGGCTCAGGATCACGATCTCCGGCGAGGCGTTTCCACATCTACTGTGCCACCAGGTGCTGCCGTACTCGAATTGGGAGTGGGCGACGGTGGCGCGGTCGGAGTCGATGTCGGCGCTCAGGCGGGGTGTGCAGGCAGCGGTGTTTCAGCTGGGCCGGGTGCCTGAGTACCACCAGACAGATAACTCATCGGCTGCGACCCACAGCCTGGACGCCTGCAAGCGGGAGTTTAACGCCGAGTACGCAGCCCTGATGAGGCACTTGGGCATGACGCCGCGCACCACCGCCATCGGCGAGAAGGAGCAAAACGGCGACATCGAGGCGATGCACCGGGCGTTCAAGCGGCGTCTGCAGCAGCACCTGCTGCTGCGCGGCAGCCGTGACTTTGAGAGCGTTGAGACGTGGGAGGGATGGCTGCAGGCGATTGCCGTGAAGGCCAACGCACCGCGGTCCGAGCGGCTCACCGAGGAGCTGGCAGTGATGCGGGCCTTGGACGTGCACCGTCTTCCGGAGTACCGAGAGGAGGAGACGCGAGTCAAGCAGGGCAGCACTATCCGGGTGAAGAACAACACCTACTCGGTGCCGTCTCGCCTGAAGGGTGAGAAGGTGCGGGTCCGGGTGTACGACGACCGGTTGGAGGTGTACTACGGCGGCGTCCACCAGATGACGACGGAGCGGCTTCTGGGCGAGGGCGGGCACAGCGTCAATTACCGGCACATCATCTGGTCGTTGGTGCGAAAGCCCGGGGCATTCGAGCGCTATCGGTACCGCGAGGCGCTGTTCCCCACGCCAGTGTTTCGGCAGGCGTACGACGTGCTCGCCGACAAGCTCGCGAGCACGCGCAAGGCGGACATCGAGTACCTGCGGATCTTGCACCTGGCGGCGTCGACCATGGAGTGCGAGGTCGAAGTCGCCCTGCGCCTTCTGCTCGCAGATGGGACTGTACCTTTGGCGGACCGGGTGAAGGGACTGGTGGTCAGGGAGAGGCCGGAGATCCCCGACGTGAAACCCATGATTCCGGATCTCGAGGAGTACGACAGTCTGCTGGGCGAGCTGGCGGAGGTGGTGCCATGAACGACCTGCAAACGCCAAGCGAGTCCCTCACCATGCTGCTGCGCACCCTCAGACTGCCGACCTTCGGCCAGCGGTACGAGGACCTGGCGCTGGTCGGTGAGCGGCAGGGATGGAGCTTCGGGCATTACTTGCACCAGCTTTCCGAGGCCGAGGTCGAGGAGCGCCGGCGCCGGCGAATCGAGAGAGCAATGAAGGCATCGGGACTGCCGGCGGAAAAGACTCTGGCCACCCTGGAGCTGAAGCGATTCTCGACGACGGTACGCAGACTTCTACCCACTTTGTGCGAAGGCGATTTCATCCACCAGGCTGACAACGTCCTGGCCTTCGGTCTGCCAGGACGAGGCAAGACCCACATCCTGTGCGCGATCGGCCACGAGCTGATTCAGCGGGGCTACCGAGTGTTGTTCGTCCCCGCCTTCCGCCTCGTCCAGCAGCTCTTGATCGCCAAGCGCGACCTGAAGCTCGAGGCCATGCTGAGAAAACTAGACCGTTTCGACGTGGTCATCCTTGACGACATTGGATACATCCAGCAGGACCGCGACGAGATGGAGGTGCTGTTTACCTTCCTCGCCGAGCGCTACGAGCGTCGCAGTGTGATGGTCACGTCCAATCTCGTGCTGTCCCAGTGGGACAAGATCTTCAAGGACCCCATGACCACCGCCTGCGCCATCGAGCGCCTCGTACACCACTCGGTGATCCTCGAGCTCACCGGCAAGAGCTATCGCACCGAGGTCGCCCAAAAGAGAAACGCCGAGAACGCGGCTCAGGCCGCCACGGCCAAATCGACTGAAGACAAGAAACCATGATCACTCGGAGGCT
>Ga0255055_10002429_pt1 | contig 13170 bp, 11 predicted proteins | sample JV7_2_27_MG_FD_188633 | JGI IMG/M metagenome (GOLD analysis project Ga0255055, IMG submission 188633) | Seawater microbial communities from Jervis Inlet, British Columbia, Canada - JV7_2_27 | ecosystem: Environmental > Aquatic > Marine > Inlet | place: Canada: British Columbia | collected...
TCGAGATGACCGCACAGTACGTCGCGGACGAGTTCAGCAGCTTCGGGCTCGCGCCCGGCGGAGACGACGGATCCTACCTGCAGCGCTACTCGCTGCTGTGGGTGAAGACCGACATCGCCAACGCCTCCGTAGCCGTACGCGGCGGCCCGATCTGGCGCATCGGGACGGAGCTCGCCAACTCGGGCGGCTCCACCGGACCGGAGGGAGTCACGGGTCCCGTGCTGGTCGTCTCGGGCACGGAGGGCGGCAGCGAAGCGCTGGCCGAGCTGCCGATCGAGGGTGCCGTAGTGGTGTGGGTCGGCGGCACGACCCGCTCCGGAGGCCTGCACAGCAACGTGCGGCGCCTGCTGCGGTTGGCGGTGGGAATGGAGCCGGCCGCGCTCATCATCGCGAGCAGCCCTTCGGAAGCGAGATGGCGCATGCTGCTGACGCGCGGTTCCCAGCCATCCCTGCGCAAGAGCTGGGTCCAGACGTCGCGCGCGCCCACCCTGCAGATCAAGGAAGCCACCATTGCGCCCATGCTCGCGCAGCACGGCGTCGATCTCGAGAGTGCCGGCGCCGGATCGCCGATCCAGGGAACGCCGCTGCCCGATCTCGAGATCACGGTCAAGCTCCCGGAGATGGTCGAGGACGAAGTGTCGGCGCCGAACACGGTCGGCATCCTGGAGGGAAGCGACCCGAACCTCAAGGACGAGTACCTCGTGTTCAGTGCCCACATGGACCACGTGGGCCAGGCCGGCGCGCCGGGCGCCTTGTGCGGCGCCCGCGCGGGCGACGACATATGCAACGGCGCCGACGACAACGCCTCCGGCACGGTCGCGATCCTCGAGCTGGCGCAGGCATTCACGCAGCTGGAATCCCGCCCCAGACGCTCGATCATCTTCCTCACAGTGAGCGGCGAGGAGCGCGGCATGTGGGGCAGCGAGTACTTCGCCACCCACCCGCCGGTGCCGGTCGAGCAGATGGTCGCCGACCTGAACGCCGACATGGTGGGCCGCAACTGGACCGACACGATATCGGTGATCGGCAAGGAGCACTCCGATCTAGGCGAAACGCTGCACCGGGTGGCCGGCGAGCACCCCGAGCTCAACATGATCCCGGTCGATGACCAGTGGCCCGACCAGCGCTTCTACTTCCGCTCGGACCACATCCACTTCGCCAGGAACGGAGTGCCGATCCTGTTCTTCTTCAACGGCACGCACGAGGACTACCACCGCCCGAGCGACGAACCGGAGAAGATCGATGCTGAGAAGGAGTCCCGCATCGCGAAGCTGATGTTCTATCTCGGGCTGGAGATCGCCAACGCGGACCAGCGGCCCCAGTGGTACCCGGAGAGCTACGCGGAGATAGTGAGGCCGGGGGGAACGGAGTAGTACGGGGAAGAGGGAACGGGGAAGGGGGAACGGTACGACGGCGGCGGTGACCCTTCCCCTTTCCCCCTTCCCCCTTCCCCCGGGGTGGCCGGGTAGGACGATCAGTACCCCAGCGCCGCCCCACCCCTGCGCGGGTCCGCCGCCCCTATCAACGTGCCGTCGATCCCGACCACAACGACGTGCAGCCCGCCGAAGTACCTGTCGTACGGCAGATGCACGTCGACCGTGTAACCGCGGGCGCGCAGCGCAGCGGCCGCCTCGGGCGCAAAGCCCACCTCGAGGTGTACCTCCGCAGCGTCCACCAGCGGGTGAAACCGCGGCAGGTGCAGCGCTGTCCACGGGTCCATGCCGTACACAAGCGTGTACACGATCGCCTGCACGATCGCCGGCGCGATGCGCCCACCGCCCGGTGATCCCACGACCATCTTCACCCGATCGTCCCGCACCACGAGCGTGGGACTCGTCTGCGTACGCGGGGTGCGGTAGGGAGCGCGTCGATTGGCCACCGGGCCGCCGAAGTTTTCATTCGCGTCGTTGAAGAACGCCCCTGCCGCCCACGCGCCGTATCCGAAGTAGGCCCCCAGCGTGAACGTGAGCGACACCGCATTCCCTTCCGCATCCACCACCGAGACGTGAGTCGTTTCACCCTCGTCACCACCACCCGCCGAGCCGTGCGCCGTTTCCGCCTCGGGCCGCGGGTGCGTCGTGGGCGGGAAGTGATCCAGCTCGGGGCATGCCGGCGCCATGCGGAGGCGCTCTGCAGCCCAGGGATCCCCGGGCGACAGCGTGTCGGGAACCGGCGAGAGTCCCATCTGGTCGCTGCGCTGGGCCGCGTAGGCGTGGCTCGCCAGCCCGACGGCGGGGACCCCAGTGTCGCGGGGATCGCCCACCCAGGCGGCGGCGTCGGCTCGCGCGATCCGGACGGCGTCCACCAGGATCCCCAGCGCCTCGCCGTCTTCGGTCGGCAAGCCCGAGGCGGCCGGATCCAGCGACTCGATCAGGTTGAGCGCCTCGAGCACCTGCACGCCCGAGAGCGGCGGCGGCGCGGTGAGGACCGAGTACCCCCGAAAGCTGCCGCACAGAGGGCGGCGCCAGCGGGGTGAATACTGCGCCAGATCCTCCAGCGTGATCGTGTTGCCGCCCAAGCGCAGGGCGGCCACGACCTCGTCGGCCACGGGGCCCCGGTAGTACCCGTCGCGCCCTTCCCTGGCCACCAGCTCGAGGGTGTGCGCGAGCTCGCTCTGAACCAGGGGGTCCCCCGCCTGGAGCAGCTCTCCGTCGGGCATGAAGATCGCCGCGGCATCCGGCGAGTAGGAGAGCTTCTCCGCGGTCTCGCCCATGATCTGGGCCAGGAAGGGATGGACCAGGAAGCCCTCTGCCGCGAGGTGAATGGCGGGCTCGAGCACTCGCTCCCGCGGGAGCCGGCCGTAGCGCTCGTGCACTTCCAGCAGGCCGGCCACCGTCCCGGGCACGGCCGCCCACTGCTCGGGAGTCGTGAGCGAGCCGCCAACTCCGGCGGCCGCATCCAGGCTGTCGAGTCCGTAGTCGGGGCGTCCCGGCGCCGAGGCGTAGAACTCGACGTGCCACCCCTCATCCGTCTCCGCCAGCCACATGGTCAACGCGCCGCCGCCGCCCACGCCGCCCATCATCGGCTCCACTACGCCGAGGGCGAAGGCCGTCGCAACCGCAGCATCCACCGCGTTGCCCCCGGCCTCGAGCATGGCGACCCCGGCTCGGGCGGCCACCGGATGGGCGGCGGCCACGACTCCGTGCCGAGCCTCGACACGCTGCTCGGGCCGGGGCGCGGTCTGCGCTGGGAGGGCCGCGACCGCAGCCAGGAGCAGGGCGCCCGCGCAAGCGAGGGCCCGGATCGTCATGCGGTGGTCTGGGACGATAGAGCGGATGTCCATGGTCGATCTCCCGGCCTTCGAGCAGCGCAAACATAGGCCGCCGAACCGGGGAACGGGAGGCGCCGTTATATTCTTCCCGATGCGCCAGGACCACATTCGCAATTTCTGCATCGTCGCCCACATCGACCACGGGAAGTCGACGCTCGCCGATCGGCTGATCGAGGCCACCGGCACGCTCGACAAGCGACAGATGCGCTCTCAGGTCCTGGACACGATGGACCTCGAGCGAGAGCGCGGCATCACGATCAAGCTCAATGCCGTCCGCATGCTGTACCGCACCGACCAGGGTGATGCATATGAGCTCAACCTGATCGACACGCCGGGACACGTGGACTTCACCTACGAGGTGTCCCGCTCGCTGCACGCGTGCGAGGGCGCCATCTTGGTGGTCGACGCGAGCCAGGGCATTCAGGCGCAGACGGTGAGCAATCTGCTGCTGGCGCTGGACGCCAATCTCGAGATCCTCCCGGTGCTCAACAAGACCGATCTCCCCGCGGCGGAGCCCGACCGCCGCGCCGCGGAGCTGGCCGAGCTGATGGGCACCGATCCAGACGAGATCCTCAGGATATCGGCCAAGGAGGGACGCGGGGTGCAGGAGCTGCTCGACGCGATAGTGCGGCGCGTGCCCCCGCCGGCGGGCGATCCCGAGGCACCGCTTCGAGCGCTCATCTTCGACTCGTACTACGACCGGTATCGCGGAGCGATTCCCAGCATCCGAGTGGTGGATGGGCGCATCACCCCGGGCATGGAGATCGCATTCGGCTCCCACCCGCAGGATCATTACGACGTGGCGGAGGTGGGTTACCTGCAGCTCGATCAGCATCGCACCGATGCACTGGAAGCAGGCGAGGTCGGTTACATGGTGTCCAACATCCGGGGCGTCCAGGAGACGAGGGTGGGCGACACGGTGCTGGACGCCTCGAAGATCGCCGGCGAAATGCTCTCCGGCTATCGCGAGATTCACTCGATGGTGTTCGCGGGCCTGTACCCAACCGATGCCAACAAGTACGAGGAGCTGCGCGATGCGCTCGAGAAGCTGCAGCTGAACGACGCTTCCCTGCACTACGAGCCGGAGACGTCGGTCGCGCTGGGGTTTGGGTTCCGCTGTGGCTTCCTCGGGCTGCTGCACCTGGACATCGTGCGGGAGCGACTCGAGCGGGAGTCCGACCTCGATCTGATCACCACGGTGCCCAACGTGGAGTACCACACGTACCTCACCGACGGCTCCATGACGGTCGTCGAGAACCCATCCAAGATGCCGACGGGGTCAGAGGTGGACCGGGTGGAGGAGCCGTATATCAAGGCCCGCATCACCACGCCGACCGACTACATCGGGCCGATCATGCAGCTGGGACAGGAGCGGCGCGGGGAGTATCTCGGCATGCAGTACCTCGACCCCACGCGCGTGGAGCTCGACTGGGAGTTCCCGCTCGCGGAGGTCATCCTGGACTTCTACGACAAGCTCAAGACCGTCACCCGAGGCTACGGCACCATGGACTACGAGCTCTCGGGATACCGCCGCAACCCGCTGGTCAAGCTGGACATGCTAATCAATGGCGACCCCGTAGACGCGTTCAGCGTCGTGATCCACACGGACGAGGCGTACGCCTGGGGCCGCAAGGTGGCCAAGAAGCTGAGGGAGTTGATCCCGCGCCAGCTGTTCGAGGTGGTGATCCAGGCTTCGGTGGGGAGCCGCGTGATATCCCGGGAGACGGTGCGCCCGCTGCGCAAGAACGTCACGGCCAAGTGCTATGGAGGCGACGTCACGCGCAAGCGGAAGCTCCTGGAAAAGCAGAAGGAAGGAAAGAAGCGCATGAAACAGGTCGGGACGGTCGAGATCCCGCAGGAGGCGTTCCTAGCCGTGTTGCGCGTGGATTAGTGAGATGCAGACGACTCGCATAATCGTGGGTGTGGACGTGGGCGGAACCAACGTCGTAGTGGGCACAGTGCCTGAAGACGGCGACGCCCTCTACGGCTTCCGCAAGGAACGCACGCTGGCCGAAGGCCCCGATGCCGTGGTCGGCCAGATCAAGACGATGGTCGAGAGCTCACTCGAGGAGGCCGGCGCGAAACTCGCGCAGGACGACGTCGAGGTCGTGGGCGTGGGGATCGGCTCTCCCGGCCCGCTCGACACCAAGAGCGGCGTGGTGCTGTGGACGCCCAACCTGGGATGGACCGACTTCCCGCTGCGCGACCACGTGAGCGAGGCCGTGAGTCTGCCAGCCACGCTCGATAACGACGCCAACTGCGCGATCTTCGGCGAGTGGTGGCGGGGCGCCGCACGCGGCTCGAATGTGGTGGTCGGGCTCACGATCGGAACGGGGATCGGGGGCGGCGTCGTGCTGAACGGCAAGATCTACCACGGCGCCGGCGACGTAGCCGGCGAGCTGGGTCACATGACCATCGACTCGACGGGGCGCCGCTGCAAGTGCGGCAACTACGGCTGCCTCGAGGCGTACGCGTCCGGAACGGCCATCGCCGAGAGAGCCGTTGAGGGCATCGAGGTTGGCGCCGAATCCAGTCTGCCCGACTACGTGAACGGCGACCTCAGCCAGATCACCGCCCAACTGGTGTACGACGCGGCGCACGAGGGCGACGACTACGCGCTGGAAGTAATCAAGGACACGGCCCGGTTCCTCGGCACCGGGGTCGCCAACCTGATCAACATCTTCAACCCCGAGGTCGTGGTGATCTGCGGCGGCGTGACGGCCGCGGGAGAGAAGCTGTTCGCGCCCCTCAGGAAGGAAGTCAGGCTGCGGGCCTTCAAGCCGGCCGTCGAAATGTGCCGCATCGTGCCCGGCGGTCTGCCCGGCACGGCCGGCGTGTTCGGAGCCGTAGCGGCGTTCAAGGTCCAGACGTGGGGCGCGGCGTGAAGCGTCTCGGAATCATCGGCACGATGGTGTGGGATACGATCCACCGTGATGCCGACCCCGAGCCGATCGAAGAGTGGGGCGGAATCGCCTACGCCCTCGCGGCGCTCGAGGCGAGCCTGCCGGAGGACTGGGAGTTCGTGCCACTCATCAAGGTCGGGCGCGACCTGGCGCCGCAGGCGAACGAGTTCCTTGAGCCCCTCACGCACCGCTCGTCGGCAGCACGGTTCATCGAGGTCCCGGAGCCGAACAACAAAGTCACACTGCGCTACCGGGGTCTCGAACGCACGGCCGAGCTGCTGAGCGGCGGGGTCCCTCCCTGGCAGTGGCACGAGCTGGGGCCGATGGTGCGCGACCTGGACGCGCTGTACGTGAATTTCATCTCCGGCTTCGAGGCGACACTGGAGACGGTGCGGCACCTGCGCCACGGCTTCGGGGGCCCGATCTACGCCGACCTGCACAGCCTGTTCCTGAGCGTGGCCGGCGACGGGCGCCGCGTACCGCAGGCGCTGGCCGACGTAGCGGAGTGGCTGAGCTGCTTCGACGTGGTGCAGCTGAACGAGGGCGAGCTCAATCTGATCGGGAGCGATCCGATGGAGGTGGCCGCCCTGGCGCTCGATCGCGGGGTGAGGCTCCTGATCGTGACCCTGGAAGACCGGGGAGCGGTGTACTTTACGGTGCCTCCGTTCGATCTTCTCAAACGGCCCACGGTGGCGTCCGCGTCCGGCCAGCCGATCCGCACGGCCCGTATCGACGCGCTCCCGGTGGAGGCGCGCGACCCGACGGGCTGTGGCGACGTGTTCGGCGGTGCGCTGGCAGCCCAGCTGATCAAGGGTGACGCGGTAGAAGACGCAATACGCGCGGCGAACGCCGCGGCGGCCCGCAACGTGCAATACCGCGGCGCCACGAGCCTGCACTTTCACCTGCGCGGGGAGATCGTACCGCAATGACCCGAGTCGTCGAGGTCCCGGCCCACTTCGACGATCGCTCGTTCGATCAGTTCGCCAAGGCGTTCGGCGATCCGACCGAGCGCCGGCTGCTGTTCGACGCCCATGCGACGCAGTGGGCCTCCCCCTACGGGCTGGTCGGCCTGCTGGCCGCAGGCCAGGTGGCCTCCGAGCAGGGGCCGGAGCGGCCGCAGCTCACGATCCCGGCCGACCGCGATGTGGCCCACTACTGGGGCCGCGCGGGCTTCTTCGAGCATGCCAAGGAGTGGTTCGAGATCCACGGCAAGGTGCCGCGAGTGGCGGCCGCCCATTCCTCCGACGTGTTGCTGGCGATAACCCCGGTGCGTGGCACCGACGACGTACACAGCGTGGTCGAGACCATCCAGGAGCGCTCCGCGGCCATCCTCTCGGGCGAGCTCGGGCTGGAGGCCACGGCGACGATGGGATTCGCTATGGCGCTTTCGGAGGCGTGTCAGAATATTGTTGAGCACGCCGGCACCTCCGGGTGGGTGGCCGTGCAGGCGTACCATTGGCGGCGGCGGCTGGGACGCCGGGTCGTGGTCATCGCGGTGGCCGATGCGGGCATCGGATTCCGGCGCTCGCTCGAAGCCACTCAAGCGGGTCGGTTCGGGGATCGCTGGGCCGACGCCACGGCGCTCGAGGCGGCACTGTTCCAGGGAGCGAGCCGGTTTCGGGATCCCGGTAGAGGACAGGGATTGGGCGGAATAGCACGGTATGTGAGCCGTTGGGAGGGCAAGCTGAGTGTGCGGAGTGGTGCGGCGCGCATCGCGATCGTTCCCGAATGGGACGACGCAAATCCGCTCACCGACGGTCTGCCGGCCTTCCCGGGCAGCCAAGTACTCATGATCATTCCAGCGCGGCAGGCTGAGTAAGCGGGTATGTCACGCATCGACCTGAAGGTCATCCTGCAGGACACCGTTTCGAACGGGTACGGCGATCTCGTGACCCGTCCCACCGGCAAGGCGGTGCGCGGCGGGGTCGAGGAGGCGTTGGCCGGGCTCGACCTCGAGCAGACGGCGATCATCGATTTCTCGGCCGTCCGCTGTCTCGACATCTCCTGCGCAGACGAGATAGTGGGGAAGCTGCTGTTGCAGTACGGTGCGGCCCGCCTGTTCCTGCTGCACGGTGTCACAGCTGCCCACTGCGACGCCATCGAGCACGTGCTGGAGCGGCACCGGCTGGCCGTGGTCGCCCGTGACCGCGGCGGCAAGATCCAGGTGCTGGGGCCGGTCGCGGAGCCGGCGCGACAGGCCTTCGGAATCCTGTCCGATCGCGGCCCGGCGGCACCCGAGGAAGTCGCCACCGAGCTGGCGATTGGCCCCGAGGTGGCGCGGCGCGCCCTCGAGGAGCTGCGCGTGCTGCGGTTGGTGCTGCAGGCGTCGGACCGCTACACCGCCGTGACGGCATGATGTCGGAGCGTATCGGCGGACCCTCCACACGGGCGGTACACGGTATTCCTCACGCCCAACCCGAGCGCTCCCCCGTCACGACACCCATATACCAGAGCAGCACGTTCGTGCAGCCCGTGGGCTCCACGGAAGAGGTGCTGTACACGCGCTACGGCAACAACCCCAATCAGGTGCGGCTCGCGGAGAAGCTCGCAGCCCTGGAGAGCGCCGACGCCACGATCTTCCTGGCCAGCGGGATGGGCGCGACCGCGCTGGCCCACATGGCCATGCTGCGGCCCGGAGACCACCTGCTGGCGAGCGATTGGATCTACGGGGGCACGAGGCGGCTTTTCAGCGAGGAGTTCGGCAAGCTGGGGATCGACGTGACGTTCGTCCCCCCCGACAACCAGCGGAACTGGCGGCAGCACGTTCGCAAGACCACCCGCGTCATCTTCATCGAGACCCCGACCAACCCGCTCATGCGGGTGCTCGACATCCAGCCCCTGGCCCAGTTCTGCCGCGATCAGGGCATTGCGCTGATCGTCGACTCCACGTTCGCATCGCCGGTGAACTGCCGTCCGCTCGAGCAGGGCGCGGACCTGGTGATACACAGCGCCACCAAGTACCTGAACGGTCACGACGACATCATCGGCGGCGTGGTGGCCGGGAGCGAGCCGGTCATCGAGGAGGTCCGGCAGCTGATGCAGGTGTGGGGCCAGTCCGCCGACCCGCACGCGACGTGGCTGGTGGAGCGGGGGCTCAAGACGCTCGCGGTCCGCATCGAGCGGCACAACGCCAACGGCCTGGCGTTTGCCGAGTGGGCCGCAGGGCACCCGGCCGTGAGCGCCGTGCACTACCCCGGGCTCCCCGATCACATGGATCACGAGATCGCCGCGCGGACCTTGGACGGCTTCGGCGGTATGGTCGGGCTCACCCTGGCCGGCGGCGGGGCGGCTGCCGACGTGGTGCTCAGGCGGCTGCGCTTGGCAACCCATGCGCCGAGCCTGGGCGGGGTGGAGACCCTGGTGTCGGAACCCCGCTTCACCTCGCACGCAGCCCTCACGCCGGCCGAGCGGGAAGCGCAGAGTATTCCCGACGGCTTTGTCCGGGTCAGCCTCGGCATCGAGGACGTGGCCGACATCATCGCCGACTTCGAGGATGCCTTCAGCTCCCTGTGAAGCCGTGATCCGTCTCAACAAAGTCTTCAAGGCGTTTCCCAAGGGCTCACTGGCCCTCAAGGACGTGTCGCTGCACGTCGCCAAGGGAGAGTTCATCTTCCTCACGGGGCACTCGGGCGCCGGGAAGTCCACGGTGCTCCGGCTCGTGTACGCCGACCAGCTGCCCACCTCGGGCACCGTGCGGGTCTCGGGATACTCCACCGCTGGACTGAAGCGGCGCGACATTCCGCGCCTGAGGCGGCGCCTCGGAATCGTGTTCCAGGATTTCCGCCTGTTGGAGGACCGCACCGCGGAGGAGAACGTGGCCTTCGCCCTGGAGGTGACGGGCACCAGGCGCAGCGTGATCTCCGCCAAAGTGACGCGGGTGCTGACCCAGGTCGGACTCGCGACCAAGGCCAACCAATACCCTCGCGAGCTGTCCGGCGGTGAGCAGCAGCGGGTGGCAATCGCGCGCGCACTGGTGAACGACCCGCTGGTCCTGCTGGCCGACGAGCCCACCGGGAACCTGGACGAGCGCGCTACCCGCGGCGTGTTCCAGCTGCTCAAGGACATCAACGCTACGGGCACCGCGGTGGTGCTGGCCACTCACGATCTGGACCTCGTGCGGCAGGCCCCCTTCCGCACGGTCGAGCTACAGGACGGCGCCATCGTGTACGACTCACGCGAGGACGAGCCCGCGGGAGAGGCGCTCGTGGAGCGATGAGACTGACTCTCCGCGAGGCGCTCCTATCGTTCCGCCGCGCCCCCGTGCTCTCGGCTCTGGCCATCACCACGATCGGGTTCGCGCTGTTCGTGTTCGGCCTGTTCAGCCTCGTTGCGCTGAATCTGCGCGCCACCCTGAGCGAGATAGAGGAACGGGTGGAGGTCGTCATGTACCTCACGCGAGGTACGCCGGTCGAGGTGGTGACGGTCGCGATCGGCGACATCCAGGCGTTCCCTGAGGTCGAGTCGGTCAACTACGTTACGGAGGACCAGGCGCTGGAGCGCGCGCGTCAGGAGCTTGTGGAGTTCCAGGGCGTGTTCGAAGATTTGACGGCGAACCCGCTCCCCGCCTCGCTCGAGATCCGCCTGAAGCCCGGCTTCCGCGACAGCCACAACGTGAGCGCCGTGGCCGACCGGCTCTCCGGGTTCCGGTTCGTGGAGGACGTTCGCTTCGGACGCGATTGGGTCGAGAAGCTGGACAGGCTGCGGGACATCGCGGGCGTGGTCGGCCTCGTGATCGGCGCAGCCTTCGCCGCGGCCGCCGTGATGATCATCGCCACGACGATCCGAATGACCGTGCTGGCGCGCAGCCGCGAGATCCACATCATGCGGCTCGTGGGCGCCACCGACGGCTTCATCCGCCGGCCGTTCATCGTGGACGGCGCAATCAAGGGCGCCCTGGGTGGGCTGCTCGCCGTCGTGCTCTGCTACGGCTCCTACCTGCTCGTGAGCCGGGGGCTGTTCGATGCCTCGTTCTTCACCACGCAACAGGCCTCCCTAATCGTTCTGCTCGGCACCGTGCTCGGCCTCGCGGCGAGCGCCGTCAGCGTGGGTCGGCATCTGCCCCGCGTATGAGGCCGGCGGCCGGACTCTGCATCATCCTCCTGCTCGCCGCCTCCGCCCCCGCGGCGCGAGCGCAGCAACGTCCGGATATCATTCGGCAGATCCGTGACAACCAGGAGCGGCTCGAGACCATCCGCCAGGAGCGCGCCTCGCTGGAGAGCGAGCTACAGCGGCTGCGCGGCCGGATCCACTCGATCTCCGGCGAGATCGACAACATCGAACAGCAGAAGGGCGTGACGACCCGCATCGTCAATGAGCTGGACCGGCAAATCGGGTCGATGAGCGCCCAGCTCGACACCGTCACGATCGATCTGATGCTCGCCCAGGACGCCCGCGCGGAGACTCGGGCCGTGCTCGACACGCGTCTGGTCGAGATCTACAAACGCGGGCCGCTGTGGATGTTCGAGGTGATGCTCGCGGCCGAGAGCTTCGGCGACCTGGTCAGCCGCTACAAGTACCTCTACCTGGTGAGCCGCCAGGACAGGGCGCTGGTGAGCGAGGTGGAGAACCTGCGCGATCGCGTCGCACAGCAGCGCTTGCACCTAGTCGCCATCCACGGACAACTGTCGGACCGGCGGGACGAGCGGGGCCAGGAACTGGACCGGTTCGTGTCGCTGGAGCGCCGGCGCCAGCGTGCGCTGCGCGACACGGAGGTCTCGCAGCGGGTCACAACCGGCCGGCTCGACTCGCTGGCGCGCGATGAGGAGCGTGTCACAAGCATGATCGCGACGCTCGAAGAGGCGCGGCGCAGGGCTGCTGCAACCGGGGCGGTCGGGGCGGGCACCATCACCGAGGCCGACCTGGGCGGACTCTCCTGGCCCGTGGACTCCGGCGAGGTCATCTACCGTTTCGGCGTGTCGGCGGGCCCCGACGACACCAGCATCCGCCGCCACGGGCTCGGCATCCGCGTGCCCGTGGGTACGCCGGTCAGAGCGGTGGCGGGCGGCACGGTGCAGTTCGCCAGCCTGATGGGCACCTACGGGCCCTCCGTATTGGTGGACCACGGAGGCGGCTTCTACACGCTCTACCTCTACCTCACGAGATTCAGCGTGCAAGGCGGCCAGTGGGTGAATGCGGGCGACGTGGTGGGTGAGTCCGGCGGCGGCACTTCGGACGCGGGCCCGCACATCGAGTTCCAGATCAGGGGCCAGGGCGGGATCGCGCTCGATCCCGAAGGCTGGCTGAGACGCCGCCGCTAGACCCACTCCAGTACTAGCGACACCATCCAGACACTCTCACTACATCGCCTTGCGCGTCGTCGGTTTCGATGTATCATACAAACGTCCGTATCAAAACATACGTATGAATATGAAACCTGATACTATCGCAGCGCTGGTGGTTGCCGCCCGCGAGCTGTTCGCCGAGCGGGGCTACAAGGGCGCCTCCATCCGCGCCATCACCCAGCAGGCCGGGGCGAACCTCGGTGCCGTCAGCTATCACTTCGGGTCCAAGGAGGCTCTGTACGAGGCCTGCTTCGCCTCGATAGCCGATCCGTTCCGGGAACACCTCTTGGGGGTGGCCGGCCAGCCCGGCCCACCACTGGACCGCATCGAGCGGCTGGTTCGGGCCTTTTTCGACTATCTGCGCGGCCATCCGGAACTGCCGGCGCTGATGGTGCAGCACCTGGCGAGCGCAGGCCCCCTCCCCGACGCCGCGCGCAGGGTGCTGGAGGGAAACCACCAGCTGATCTCCAGCATCATCGCCGAGGGCCAGCAGGACGGCACGATCAGAAAGGGCGACCCCCGCCTCATGGCGCTCAGCATCGCGGCGCAGCCGGTCTGGCTCACGCTGGTGGCGCGCCTGCTGGAGGAGGCTCTCGGGCTCGACCAGCAAGACCCCGGCACGCGGGATGCGCTCGTGGACAGCGTGATCCGGTTCGTCAGGGCCGGGCTCGCGGTAGGGCCGGAGCACACACCATGACCGGGACATCGATCGGGC
>Ga0255055_10002430_pt1 | contig 13162 bp, 13 predicted proteins | sample JV7_2_27_MG_FD_188633 | JGI IMG/M metagenome (GOLD analysis project Ga0255055, IMG submission 188633) | Seawater microbial communities from Jervis Inlet, British Columbia, Canada - JV7_2_27 | ecosystem: Environmental > Aquatic > Marine > Inlet | place: Canada: British Columbia | collected...
GAAACTGAAACAAACGACGGGGGAACGGCATTTATAATACAGGATCTCAGGATTCCGTGATTTTCGGGGAGGAAGACAAGGCGTGGCGAGATTTACCACTCACAGGCCTGATGATCGAAAGTCAGGTCCCAAAGATAATCCGGATCTGCTTGGGAAAGTTGTCAAGGGGAAGAAAGGCGGCCAACTTGAGTACCTCCTGCTGGGACTTTTGTCCGCCTGCATCGGTGTTATGTTCTTCCTGGTTTTCTTCACAGGGTGAGGGCCGATCGAAGAGCGTATGCCTCCGTTCGCCTTCCATTTAGGCGATCGCCGTATCTTCCCTGCCGTGCCCGGGAGGCCCTTGCCCGGGCAGAGGGTCCATTGTGCGGACGGGTGGCCGTGCTGACCGCTAAGTCGATGCCCGTGCATCACCCCGCTTCCGGTTAAAGGACGAGCGTTGTAGCGGCGTTCTTACGACCCGATGAAGAGCTCGAAATCCCCCTCTCTTTCCCCGCCTGCGGGGCGGGAGTAAGGGAGGGCCCCATCGGTCCTATCCCGCAAGACCACGGAAAGGAAGAAGGTGAGAGCCCCTGCGGCCACGAAGGCGGCGAGGAAAAAACTGCTTCGGTGCAATTTCACAGATGTCTCCCGACGTGCCGGAGAAAACCGGCGTTTCCCTTGATTGTAAGGCAAATCCCCCCCGCGGCCAAGCGCGAATGGAGCACCAAAAGGAGGCGGCCAGCCCCTTGCACCGGTGGGGAGAAACGTGATAATCGTTGAATTCCAGGGAACATATCCGAAACCCGATCCCCGCGGTCGAATCTAAGCTGGAGTGGAGCATGCCCGCTGAGCAGTTGCTCGACGACAACGTTCTTCTGGAGGGACTTCGCAAGAGCGCCCCCGAGGCCGTGGAGGCGCTGTTCGAACGGTTCCACGGAAAGATCTACGGCCTCGCGATGTCGATCCTGAAGAACGAAAGCGACGCCGAGGAAGCGACCCAGGACGTGTTCCTGACGGTGGTCCAGAAGGCGCACATGTTCAAGGGGAACTCGGCGCTGTACTCCTGGATCTACCGCATCTGCGTGAACGCCTGCCTGATGCGGCTTCGCGGGAAGCGCAGGCAGGAGACGGTGTCCATCGAGGAGTTCATGCCGGTCTTCACGGAAGACGGGATGCACAAGAGCCCCGTGGAGGACTGGAGCAAGGAAGTCGAGCGGAAGATGCTCGACAAGGAACTGGGGAAGGTGATCAAGAAGTTCACGGACGAACTTTCCGAGAAATACCGGGTAGTCTTCGTCCTGAGCGACGTGGAAGGGCTGTCGAACGAGGAAACAGCGCAGATTCTGGGCCTGACGGTCCCCGCCGTGAAATCGCGTCTCCACCGGGCGCGCCTGTACCTGCGGGAACAGCTGGCCCGGTACCTGCGGGAAGGGAAGACGGCATAGACGCGATGAACTGCAAGGAACTGGTCTATCTCCTGGGGGAGTATCTCGACGGTTCGATGGAGGAACAGCTCAGGAGCGACCTGGATGCCCACATCGTGATGTGCGACTCCTGCACGAATTTCATGGCGACCTACGACAGGACGCGGATCGTCTTCCGGCAGGTCCAGCTTGCCGAGATCCCCGGGGAGTTCCGGGAAAGGCTGAGGTCGTTCCTCGCCGACAAGGCGAGGGAGCATCATCAGGGGATAGAAAAGTACCGGAAGATGGCCGCCGAGGAACAGAGGAGGCAGGTCGAGGCCCTCCTCCGGGCGTTCCGTGAGCGTCGGCTCTCCCCCTCCCTCTCCCTGCTGTTCGATTCGCACCGCGACCGGTGCGAGATATGCGGGGCGTTCCTTCGCTCCCTGAACGGCGGGGAAGAGACGAAGCCCGTTCCCCCGGAAATCGAGGAACATCTCGTCGAGTTCCTCGAGGCGCTTCCTCCGGGGGAGGAGCCGTTCCGGTCCTGATCCGTACCGCAACATCTTCGTGAATAACCGTGGCGGGGCCACCTTGTCTTCCTTCTTCTCATCCAACGGTATGAGGAAGCAGATGCGTCTTTTTCCGTTCAGCGCGATCGTCGGTCAGGATCTGTTGAAGAAGGGTCTGCTGGTGAACGCGGTGGACCCCACGATCGGCGGGGTTCTGATCCGCGGGGAGAAGGGGACGGGGAAGACGACGGCGGTTCGTGCGTTCTCGGCGGTTCTTCCCACGAAGGAGGCGGTCTCGGGTTGCCGGTTCGACTGTCTTCGCGGCGTTCCTCCCTGCAGGGAGTGCGAGGCGCGGTCGTCCTCCGGTGAGGTGCTCGTCTACGAGGAGCGTCCGGTGGAGGTGGTGGACCTTCCGCTGAACGCCTCGGAGGACCGTGTTGTGGGAAGCCTGGACCTGGAGGCGGCTCTTCGGGAGGGCTCGAAGCGGTTCGAGATGGGTGTTTTGGGGAAGGCGAACGGGAACCTTTTGTACATCGACGAGGTGAACCTTCTGGACGACCACGTGGTGGACGTGCTTTTGGACGTTGCGGTGTCCGGGCGGAACGTGGTGATGCGTGAGGGTGTGACGTACACGCACCCGTCGCGTTTTTTGCTGGTGGGGACGATGAACCCGGAGGAAGGGGAGCTTCGGCCGCAGCTTTTGGACCGTTTCGGTCTGTGCGTGGAGGTTTCCGGGGAGAAGGAGATTTTGTTGCGGAAGCAGATCGTGGAGCGGGTTCTCTCGTTCGAGCGGGAGGAGCCGGAGTTCCTCGCGGAGTGGGGCGAACAGGACGCGGCCCTTCGGGAGCGTCTCCTGTCCGCCCGTCGTATGCTTCCCTCCGTGCAGGTGTCCGACGACGTCCTGCAGGCGGTGGTGGAAGTGGTCTCGGAGCTTGGCGTCGCCGGCCATCGGGGGGACATCACGATCCTGAAGAGCGCGAAGGCGCTGGCGGCGTTCAAGGCGATCGAGATCCCCGACGAGGAGTGCCTGGCGGACGCCTTCCGGATGTCGCTTCCCCACCGGCTCAAGGAAGATCCGTTCGAGGAGACCGCTACGGGGCGCAGGCGTCTCGATGCCGTGCTCTCCCGCTTCGGCGTCCAGAACCAGGGGCGGTGACGGTTCCGTGAAGCCGCAGACGCCCGAATTTCTTACGAAGGCGCGGGCGATCTTTTCCCGGGCCGCCTTCGCCGGCGATCTGGGGATCCGGCTCAAGGACCTGGGACCGGGCTGGTGCGAGTCCGCCCTGGGGGAGCGCCTCCGGTGCCGGGCAACGGTCCTACGGCAAGGAAAGACCCTCATCGTGGCGGAGTCGGAGGTGTTCGCGGAGCGCGACGGGAACCGGAAGCTGGTCTCCAAGGCGACGGTCACCCTGGCGCTTGTCCCTGCCGCGGCCCGGTGAAATCATGAAGGAGACGAGGCACAGCATGGACGACCGGCGGTGGACGCAACTGTTGACGAGGCTGGAGCGGGTGATGGACAGCGCCGAGCGGCTCCTGGACGGCCGCGGGATTTCTCCCCCGCCCGACAGGATCGCCTTCGAGACGTACTGGGCCTTCCGTTGGGAGAAAAACGGGGCGTCCGGAAGGCTCGCTCCGATCGAACACCCTCATCTCGTGGACCTAGACGACATCGTGGGCGTCGACGACGCCAAGGAGATGCTGGTGCAAAGCACGAAGCAATTCGTGGCCGGCCATCCGGCGAACAACGTCCTCCTGTGGGGGGAGCGGGGAAACGGCAAGTCCTCTTGCGTCAAGGGACTGTTGAAACGGTTCTCCCCTGCCGGTCTGCGGCTCGTAGAGGTCAGGCGATGGGACCTTTTGAGCCTGCCCGCTCTCACCGGGATGCTGCGCGGCATCCCGTACCGTTTCATCGTGTTCTGCGACGACCTGTCCTTCGGCGAATCGGAGGACGACTACCGGGTCCTGAAGACGCTTCTCGACGGCGGCCTCGAAGAGCGGCCGGAAAACGTCCTGATCTACGCGACCTCCAACCGGCGGCACCTCATGCCGGAGGCGATGTCCGACAACACGGGCGTTGGGGAGATCCACCCGGAGGAAGCCGTGTCGGAGAAGCTCGGCCTCGCCGACCGTTTCGGCGTGCGCCTGGGATTCCCCCGCTTCAACCAGGAAACGTACCTCGCCGTCGTCGACCATTACGCGTCTCGACTCAATCTTCCCGTGGACCGGGCGACGCTGCACGGTGAGGCCCTCCGCTGGGCGATGGATAGCGGGCATCGCAGCGGCAGGGCGGCGCGCCAGTTCATCGACGATCTGGCCGGCCGGATCAGTCTCGACGGGTCCTAAAGGGTCGCCTGTTCAATAGAGTTCGTATTTGAGCAGGCGGCAGTCGATCGGCCCGTTCATCAAGGGGAACTTTCGCGAAGCCTTGAGGCCGATGTGCCGCGTGGCGTCGGGGTTCCCCGAGAGGACGTACGCTGTCCACCCCGCGCATCGCTTTTTGAAGACATGGCCCAGCGTCCGGTAGAAGATCTCCTCCCCGGGTCCAGGTTGCATCCGCACCCCGTACGGGGGGTTGCAGAATATGATCCCCGGCGGGCCGGAAGGGCAAAACTCCTTTACCTCCCGGGTGTGCAAGGCGGCGACGGCGGAAACTCCTGCACGCCTGGCGTTCCGTTGAGCGCTCCGGATCGCCTCGGGGGAAAGGTCGCTTCCCTCGATCCGGGCCTCCGCGGATGGGGACCTCTTTTCCCTTGCCTCGGCGATGAGCGAATCCCAGAGAATCCTGTCGTAGTCGGAGAAATGCTGAAACGCGAAGGCGCGCCTTTGCACCCCGGGAGCCGTGTTCGTGGCGATAAGCGCGGCCTCGATCGGGATCGTCCCCGCGCCGCATACCGGGTCGACAAGCGGTGTCCTCCCGTCCCAGCCGGAGAGGAGCACCATCCCCGCGGCAAGAGTCTCCCGAAGCGACGCCTCTTCCGGATCGGCCCGGTATCCCCGCCGGTTTAGGCTTTCCCCCGACAGGTCCAGCGAGAGGGTACATGCATCGCGCACAATACGGACGTTGATCCTGATGTCCGGAGACAGGGGATCGACGTTCGGCCGTTCGCCAAGGCTTACCCGGAACCGGTCTACGACGGCGTCTTTCGCTTTCTGCGCCGCGAAGTGCGAGTGGGTTACCCCTCCGTCGCGTACCGTCGCGTCGACGGCGATCGTTTTCCGGACCGGAAAAATTTCGGGCCAGGGGATCGCCGCTACTCCCACGTAGAGGGCGGCCGGCGTGGGTGCGTGGAAGTCGGACAGGTGAAGGAGGACCCGGTTGGCCGTCCGCAGCCACAGGTTCGCCCGGTACCCCAGGGCGGTATCCCCCGTAAAGGACACGCCACCTGCCGCCGTCCTGGCCTCCCTTCCGCCCAGGGCCCGAATCTCCTCCGCCAGCACGTCCTCGAGCCCCCTGCTCGTGGTGGCGAAATACCGTCTCGTTCCCATCTATTCATTCTACCCTCCCCCCACGGCCGGAAACGACCGGCGTTTTTGCGCGCCATTAGGCAACTGTGGTAAATTTAACGCCTTACGAAAACAGGGGGTTTCCGATGGTAATCACCAGGGAAGAGGTGTTGCACGTGGCCCGGCTTGCACGGTTGTCAATGTCACCGGCCGAGGCGGACAAGATGAGGGAACAACTGGGCAACATCCTGGCCTACATCCGGCAGCTCGACCGTCTCGACACGGCGGATGTCGTCCCCACCTCCCACGCGGTCGAGATGGGAACCCCCTTTCGCGACGACTCCGTCCATCCCTTCGAGGAAAAAGAGGAGATCCTGAAGAACGCCCCCGACCGGGAAGGGGACTTCTTCCGCGTCCCCCGGATCATCGAGGATTAAAAGCAGGTGGCGGACATTCCCGTGCACGAATGGACCCTCCTGGACGCCGCGAAGGCTGTCCGCGACAAGGAGATCTCCTCCCGGGAGTTAACCCGCGCGCTGCTTTCCCGGATCGAGCGGATCAACCCGAAGATCAACGCCTACATCACGGTTCTCCCGGAAGCCGCGATGCGGGAGGCGGCCGCCCGCGACGAGGAGATTGCCCGGCGCCGAGTGCGGGGGCCGCTGCACGGCGTCCCCGTGGCCCTCAAGGACATCTTCTGCACGAAGGGGATCCGGACCACCTGCGCCAGCCGGATCCTCAAGGACTTCGACCCGCCGTACGACGCCACGGTCACCGGGAAGATCCGGGCCGCCGGCGCGGTCCTTCTGGGCAAGCAGAACATGGACGAGTTCGCGATGGGGTCCTCCACGGAGACGTCCTGTTTCGGACCTGTGCTAAACCCGTGGGCGACGGACCGGATTCCGGGGGGCTCCTCCGGGGGAACGGCGGCTGCCGTTGCTACAGGGACCTGTTTCGCCGGGGTGGGGACGGACACGGGCGGCTCGATTAGGCAGCCGGCGTCCCTGTGCGGCGTCGTGGGGATGAAGCCGACCTACGGTCGCGTCTCCCGCTACGGCATGGTCGCCTTTGCGTCGTCTCTGGACCAGGGGGGACCGATCGCCCGCACCGTCCCGGACGCGGCGGTCGTCCTTGCGACCATCGCGGGGTACGACCGGAGGGACTCCACGTCGGTCGACATCCCGGTACCGGATTACCTCGCCGCAACCGGAAGGGGCGTAAAGGGGATGCGGGTGGGCCTGCCGCGGGAATACTTCACGGAAGGGCAGGACGCTTCCGTCAAGGCGGCGGTTACGAAGGCGCTCACCTCGCTCATTTCCCTGGGCGCGGAAGGCGTGGAGATCTCCCTTCCGCACACCGGGTACGCCCTGTCGGCGTATTACATCATCGCCCCCGCGGAGGCCTCCTCGAACCTCGCCCGGTACGACGGGGTCCGGTACGGCTACCGGGCGGACGGGGCGAAGGGGCTGATCGAGATGATGTCCCGGACCCGTGCGGAAGGGTTCGGGGAGGAGGTCAAGCGCCGGGTCATGATCGGCACTTACGCGTTGTCCGCGGGGTACTACGACGCCTATTACGGGAAGGCGCAGAAGGTGCGCACGCTCCTTCGCCAGGATTTCAACGAGGCGTTCGCCCGTGTCGACGTGATCCTCACCCCGACGGCGCCCACGCCGGCGTTCCGCCTCGGGGAGAAAGTGGACGATCCGCTGAACATGTACCTCTCGGACATCTACACGATCCCGGCAAACCTTGCGGGCATCCCCGGGATCTCCGTGCCGTGCGGCCTGTCGCCCGACGGACTCCCGATCGGGGCGCAGCTGCTGGGGAAGCATTTCGACGAGGAGTCGCTTTTGGCTGCAGCCTCCGTGATCGAGCGGGAGATCCCGCTGCCGCGGGTGGCGCCACTTGAGGGATAATCAGGGGATGGAATTCGAAGCGGTCATCGGCCTGGAAGTCCATGCCCAGCTCGCGACGGAGAGCAAGATCTTCTGCGCCTGCCCGGCTGCGTTCGGGGCGCCGCCCAACGAGAACACCTGCCCCGTCTGCACGGGGATGCCGGGCGTCCTGCCCGTGCTGAACCGCAGGGTGGTGGAGTTCGCCGTCCGGACGGCGCTGGGCACCTCCTGCAAAGTGCGGGAGAAAAGCGTCCTCGCCCGGAAGAACTACTTCTACCCCGACCTCCCGAAGGCGTACCAGATATCGCAATACGAGATGCCGCTTGCCGTCTCCGGCCACATCGACATCGAGGTGGAGGGGGAGACCCGGCGGATCGGGATCACCCGCATCCACCTGGAGGAGGATGCGGGCAAGCTCGTTCACGCCGGGGCCTTCGCTGGGGCGCAGACCTCTCTTGCGGATCTTAACCGCTGCTCGGTCCCTCTCATGGAGATCGTCTCCGAGCCCGACATCCGGACGCCGGAGGAGGGAGGGGCGTACCTGCGCCGCCTGCGGGACATCCTCGTCTACCTGGAGGTCTGTGACGGGAACATGGAGGAGGGGTCGTTCCGCTGCGACGCCAACGTGTCCGTCCGTCCGAAGGGACAAGAGGAGTTCGGGATAAGGGCGGAGCTTAAGAACATGAACTCCTTCCGGAACGTGGAGAAGGCCCTCGAGTACGAGATCCGCCGCCAGATCGAGGTGACCCTGGACGGCGGCACGATCGTCCAGGAGACGCGGCTGTGGGACGCCGACGCCGGCGTGACCGTCTCCATGCGCGGCAAGGAGGAAGCGCACGACTACCGGTACTTCCCCGATCCCGACCTGCTCCCCATCCATGTCGACCAGGCGTGGGTCGAAGAGCTTGGGAAAACGATCCCGGAGCTCCCCGGGGAGAAGGTTGCGCGTCTTGTCTCCCGGTACGGGATCCCCCGTTACGATGCGGAGCTCCTCTCCTCCTCACGCCGGCTCGCCGACTTTTTCGAGGCGTCGGTCGCCGCCTTCGGGGGGAACCCGAAGGTGACCGCGAACGAGTGCATCCAGTGGAAGGATGCCGTTGCCGCCGGAAAGCTGTCACCGGAGACGATCGCGCACGTCGTCGAGGACCGGGAGACCGGGAAGGTCTCCGCCACTGCCTCCAGGAAGCTGGTGGAGCTTGCCATCGAGACCGGGAAGCCGGTCCGGCAACTTCGGGACGAGAAAGGGCTGACCCAGGTCTCCGACGCGGGGGAGCTCGAGGCGATCGTGGACAAGGTCATCGCGGCGAACGCGAAGGAGGTTGCGAGCTACCGCGGCGGCAAGGCCGGCCTCCTCTCCTTCTTCGTGGGGCAGGTCATGAAGGAGACCAGGGGGAAGGCGAATCCGAGGGTGGTCCAGGAGGTATTGAAGGCCAAACTCGGATAGGGGGAAGCAATGCGGAAAGTAGCGGTCTACGCGGCAGCCGTCGTTCTCTTCCTCGTACTTCTCGTCCTGGTGCTTCCCCGCCTGGTGTCGGTCGAATCCTTGAAGCCCCGCGTCGTGGCGGCCCTCGAGGAGAAAACCGGCCGCAGGATCGACCTTTCGGGACTTTCCCTGTCGCTGTTTCCCGGAATCGGCGTGAAGGTGACGGGTCTTACGGTCTCCGGGGACCCACGCCATCCCGGAGAGCGGCTCCTGTCGGTGCCGGAGACCGAAATCCGGATGGCGATCACGCCGCTTCTTACCGGGAGGACGGAGTTCACGAAGTTCATCCTGCGCCGCCCGGAGATCTGGTTCCGCACATATGCAGACGGTACCCACTCCGCCACCGATATTGTCAAACGGCTCGCGGGGGAGAAAAAACCCGCCGTCCCCCCTGCAGGGAAAAAAGAGAAAGAAGTGGCCGTGGCCATAAGGGCGGTGAGAGTCGAACGGGCGACCCTCCTCCTTGTCTCGGAGGAAGCAGGGGGCAAGGAGTCCCGGTGGGAGATCTCCCCGATTACCGTCCGCATGTCCGGCATCGGAGACGAGGGGAACGATTTTGAGATTTCGTCCCGGGTCGAGGGGCAGGTGCGGGGGGAGGTTTCGTTTGCCGGACGCCTGGTAAGGGACCCGGGGGCAGGAGAAGACCGCGCAGCTTCCGCCATCCGGGGGGAAGGGAAGCTGTTCGGGCAGAAGGTGTCGGTTACGGGAAAGGTATTCGCCTCGCAGGAGCCCGTCGCGGTCGACCTAGCAATCTCTTTTCCGGGAATCAAGATCGACACGATTCCGGAAATTCTCAAGGATCCGCCTGCACCCCTTGCGAAGGCGCAGCTTGAGGGGGTCATCCCCCTGACCGTGAAGGTCACCGGGAGCCTGGAGTCGCCGGAATTCGAAGCGAGGGCAGACCTGACCCGCGCCGGCGGGACGATCAATGCGGACCCGGAACTGAGAAAGGTCGTCGGCACACCGTGCACGATCGTCGCGAAAGGGCGCTATGCCCCCGACCGGCTGGTTCTCTCGAACGCGGAGCTTCGGATTCCCCCGCTTTCCGTGGCGGCGAACGCCGTCGTAAATCCCGCAAGCGGGGCACGCGAATGGGCGGTTTCCGCAGTCATTTCCTCCCTTGCCGAGTTCGGAAAGCTCCGCGGGGCCGGACCGCTTCCTACGTGGTCCCCCGAGGGACGCCTGACCGCCGCGGGGAAGGGAAGGCGTAAGAGCGCAAAGGCCGCGGAGACGTACGAAGGGAGCCTCATCCTTGACGGGGTGGGCCTTCGGGTCCCGGGGAGGGCCATCGATCTTCGGAAGCTTGCCGGAAAGGTCACCCTTACTCCCCGGGCCGTCACGTTCTCCCGGCTCGGCGGGTTGCTAAACGGCAAACGGTTCTCCCTTACCGGCACGACTTCCCTTGGACCCGTTCCCGCGGGACAGGTCGAACTGCGGATGGCCTACCTGGACGTGGATGGACTCTTTCCTTCCGGAGAAGAGGGGGAGAAGAAGGAGGAGAAGCCCCCCCCGGAACAATCGACAAAAAAGGAGAGACGGGAAGGGAAGATCTCCGCGCGGATACGTGTCGCGATCGACGCCGGAAAGGCGAGGGGAGTGGAGTTCACCGATCTCAAGGGGCTCGTCCGGTACGAGAAGGGAAATGTGCACCTCGATTCCGTGACCGCGCGGATGTACGGAGGGAATGTTGCGGTCTCCGGCATCGTGGGCCTTGCCTCTCCCACCCCCGACTTCCGCGTCAAGGTGGCCGTCGAGGAGCTTGCGGCCGAGGAGATCCTTTCCCGCAAGACCTCCCTGAAGGACTTTCTCTCCGGCCCCGTGTCCCTTTCCGTGGACCTTGGCGGGGGGATGAAGGACTTCGTCGATTTTTCGCGCACGGCTTCCGGATCGGGCTCCATCAAGATAACCGGTGGTAAAATAAAGGGGTTGGATTTGCTTGGCACGGCGGCAGGGCTGGCCGGCCTCTCCTCCCTCGTTCCCGGGGCGTTGCCCGGGGGGGAAGCCAAAAAGGAGACGACGTTTTCGGATTTTTCGGCTTCGTTCCGGGTCGAGGGAGGGAAGATCAGGACCGACTCCCTGCGGATCATCTCCGACAAGCTGGGACTTGCCGGAAAGGCCGCCGTGGGCTTCGACCGAACGCTCGACTTCCGGGGGTCGATCCGGCTTTCGAAGGAGATGTCGAAGCGTTTCCGCGGCAAGGCGGGGAAATTCCTTGTCGGACCGGAAGGAGAGGTGGAGATCCCCCTTATCCTTACGGGAACGTTAACCTCCCCGGCAGCGTCCCTGGACACCAAGGTGCTTGCGAAGGGGGTCGGGGAGCGGCTCCTAAAAGGTTTGATCGAGAAGCTTCACGGGCAAAAGCCTCCCCCGGGAGGGGACAACGCCGCGCCCGCGGAGAAACCGGAAAAGCCGAAACCGTTCAGGGAAGTGGAGGAGATCCTCCAGAAGTTCCTTCCGGGGAAGCAGGAGGGAAAGTGATGGCAAGACCAGGAAGTGCACTCCTCGTCATCGACATGCTCGAGGATTTCGTGCGGCCCGGGGCATCGCTCGAAGTCCCACAGACAAGGGAGATCCTTCCGGCGCTTCGCCGCCGCGTTTCCCGCGCACGCCGGGAGGGGGATCTCGTGGTGTACGTGTGCGATTCCCATGGGAAAAACGACCCGGAGTTCGCGCGGATGGGGTGGCCGCCCCATGCCGTGGCCGGGACAAAGGGAGCCGCCGTCGTCCGGGAGATCGCGCCGAAGCCCGGGGATGTGGTCGTGGAGAAGAAAACCTATTCCGGTTTTCACCGCACCAACCTCCAGTCCGTCCTCCGCCGGCACGACATCCGGTCGGTTTCCCTCTCCGGATGCGTCACCAATATCTGCATCCTGTACACAGCCTACGACGCCGTCGTGCGCGGCTACGACGTCACCGTGGAAGAGGCGGTTGTTGCGGGGTTGGACGACAAGTCGCACAGGTTCGCACTCGACCAGATGGAGAAGGTGCTGGGAGCGCGCGTGATCCGTGGGCGGGGACACTCCTCTCCCGCATCCCGGAGATAAATCAGGAATGTCCCCGGTGAAGAGAGGAGCGAGGAAGATGAACCCGATCCCCAGTCAGGAAGAGATCCGCCGGGGGGACACGGCGGACGTCTATTTCGTCCGCACGATGGAGGTCCTCAAAAAGCTTGGGAAAGAGAATGTGCCGGTGAAGGCGGAGGCGTACGTCAGAAGGTTCCCGGACGCCTACGAGCATGCGATCCTGGCCGGAATGGACGAGATGCTTAAGCTCCTTGAAGGCAGGAACGTGGACGTTAAGGCAATGGGGGAGGGATCCCTCTTCCTGCGCGAGGAGCCGGTCTTTTCCCTCGAGGGACCTTACGGCGCGTTCTGCGAGATGGAAACGGCGATGCTCGGCATGATCTGCCAGGCTTCGGGGATTGCCACGAAAACCTCCCGCATCAAGCGGCTGGCCGGGGACCGGAAGGTCTTAAGTTTCGGGGGGCGGCGCATGCACCCTGCGCTTTCCACCATCATCGACCGACATGCCTTCCTCGGGGGGGCCGATGGCGTATCGGTCGTGCGCAGCGCCTTGTTCCTCGGGGAGACCCCCCAGGGGACGATGCCGCACGCTCTCATCCTGGTGCTGGGGGACACCGTCGAGGCGCTCCGGGGATTCGACGACGCGGTGGCGGGCGACGTTCCCCGCGTCTGCCTGATCGATACCCTTCAGGACGAGAAATTCGAGGCGCTAAGGGTAGCGGAGGCCTTGGGGAAGTCGCTGGACGCGGTCCGTCTCGACACGCCCTCCTCGCGCAGGGGGGACTTCCGGAAGATCCTCCGGGAGGTTCGCTGGGAGCTCGACTTGCGGGGGTTCTCCCACGTGCGGATCCTCGTCTCCGGGGGGCTTGGCGAGGAGGACATCGTCTCCCTGCGGGATCTCGTGGACGGGTTCGGCGTCGGGACATGCATCAGCAACGCCCCCACCATCGACTTTTCCCTGGACATCGTGGAAGTGGAGGGGCGGCCGTTCGCCAAGCGGGGGAAATGTTCCGGCGGCAAGCAGGTTGCCCTGTGCGGGTCGTGCGGCCATCGTGCGGTCGTCCCGGAAGGTCTGGCTAGGGAACCGTGCCGCTGCGGATCCCCGACGGAACCTCTCCTTCTCCCGGCGATGAAAGGGGGAAAGGTGTTGGCTCCCTCCCTCTCCCCGCGCGCGTTGCGGAGCAGTGTGATGGACCATGTGGCGAAATTCCACGCGCGGAGAGAAAGCGGATGAAAAGAGGTCGCGGGAGTCTCGGCCGGTCGGTGAAGACCATGGAGTGGACGGGTGACACGCTGCTTCTTCTCAATCAGCGCATCCTTCCGCTCAGGGAATCGATGACGAGCGTCAACCAGGCGTCGGAGGTGGCCCACGCCATCCAGACGATGGTGGTGCGGGGAGCCCCCGCGATCGGCGTGGCGGCTGCGT
>Ga0255055_10002431_pt1 | contig 13162 bp, 11 predicted proteins | sample JV7_2_27_MG_FD_188633 | JGI IMG/M metagenome (GOLD analysis project Ga0255055, IMG submission 188633) | Seawater microbial communities from Jervis Inlet, British Columbia, Canada - JV7_2_27 | ecosystem: Environmental > Aquatic > Marine > Inlet | place: Canada: British Columbia | collected...
ACCAATTTATGATCTTCACCTTTCCTGCAATCTTTTACGCCCTGTTTTTCTCAGATCCAGTTTCACGCCCCCGTGACAACGGAAATACCCGCTCATCGAAAAAAGGTGAAAAAAACTAATAAATTTAAATTTATAATCTTTTAATTATCAACTATCAATTTATACCGTATGTGTTCTGCTATTAGCTACAGGCCATCAGCTAACAGCTGGCACCGGAGGTGCCTTATGGTTAAGCTTAATTAAAAATCCCGATTCTCAGAGACGAGGACGGGATTTTTTGTTCGTGGCTAAAATAATTAATTTAATAATTTAGCAAGCTTCACCTTTTTTCAATAGAAACTTATAAACTTAGGAATGTCGCCTATTTTCACTATTTTCATGATAATAGATCGGTAACAATTTTTCTGGATTCAAACATCATGGACAAGTCCTTCAAAAATGTTTATCAGTTTAAGGTTTTATTAAAAGGCATCCGTCCGCCAATCTGGCGACGAATCCAGGTGCCAGATTATTACACCTTCTGGGATTTACACGTATCGATTCAGAATGCCATGGGCTGGTTGGATCTGCATCTGCATGCTTTTAAAATGATGAACCCGAAAAAGCGGATCGAAGAAGAAATCGGGATCCCAGATGATGACTTTGCCGGAGCTGAGCGCAAGATTCTAGCTGGATGGAAGCAAAAGATCTCGCGATATTTTACAGTGCAAAACAATAAAGCTCTTTATATCTATGACTTCGGAGACTACTGGGAGCATGAACTCAAATTGGAAAAAATTCTTCTGGGTGATACGCAAAAAGACTACCCAATCTGTGTGGCAGGCAGGCGAGCTTCCCCGCCTGAAGATTGTGGCGGCCTTCCCGGTTATGAGGACTTGCTTGAGGTCCTGTCAAACCCTGAACATGACGCCTATGACACCATGCTTGAGTGGATTGGAGGCGAGTTCGACTCTGAGCACTTTGAAGTCAATGAAGTTTACTTCAGCGATCCCAAAGTGCAGTGGGACTTTCATTTTGGCCCTGAAGTTGATGAAGATGAGGATCTTCTCGACGGAGCTGGAGACGATGTCACCAAAGTAATGCGAATTTTGCACCGTGAACAGATGCACGATATCTGGCAAAAAACGAAGGTTGGTGACATAGAAGATCTCAATGCTGAAGAAAAGCGTCTTGCGAAAATCATGCTGGATCATGAGGACGAATATTTTAACGAGTTTGAATTCGCAGATGTGACGGCTGACCGTGAGTTTGATCCGGACACCGAGACAAACCCCTTTCTGCACATTTCTATTCATTCGGTGGTTGAAAACCAACTTGAGAGTAAAGATCCGATCGAAGCTTTACAATTTTACAATGCCATGCACCAAAAAAAATGCTCTCACCATGATACCTTGCATTTGATAGGAGCGATATTGATCCCCTTCATGTTTAACACACTCAAAAACAACGCGCCTTTTGATCTGGATTCTTATAAAAATTTGCTGAGGAAATACAAAAACCGCAAACCCGATCGCATCCCGGATCTTCTTGAGAGCGAACCTCTTTTTCCTCTATGAAAGGAATCCGGACTATTTAGATCGGAAATTCATCGATAATTCCATAAGCCTGAATTTGGTCACTGACGGCCCACCTGATCTTTTCGGCAATCTGTTTGCCGATGCCCGCAACCGATTGCAATTCTTCGCCGGTTGCGGTCACCACAGCCTCCACACTTCCAAATGCGTCAAGCAGTCGGGCAGCTCTCTCGCTGCCGACACCCGGCAGCCCCTGCAAAATAAAAAGCTGCTTTTTGCGCTTCCCTCTCGGCCGATAACCGCGCCTCAGGAAGACGCCTTTGGTAATTGATCTGATCTGTCTGGCTGCATATAGAATTAAACAGGCAGTTTCAAAAGGCTTTTTCGAACGCAAAACAGGAATACCCAGAAGCAAACTTATGGTAATGAGGGCCCCCTGCATTGCCTCTCGGCTGACTCCAATTTCACTCAAATCTTTTGCGGAGCCTTCCAGAATCAGCACGCTCTTATATTTTGCACCTGCCAGCCGAATGGCCTGCCGGAAAAGCCTGCCGTCGACGATGGAGCGCGCAAAATCAATCAGCGTCTTTCTCTCAAAAACCAGCCGATTATCAACAAGATAATCGCCAAGGGAAAGACGCTTAATGCCGACGGAAACATTTTTCATTTCCGATAAAAACTGTATGACTTCGCTTTTGCTTTCACGATCATCAGCAATTACGGTAACGGGAAAATCATTTCTGCCCATACATGCTCTCCATTGATACTGGTAAGATTGAATCGCAAAGAAACGAAACACATAATCAGCTATCGTCTTTTGTCTAAAAAACTATCAAAGTCAAGGCATAAATAGGCATCAATGGATCTCCTCTATTTTATTGTTGACAAATGCTCAGAATATTGAGTAAATTTACTCATAATATTGAGTAATCTGTAAACAGGGAGCAGATTTATGTACAAAAGAAACATTTATAAAGTGCTTATGAACAGATTGGCCGAATCCAGACGTTTTATTCAGGTGCTCTCCGGCCCTCGCCAGACGGGAAAAACGACATTGGCCCAGCAATCCATGGCCGGCATTCAAATCTCAAGCCATTACGCCACAGCCGATGAACCGACCTTAAAAGACCGCACCTGGATTGAGCAACAATGGGAAGTTGCCCGGATGAAAACCAAATCCGGCGGCCGAAAGAAAAAAGCCTTATTGGTTTTAGATGAGATCCAGAAAATCACCGGCTGGTCTGAAACTGTCAAACGGTTATGGGATGAAGACACTGCTAATAAACTACCCTTGTATGTAATTGTTTTGGGTTCATCTGCTTTGCTCGTCCAACACGGTTTGGCAGAAAGCCTTGCAGGTCGTTTCGAAGTTATTCCGGTAACCCACTGGAGCTTTGGAGAAATGCAAAAAGCCTTTGGCTGGGATGTTGACGAGTACATTTTTTTCGGTGGATACCCCGGTGCTGCTGAACTGATTCAGGACGAGCCGCGGTGGTCAAATTATATTCGAGACTCATTAATAGAAACGACGATTTCAAGAGACATTTTGCTCATGACAAGGGTTGATAAGCCAGCACTTTTACGGCGCCTGTTTCAATTAGGATGCAACTATTCAGGCCAGGTCCTCTCTTATCAAAAAATGCTCGGCCAGCTTCAGGATGCCGGAAACACAACGACTCTTGCCCACTACCTTGACCTGCTTCAAAGTGCCGGCCTTTTGGCAGGGCTGCCCAAATATGCGGGACAGCGTGTCCGCCAGAGGGCGTCCAGTCCTAAACTTCTGGTCCTCAATACCGCACTTATGTCTGCTTCAGATCCGAACAAAATGGAAGAAGCAAAACAGGAACCGGATCACTGGGGAAGATTGGTGGAATCCGCTGTGGGCGGCTCTCTGGCAAATGGAATAATAGGCAAAAATATCGAGCTTTTCTATTGGTCCAGCCGAAATCGTGAAGTCGATTTTGTGCTGAGCCGAAAAAATGAGTTGGTGGCAATCGAGGTCAAGAGCGGACGAAACAAAGGCAGCTTCCCGGGCATTGAAGCTTTTTCTAAAGAATTCAAGGTCAAAAGAAAATTGCTCGTCGGGCCTCAGGGAATATCCCTAGATGAATTTCTGCTTATCCCCCCGGAAGAATTATTCTATTAATTTTTCCAAGGTTTAACGTACTCGCAGCCATTTGGCCCATCGCAACGCACTTTGATACTGTATCGCGCAGCAACAACACTTTTTTAAATCTGCGTAAATCTGCGCCTGCCCAGTTGAAATCTGCGTAGCAGACACCGACAGGCATTCAACCGGGGCCAGCCTCCTGGCTATGATCTTTGAGTTTTCTGCTTTGCTGCCCACTCAGAACTCAGTCCTCAGTCCCCAGTCGTTGATTAACTTTGCGCTATGAGCTACGAGCTATCAGCTTCAAAATTAGACCTTCCGGGTTGAATTTTGAACCCTTTTCCGCTATTATACCAGTTTATGATCTTCACCTTTCCTGCAATCTTTTACACCCTGTTTTTCTCAGATCCAGTTTCACGTCCCCGTGAAAACGGAAATGCCAACTCATCGAAAAGAGGTGAAAAAATAGAATCTGATAAATCTCAAAAGTTTTAGCTATCAGCTATTAGCTAACAGCAATCAGCTGGCACCGAAGGTGCCCTGAAGGGTAACAAATGCTACAACGGAATCAAAAATCCCGCTTCTCGGAATTGAGAGCGGGATTTTTTTCTGCCAAAGATGATATAAGCAAAGCGCTGTCTGGTTTATACGAATTCCTGACATGTAAAATCCATCACCTGGAATAGAAGACCGACTCTAATCAACATAAACGCTAACGATTTCAGCAAAACTTATAACATGCAGCAAATTTTTCTATAGCGGAGTGTAATGATGAAGAAAACATGGCTAAAAACTGGACTGATTTTAGTGGCCTGGATATTCATGTGTACGACAGTATCAGGCACTACTATTGAATTTTGGACAACAGAAACCCAATCTGATCGGATGAAAACGATTCAACTTTTAATGGATACATTTCAGGCGCTTAACCCGGATATTGCCGTAAAACTGGTCCCGGTGGATGAAAATGACATGCCTTCTCAGATGGCAGCTGCTTCGGCAGCGGGCACTTTACCGGAATTGATCGAGGGAAGCTCTGAATTGATGCTCGCGTTTGGTGAGGAAGGCATATTGGATGTGAAAGGTGCTAGTGAGCTCGTCAATAAAGTGGGTAAAAAACGCTTTTACCAGGGGGCATTGAAAATGATGGCAGTTACTGGTGGCGGCAATTATTATGCGCTTCCTTACCACGGCTGGGTTCAGGGAATATGGTATCGGGCCGACTGGTTTAAGGACGCCGGATTAGATCCTCCGGACACCTGGGAAAACATTCTCAAGGCAGCAAAAACATTTTATAAACCGGAACAGAACCAATATGGGATTCTTGTGGGGACAAAACCGGACGCTTATTCAGAACAGTGTTTTACCCATTTTGCCCTTTCCAACGGGTCTGGAGAATTCAATGCCTCCGGAGAACTCATCTTTAACTCCCAAAAAACGCTTGATACACTGAAGTATTATGCCGAGCTCGCAAAATACAACCCTCCTGGTCCTCAGACCTGGCGTGCACGCGATTATTATATCCAGGGGAAGCTTGCGATGTTTTTCTATTCCACCTATATCATGGATGACCTCGCACTAGCCGAAGTGGCGGCCGGCTCACTGACCGATGCCCATTTCCCGCAACTGGGCAAATCAACGTTTGATCCCAAATTAGTTGACAACACACGGGTTGTTGCTACCATCACAAAAACAAAACCGGGAGCCTACGGCGCCATCGTAGGATTGGGATTGGTAAAACATAAATCTAAACAGAAAAACGAAGCCGCCCAAAAGCTCGTGGAATTTCTGTATGAACCGACCAGCTATATCACCTTTTTACATATGGCCCCCGGGGGTATGAACCCGATGCTGCGTGATATCGCCGGCAAATCCGAATATTTAAATGACCCCAAAGGGGTATTCAATCGCTATGGCCGCAACAAAATTGAAGAAATCATATCCGGATTGGACAATATTGGATCATTTACGATTGTAGCGGGTAGAACATTTCCCGCTGCCGGAAAGATTTATGCCAAGCAAATCATACCCAGAATGGTTTATTCGGTAACCATAGAGGGAATGAAACCCGCCGATGCATTAAAGTGGGCCGAGGATCAAATGAAAAGCGTAATCAATGAATAGTCTGTAATTCGTTTCATTGGGTTTGTTATGGAACTTACCCCCGCACAAAGGGAGTCACAACTCGGTTGGAGGTTGATTGCGCCCTGCCTGGGCGTCATTGGCCTCCTGATTATCTATCCAATTGTATACAATATCTATTTAAGCTTTTTTGATGTCAAACTTACCGGTGATAAAATCTTCATCGGCCTGGCGAATTATGAAAAGCTGCTTACGGATACGGCGTTTTACGGTTCTGTTCTAACGACGTTTATCTATCTTGTCGGTACGGTTTTTGGCACCACCCTGGTTGCCCTTTTGGTCGCCTTGCTGATGAATCTTGAGTTTCCACTTCGAAGCTTGGTCAGAACGCTGATCCTGCTGCCTTATTTTGCACCGGTTATATCCGTTGTTTTTGGATGGCAGTTTATTTTCGATCCGGTAAATGGAATCTACAACCATGTGGTAGTGGAAGTATTGGGTATCGCCACCGAGCGTCATAACCTCATCGGTGAACCCAAAACGGCTTTGTTCGTTGTTATCGTTTTCGATATATGGAAACATTTTCCCATCTCCTATCTATTGATCGTATCAAAACTGCAATCCATCAACAAAGATCATTATGAGGCGGCGGCGATCGACGGGTATGGGCCTTTCGGAAGGTTTATTCACGTCACCCTGCCGGAATTGTATTTTGTATTGGGTACCTTAATCATTCTCAGATTAATCTGGAATTTAAACAAATTCGAAGATGTGTTTTTGCTGGCTCCCAATGTGGAGACCTTACCTATTTTTACCTATTACACAGCATTTACCGGAATTATCGACCAGGGTTTTGCTGCTACGATATCCGTGGTCCAGTTCATGGTGCTCTCTTTTCTAATATACTTTTATGTCAAAAAAGTCTTAAGATGGTGAAAGAATGAATCGTAAACGAAGTTTACTTCAAAACATTTTTTTAACACTGGCAATCCTGACCGTGTTGTTTTTCTGCTTGTTTCCCTTCATTCAAATACTTTCAACTTCTTTGAAACATCAATTTGACTGGGGCAATCCTTCCTTAATACCGGTGAAATTCAATTTCGACGCCTACAAGGAACTTTTAGGCTTCGTAGGATCCACTGAAGAACAGATACCGCAAACGATAAAAAAACTACTGGACAATCCTCTGATTACAAAAGAGCAGAGAGAAAAAATTCTTTCAAAATACATATCCACCAGCGATGTATTTCCCTTTCCACGTTTCTTTTTAAATACGTTTCTGCTCTCTTCATCTGCAGCAAGTATTTCTCTGGCATTAGCGGTTTTTGGAGCTTATGCGTTCAGTCGCCTGCGATTTGGGGGCCGGACGATTATCCAGCGCAGTACATTGTTCGTTTATATGGTCGGGGGCGTAATGCTGATGGTTCCGTTATATCAGATGAGCGTAAAAGTGGGTTTGGCAAAAACGGTTTGGGGCTCTCTTTTCAGCTTGCTGTTGATATACATCATACAAACACTGCCGGTCTCCCTGTACATGCTCGGCAATTACTTTCGGACCATACCGTATTCCATAGAAGAGGCGGCAACTACCGACGGATGTTCGAGAATTCAGTCAATATTTCTTATTATCATCCCGCTTTCGGTTCCCATGCTGGTCACTGTCTTTGTGTATTGTTTTATTATTGCGTGGAATGAGTTTCTGTTCGCCTCCGTGTTTCTTAAGCAGTATCATAATTTCCATACACTGCCCCTGGCACTTCAGTCCCTATTTGTATCGAAAAATGCGATATGGGATCGTATCATGGCAGCTTCCATGCTGACCCTTATCCCGGTTGTTATCTGTTTTCTTTTTGTCATGAGACATCTAAGCGGAGGTTTGGCTGAAGGCGGCGTAAAGGAATAATTATGGCGAGCGTAATATTTGAAAATGTGAATAAATGGTTCGGCAAAACCAAGGTGCTCCATAATATTAACCTTGAAATTGAAGAAAGTGAATTTGTCGTACTGGTTGGACCATCGGGTTGTGGAAAAAGCACAACGCTGCGGTTACTTGCCGGCCTTGAAGATATCACTGAGGGGAAAATTTATATCAATGATAAAATGGTTAATTTTCTGGAGCCCCAGCACCGAAATATCGCAATGGTATTTCAGAACTATGCCCTCTATCCACATAAAAACGTCCAGGAAAACATCATCTTCGGTCTAAAACGGGCAAAGGCATCCAAAGACCTTATCGAATCCAGACTGGATAAAGCCTCAAAAATGCTTCAGCTACAGGACTTGCTCGATCGAAAGCCCGCTCAACTATCCGGCGGACAGCGGCAGCGGGTGGCCATGGGCAGGGCAATTGTTAGAGATGCCGATGTTTTCCTCTATGATGAGCCTCTCAGTAACCTCGATGCAAAATTACGGAGTCAAATGCGTTATGAAATCCGTCGAATCCATAGAGAATATCAGACCACCAGCATCTACGTGACGCATGATCAGGTAGAAGCCATGACGCTCGGCGACCGGGTCGTGGTAATGAGAGATGGTTTTATCGAACAAGAAGGCTCGCCCATGGATCTTTATCTAAAACCGAAAAATATCTTTGTAGCCACCTTTATCGGGGCACCTTCCATGAATATCCTGGATGCGATATTATACCCTGGATATATAGAACTCGAAGATCAAAAGCTGCCCCTGGACAAACACCTTGTGAAAGAGTCGATACCTCCGGCCGGAAAAAAAGTTAAATTTGGAATTCGGCCGGATTTCTTTCAGGATGAACAGCATGCCAGCGGAAGCGAATCACTTACAACACTCAAGAATGTTCGAATCGATATTATAGAGCCACTGGGATATGATAGAGAATTAAATCTGCAACTGGGAAATCAAAACCTAAAAGCAAGATTGGATTTACGAACTGTGGTAAAGGAAAGTGAAACGATCAATTTATGCTTTGACATGAACCGCGCTCATATTTTTGATATCGAAACCGAAAAAAATCTTACCCTGTAAAAAAATATAGATATCGATTTTTTTCTATTATTCAGTGGAAACGCAAAAATTCATGACCGTCCCTGTTTTATACAATTTAGCGTAATTCGTTATTTACTTTTTTAAGGACGTCCCTTTCTTTCTTTTAGGTGCGAAATGGAACCTGAGTTTTTGCATAGTTTTTAACATAGTATGTCGGAAAAATGTCGACATACTATGCAAGAAATGATATATTCCATCCGATACATGTCCGGCCATTTTAATCGCTATCCCTCAAAATAAACGAGTGGTGCCAAGATGATCGAACCGATATATAATCAAATCCCTCGAGAGGAGTTTGATTACCAGACGCTTTTGGATGTCCTTAAAAATTACGAACGCCCGCGGGACAAGATTTCAGACTACCTTCGCAAGGGAGTAATTGTCCGCATCAAAAAGGGGCTTTACATTTTCGGTGAAGGCTACCGCAAGAAGCCCTACTCGCGAGAACTCCTTGCCAACCTGATATACGGGCCCTCCTATATATCCCTGGATTACGCACTTCAGTATCACGCATTGATCCCGGAGCGGGTAGAAGCGCTGACTTCCGTCACAACCGGTCGTTCAAGACGATTTGAAACACCTGTCGGACTATTTACTTACCGCAAAATATCTGTTCAGGCCTTCCGGTTTGGCATGACACGGGTGGAGTTGGACGAACAATCAGCGTTTTTAATTGCAATCGCCGAAAAAGCCCTCGCCGACAAGATCCAGGCTGTTCGGGGAACCGGGATTAAGACCTTAAGACAGATGCGCGAATACCTGGCGGATGATCTGCGCATCGATGAATCCTCATTAAGGCAGTTGAGTCCGCTGCACTTTGAAGAAATCGCCTGTCGCTATCGGTCCCGGAAAATCCGTATACTGAGTAAACTGATAAAGCGCTTAAGAAAAAACAGCGGAGGGAAGCGCGATGAATGAGGCGGTTGCCAGGATGTTGGAGCGATACGATAACCATAGTTTAGAGGACCACTTGCAGGCCCTGCGGGAAATCTTGCAGGAAATTGCGCTGTTGGGACTTTGGCGCAGCAAATTTTTCGACAAGGCCGCTTTCTATGGCGGAACCGCCCTGCGCATTCTTTACGGCCTCGATAGATTTTCGGAGGATATGGATTTCTCGTTACTGTCGCCAATGGATGATTTCGATCTATCCGCCTACACAACCGCTTTGCAAAAGGAACTTGCTGCGTTTGGTTTTGACGTCAGAATCGATCAACGTAATAAAAACGCTGAAAGCGCAATCCAATCAGCGTTCTTAAAAGCAAACACTCTGAATCAGCTGCTGGTCATTGAAACGTCAGAAGAGTTATTAAAAACAGTCCACCGGGGCCAGATTCTGAAAATCAAGCTGGAAATTGACACGGATCCGCCACCGGAATTCGAGACTCACACCCGCTATCTTTTGCAGCCGATCCCCTTTGCGGTACGAACCTACACCCTGCCGGACCTGTTTGCCGGCAAGATGCACGCTATTTTGTGCAGGCGGTGGAAAAAACGCGTCAAAGGTCGTGACTGGTATGACCTTGTCTGGTATGCAGCAAACCACCCCCAGCTCCATCTCGCTCATCTCGAACAGCGCATGCGACAAAGCGGTCACTGGAAAAATGAAGATGCCCTGTCCGCGGAGTCCTTCAATACATTAATGCATAATGCCATTGAGGATCTATCCGTTGACCAGGCTCGTTGGGAAGTGGAGCCGTTTGTGAGCAATCCGGATTCGCTGGAAATATGGTCCCGTAATTTTTTCAAGGACGTGGCCTCACGAATTCAGTTGGTTTAATCGACTTCTGCCGCCGTAGCTTGATGAACGGTAATATAAATGCTGGAACTAAAACCATAATGTCCAAATGAGTCAAACGAAAACTTGATCCCTTTGTTCCTCGCGTTCTGGCCTTCTGGCTTTATAGCCTCCCTGCCTCCCAGCCCAGTTGAATGCCGCAATCGGCGGCCCCCCAAAGGGGGATTCATCCGGGGCCAGCTTCCTGGCTATGGACTATGAGCTTTCAGCTTAAAAATCTGTGTAACCTGCCGCGGCGAAGCTCGTCAGAGCGAAGACGGGTCTGCGTAATCTGCGGACCCCTTTGAGCTTTCAGCTAGCACTGTGTACCCCCCTCGGGTGCTGAATGCTCACCGTTTTACAAAAGTTATCGGTTTTATTTTTTGACAGGATTTACAGGATTATTAGGATTATTTTTAACAATCATTGTAAAGAAAGGGACGAGGGTGAAATGTTGATATATTTAGAAAGGTGCAAGATGGCAAGGCGAAGCCTATTTAACCGGGGAGCTATGAGCTACGAGCTATCAGCTTCAAAATTAGACCTTCCGGGTTGAATTTTGAACCCTTTTCCGCTATCATATCAGTTTATGATCTTCACCTTTCCTGCAATCTTTTACGCCCTGTTTTTCACAAATGCAGTTTCACGCCCCAATGAAAACGGAAATGCCAGCTCATCGAAAAGAGGTGAAAATACAGACTCAAACGATCGTAACGATCAACCCAAAAAATAATTATCCTTTTCTACCAACTGAAAGAGTAACGAATGCGATGACGGAATCAAAAATCCCGCTTTTCAGAATCGAGGACGGGATTTTTTTCTGGCTACGGTCTAAAAAAATGTGAATATGTAAAGAGCGTCTCTCTCTTTCTCACATTTGTTGATAAACTTAAAAACTAAAGGACGTCTTTTCCCAGTGGGTATCGAGCCAGTCGCGAAGCACATCATTATCGAATCATACAGTCACTTGCACATACAATTCAGGCCAAGCCGAATGTAATAAATCAATTAGATAAATTCAGGAAAATAAGAAATATCGGCGGTTATGAGGCTGCAGGTAGGATTTCTCAGCAAGAAGCCGATGAAATGAAAAAGCTGGCAAAGGATCTTTACGAACAGATTGTCAAATGGCTGCATCAGAAAAATGCGAACTTGATTGTAAAAAAATAATGACGAGGATAGCTGCACAAGTCAACTTATTCAACCCCAGATCTTAAATTGATTTTACAAGAAAACTTAAGTTTGGCCCTTAAAGCTCAAGTAAGTCAACTTGGGAAACAACGTCCCGGACTTTATCCGGACTTTATTAACAACCCGTAATGATCATGAAAGGATCGGTGGCAGTCCATGAACGCTTTAAAAGTATTGGCCGTTTTGTTAGCCGTTGGCCTTGTCGGATCGATTGGTTTTATTTTTTATCTTCAGACAGGTCCTTTTCAGGAAATCTCTGAACAAAACCGGCAGTTGAAAGCAGAAGTTGAGCGCCTGGAGACCGCTTTAAATGAGACCAAAGATGAACTCGGCGGTAAAATCCATCTCACAGAGGCGCTTCAGACAGAAAAGTCGGGACTCGAAATAGCTCTGGCAAGCCTAAAAGAAGAAAAAGCAGCGACCAGTGAAGACCTTCGAGGAAAAATTCAGAGTCTGGAGCAGCAAATCATGCAGCAGAATGAAACGATCAAAACGCTTCGCTCAAAGACAGATAACCTCCACCAAACCCTTGCCGGCCTGAAAAGCATTGAAGCGGAGCTCAGCCGGAAAGCCGATGATCTCAACCGCCAGTTAACAATTTCCGGACAGCAACTTGAAACGGTAAACACAGCACTTGAATCCAAAGATAAAAAACTTGCGCAAATGGCTGTATCTCGCCGGGAACTGGAAAAACGCACTGGGTATCTACAACAGGAAAAAGACACTCTCAATGACCAGCTGCAATCTGTTCGACAAGCTATGGTTGAGAAAGAAGAAAGACTTGTAAATTTAAAAGAAACCCATGGTAACTTAACTAGGCAGCTCGATAAACAGATTCAGCAAAAAGAATTGCGCATCAGCGAATTAAAGGACAGGTTGAATATTCAGTTATTGAATAAGGTTTTATTTAGTCCGGGCAATGCCGTGATTATTTCAGGCGGCAGGAAGGTTTTGCAGGGTTTAGCCAACGAGCTAAAACAAATCAAGGATGTACAAATTTCAGTGGAAGGACATACCGACAATCTGCCGCTTTCTAGAGAGTCGCGAGAAGTTTATCATGACAACCTGGGACTGTCCACAGCGCGTGCAGCGGCGGTGGCTCGAATGCTTCGAACAATGGGTGTCGATCCCGAACATCTTTCAGCGAGCGGATACGCCTTGTATCGACCGATAACCATTAATGAAACCCCTGAAGGACGGCAGCTGAACCGAAGAGTCGAGATCGTCCTGACTTCAAGGCGCTGATCCGGAAAAATAGTTTCCAACACTTTCCCTGACCGCGCTGATCAAATTCGTTCGGTATGTGCTTTTAGTTTTAAACCTTAATCAGTGATTCATGGCTTTTTCTTAATCACCAACAAGACACGACCCCTGTCCCCTCTAATTCGTCCAAAGATAAAGCTTGACTCCTTTGTGAACCCAGAACCTTTTTAAATATGTCAACATTTCACCCTCGTTCTCTCTTTCTTT